>Ga0335069_10000411_pt1 | contig 72758 bp, 50 predicted proteins | sample Lox_Sample_11_FD_206714 | JGI IMG/M metagenome (GOLD analysis project Ga0335069, IMG submission 206714) | Soil microbial communities from Loxahatchee National Wildlife Refuge, Florida, United States - Lox_Sample_1.1 | ecosystem: Environmental > Terrestrial > Soil > Wetlands | place: USA...
GCTTTTCAAAGGCGGTTTGCAGGGCGTTGACCAACACCCGGCGCGCCACAAGATCGTCGTCCACCACCAGCATGTGAATGGGCGGATTGACGGCCAGGTCCACTTTCATTCCCGGCCCGCACAAATCATTGAGCAAATCCACCGCGGTGGCCACCGTGGCCAGCGCGGAGGGGGTGGCATGCCGGGAATCCTGCAACATTTTTCGGAACAGCCCTTCCAGCGCGGCACTCATTTGATAAGCCGGGTGAATCACGGCGGGAGGAGGCTTGGGAATCAGTGAATTCAGGCGCAGGAAGCCGTCCACCAGCATGATCTGCCGCGTTTCCTCGTCCGGGATCTGAAGCATCGTCTGACACAGTTCCCGCAACGGTCCAATTTGTTTTGCCGCACGGGCCAGGAAGGCACTGGTAATGTCGTCCGGCTTCGGCGGCAACGTTGAAAGTAACGGTTGGCGGACGACGAGGGGACGGGGGGCGGTACGCGGACCATCCGTGACTGGCGCCAACGCAATTGCCGTGTCCCGGTGCGCGTCGGGTTTCGGGAGCGGTTTCGGCGCCTGTCCCTGCAACCGCCCGTGTAACGCGAGGGTGAGCGCCTTCACGGTGATTTCAAAAGTGAGGAACGGTTTGCCCATGAGATCGTTACCGCCACTCAAGGTTGACTTGCAACGCGCATCGAAGTCGCTCTGCACGGTGACAAAGACAACCGGAGTGGTGTGGTTGAGGGCGGTTTCACGAATCTTGGAGCAAAGCTCGAAGCCGTCCATGCCTGGCATTTGCACGTCGAGGAAAATGACGTCATACGCTTGTGAGGTGGCATAGACCAAAGCCGCGGTGCCGTTCCCGGCGACGTCCGGCTGGCTGAATGCTTTTTTCAGTGAAACGGAAAGAGCCTGGCAACTGATCATATCGTCGTCCACCACCAGGAACCTGAGGGGACGATCGGTCAGGAGATCCGGTGGCAATCCCGGTACGCATAGGTCGTCCAGCAAGTCCAGGCCGCCGGCGACGGTTCGCAGGGTGGAAGGCGTTACGTTGCTCACTTTTTCGGTGAGCTGTTTGAGCAAGCCCTCCAGCGCGGAGGTCGCCTGCCACACCGGCAGCACCTCCGGGAGGCCGGCTTCTTCTTTCAGCACGCCCACCTCGAAATGCAATTTCGTCAGCATTTCCCGCCGGGCGGGGTCGCTTGACTCGCGCCCGAGGTCCTGCAGGAGCTTGCGCAGCGTGACCAGCCGGTCTTTTGCCCGGCCGTAAAATTCGGGGAGCCGACTGTCTTTCCGAGGCACGTCGGGGCGGGGGGCGGCGACCGGCCCGATCCGGAACACCTTCAGGAACTCGCCAAAAGCCTCCTCCTCGGCGCGAACTCTTGCCGAAGGCGGCGTTACGGTGGCTGGCGCCAATGCCCAGGGATTGTAAAGCTGGTTGAGTTCAATGAGAACCTGGGGAGCGTATCTCCGCATGACGAACAGCCCGGTCAAAACGAACACGGCGGCGCCGCAAAACGATTGCCAGACGATTCCGGACGAAGCCTGCGAAGGCGACGACGGGGCCGTCAAGGCGATCGGACCATTGACCAGGCTGGCAGTCGCTGCCTTCGGAACATTATCGCCGAAGGCATTGGGGATGACGATCCGCTTCCGGTAGCGTTCCTGGCCTTCTATGGTAATGCGATGGGTGATGTCCCACTGAATCGAGCCCGGCTCCGGTGGTGGCGTCTCGAATCCGGAAGGACTCGGCTCCGCAATTCCGTGTCGGGGAAGGCCTCCAACCAAAACCATCACGAGAATTAGTGATGGTTGAATCCATGTTCCCCATGCCCGACGACGAAACCTTCGGCGGGCAAAGACCTGCCTCCCCAGGTTGAACTGATTTGTCAGCTCAACTGGAGTCTTTCGGGCGGCCGCCTGCAACCGCAAGCCGGCCGCCAATCCGTTTAATGCCGATTGCGGTTCCATTTTTCTGACCCGGCATTTACTCCAACCCAAGTGGCGGATGGTTCCGCTGGGACTAGGGTTACAGCGCCGTATTCTGGCCGGCAGGCACGGTGGCCCACTGGCCGCGAATCACCTTGAGCAAACTCGGCGTCTTCGGCGGAAGCTTCATCGGGTCGTCGAAATTGGCGTCGTAAGCCCAGTTGCGCTTTGGGGGGCTGTAAATATTGGCCTGGCCCCAGACATTGGTGGCGTAGAGGCTCGGGAACATCTTGATCATTGAGCCATTGTAGGTGAAGACGTTGGCCGACCCCCAGGTTTCCAGAAAGCGCGGAAAATTTTCCATGCCGCCGCTGTAGTGTCCCAGGGTCGTGTCAACGGAGCCGGTCAGCAGGCCGGCGTTGACGGTGGTGGATTGAGCCGCCCGCGAACCCACTCCGTTGGTGCTGTTTGCATCCGACCAATTGAACGACAGGACAGTGACAGCGTCGGCCACCAGCGAAGCCGGCCGGGTGGTGAGAGTATTCGTGGTTCCAAGATTGGCATCATTGTACTGGTTGTAGTGGCCCCAAACGTACAGGGGACGCCCCGTGGCGACCGTCAGGCCGTTGGCCGGCAGTTGCTTTCCGTTGTACACGCGGACCGCCCCCAGGCTGCTGGCCGGCAACGTGCGACGGTCCACGACATAAACGGAGGTCAGATTCGATCCAACAAGGGAGGAACGCAGGCTGGTATTGGTGAGGCTCCAGGCGGTGAGATTGCCAATGTTGACATCAATGGGGAGAACGGTTTTACCTTCCCGCGCATCCCAAAAGCTGTTTGCCGTGGTGACGAAAGTGGCCAATTCATTGGTCGGGATGGTGGTTCCGAACTTATTGAAGCGCCCGCTCGTGGCCGTGGTCCCGCTGTCCGAGGCGACAATGACGAGGTCACACTGATTGTGAAACCGCAGCCGCCCGAGGGGGGAGTTGGGGTCCTCTCCCGCGGGTGCCGGCTCGATGATTTCGCGGATGGCGGTGGGGGTGTTGGTCGTGCCGATGGGCAGCGTCAAGGCCGCCACGGGGGCTGCTTTTTGGTCCGGATGCACGTAGGTCACGGTGCCGGACGGCGGATTGCGCGTGTCGAGCGGGTCCCGCGCGAAGACGATGGCTTGCACGGCGGTGACACTGGATTCAAACGTCAGGGCGTTGTCCGGTTCGACGTAGAGTTTTCCGTTGGAATGGACCCGTCCGGTCACGTCGAATGGCTGGCCGCAACTGATTTCCATTTCGCCGGAGGAATACATGGCAAACTGGAATATGGGGATGCTGGCCAGCTGCAGTTCCTGGTATACCCCGGCGCTGACATCCTGGATGCTGGCCGTGTCCCGGGCGTGCGACACCACCGTGTACGTCGAGACGTATCCCTTCAAACCGGCGTAGGTGGAATCCAGCACGACATACTTGCTGGCGATTGCGCGCTGCACGTAAGTCTGGCCGATGTTTCCGTTCCCGTCGTCGAACTCCCAGGTGTTCCAGTAAGAGGAATCGGAGGAGGAAGGCGTCCGGTACTGGCGATAGGTGTTCAGGCTGTTCATGACCAGATTTTCGCCGCCGTTCAGGAAGTCCTGGTTGATCTGGCTGGCGACTTTTTGCGTGGCCGCCTCCGCGGCGGCAACGGACCGGGAATATTGGATGGAACGATACGTCATGCGGGTGCTGCTGGCCGACCAGGACATGGCGCCAGCCAGGATGGCAAGGGCCAGGGCGCTCATGACCAGCGTCAGCATCAGGGCGCTGCCCGCCTGGTCCGGTTTTCGCCGGAGAACGTTGGTATTCATAGTCATTGCGATGCGCGCCGGGTTACGGAGGTTTCCACCCGGTAATAATCCGCGCCCTGCAGGAACCGCTGGGGTTGATAGAAGTCGAGGGTGAGATGAATCACCCGGTTGTTCTGGTTGTTCGTCAGCACATTCCCCGAAAAATCCTGCGCGGTAAACACGATGGTGTTGGTGACCGAACTGGCGAGGATTTCGGCCGTGCCCGTCTGATCGGTGGTCCGCCGGAACGTCAGATCATTGGGATTCAGGAAGTAGATGATGTAGTTGGTGGTGTTCGTGCCGGGATAGATGAGCAGGCCGGTGCCCGCCTGCGTCTCCCCGTCCAGCAGCGTTTCAAAAACACCGTTCGTCGTGATGTTTCCGATCCACGCGTTGTTGCAGGCGCGGACCTCGGACGTGATTCTGTCAATGGTCTGGCGGGACCAGGTGGTGACGTTGAGCTTGGCCTGGGTGATTTGAAACATCTTCAGGCCGAACAGGTTCGCGGCAATGATGCCAATGACCATGATCGAGAACACGGTGGCAGCCACCAGGATCTCCGGCACGGTGAAACCGAAGGACGGGGCGGGCCGTCGGCTGCGACCGGAACGCAAGGCGAGAACGGGAAGTTTCATTGGTCGGGGCCGCGGATGGTTTCAACGGTGTTGGTGATCCACTCCGCCCCGCGAAATTGCCAGATGCAGTCCACCCGGACCTTCCGGGTCGGCGGGGTGAGCGAGATTTGGGAAATCGTCGTCTGAATGACGGCTGCCGCGCCGCCCGCATCCGAGCCTGGCAGACCCAGCAAAATGGACTGGTCGGGGAAATTTGTGGCGACCAGCTGGTCCACGATGGGCCAGACTGAAGTATCCCATCGGGCGCTGCGGGCTTCTTCGATGCGTTGCATCACCCGGGCATTGGCGGCCTGCACCAATTCGGCCTTCACCGCCGCAGTCGTGCAATAGATGTATCCGCCGACGATCCCGACCAGCGTCACGCCGGTAATGGCCAGAGCGATGACCACTTCAACCAAGGTTGTTCCCGCCCGGCCGCGCGGCGGGAAGAAAACGACTCTTTGATTTGAACACCTGATTTTCATCGACTTCCGGTCAATCCGGTTGCCGGGGCATTCGTCGGGTAATCCGAAAACCCCCGGAAATTCGCACTTTGCCAGCAAATCCAGCATATTTCGGTCCAATTCAAATGAAGCGAAAGCATTTTGGAACGATGGGCAAGCGGCCTCGTGTCTAGGAATGGGACCAACCGGTTTTGGCTTTCAAATGGCAGGAATTGTGGCGTCTGATGCCCCGTCGCGGGCTTCCCCGAGGGCTTGGAGCGAACCGACCTAGGCCGGACCCGGTAATTGAAAGGTCGCTGCCACGGCGCGAGCAAAAAGCTGATTTGCAAAGAAGACAAATGTGTCCATTAAATCCCGCCCGCTGTGCAAATCAATCGCGCGCGCGCCCCCCTGTTTTTGGCGCCTGGGGTTGGTGAGAGTGAGCATTTGCCGGCGGGTTCCTGGGCCTTTACGCGAAGCGGCAATAATCAAAATCCGCCGTACCGGTCAATCCCGGCTCCAGCCCGGCCAGCGCATAAATCCCCACTTTGGCTCCCATCCATGTGCCCTTTTGGGCCTGGAACCCCCCGGGGACCAGCTCGAACGCTTCGCCGCTCGCGAAAGAAAACGTGCAGCGGCCGCCATCGGCAACTTCCACGCGCAATTTCAACGTCTCCGGCAGGCCGCCCCGCACGGTTTTTTCAGCTTCGTCCACTCGCAGGATCAACCGGGTGCCTTCCGGATCATGCCGCAACGCCAGGGCCGCGCTGGACTGCCCGTTTACCACCAGGCCTGCTTCTTCACCGGCTTGGCCCGGTGAAAATTCGAGCTTGGTTTCAAACCGGAAGGAGCGGGCCGGAAATTTTTGCAGCAATAAATTCGGCACCTGCGCCAGATTGTTGTACCCCATCGGCTGCGGATGCAACCGCAACCAGCCCGGCCGGGAGGTCAGCGAATACCAACCGTCCTGGTGGTTAGCCTGCCACTGCCATTGCAGACCAAGTCTGGCCGAATCGAACTCATCACTCGTTTGCGGAATCAGCGAACCATCGGTCTTGCCGCCCGAGGGTTTGGCGCAGTGCAGAACCGGTTCCCCGACGCCGTTGCCGTCCTGGTCCACCCCCATCAGCGGCCAGCCGTCCTGCCAGCGCACCGGTTGCAGATGCACGATCCGGCCATAGACGCCGGCATCCTGGAAATGGACGAACCAGAATTCGCCCTCCGGCGTGTCCACCAAGGCTCCCTGATGCGGGCCGTTGATGGCCGTCCGGCCCTGTTCGAGCACCACTCGGTCCACGTACGGGCCATAGATGCTCCGCGATCGTAACACGACCTGCCAGCCCGTTTCCACACCGCCAGCCGGCGCCAGCAGGTAGTACCAACCGCCCTGCCGGTGAAATTTGGGGCCTTCCAGGATGGGATGCCGCACCGGATCATGAAACACAATCCGGCCTTCCCCCAGCAAACCCGAGCCGTCCGGGGCCATCGGGCAAATGCGCAACCGGTCCCGGATGCCGGCGCGCGATTTGGCGTAGGCATGAACCAGATACGCCCGGCCGTCGTCGTCCCACAACGGGCAGGGGTCAATCAGCCCCCGCCCCGCGTGGACCAGCTGCGGCTCCGACCATCGGCCGGCTGGATCCGTTGCCGTGGTGACGTAAATACCCTCGTCCGGCGTGGGGAAAAAAATCCAGAATTTACCGGCATGAAACCGGAGGGCTGGCGCCCAGACACCGCAGCCGGGCTGCACTTCGGCGTAGCGCGGGTGGGGGAGGTTTTTGACCGCGTGATTGATCAGCTGCCAATTCACCAGATCCTTCGAGTGCAGAATGGGCAGGCCGGGCGTGCAATTCATGCTCGACGCGGTCAGGTAGAAATCCTCGCCGTGCCGGATGACATCCGGGTCCGAGTAATCCGCGCAAAGAATCGGATTGCGAAACGTGCCGTCGCCCTGGTCGGGCACCCAAGGATACGCACCGGGGGTTACGCCGGCGGCGGACGGAGGGTGCGGTGGGAGAGGTGTGGCAGGCATCATGTCAGGACGGAGGCTTGATTTTGGGAATCAGTAACTGGATCAGGATCAGCGACAGCACATACATGCTCGAAAAGTAGGCAAAAACCCAGACATAACTTCCGGTCTTTTGCAGGATATAGCCGGTGATGGCATTCACAAAACCGCCGGTGAAGTAGGCCACAAATCCGCCCATGCCCACCACGGAACTGATGGCCTCCTTCGGCATGGTGTCGGAAACCAGGCTGAACAAATTGGCCGACCAGCCTTGATGGGCCGAGCCGGCGATGCCGACGATCAGCACCGCAAGCCAGACACTCCCGGCAAAGGGTGCGAGGAACACCGGCACTACCGCCAGCGCGCAGACGAGGAGGGAAATCTTGCGAGCCGCATTAAGACTCCAGCCGCGATCAATCAGTTTTTTGGCCAGCCAGCCGCCGGCCACGCCGCCCACAATCGCAATGGCAAAAAAGAGTCCGGTCCAATTGCCGGTCGCCTGCAGATCAAGCCGGAAAGTCTTCTGCAAAAAATCCGGGATGAAGAACTGGTAGAATCCCCATGCTGGTGCGGCCAGAATACCCGCCAGGACATACGCCCAGACCGCCCGGTAGCCGAGCAGCGCCAGCCACGGCACTTTCACCGGTTTGGCTTCCACCGTCGGTTGCCCGCTTTTGATGTAGGCCAGTTCCGCCGGCGAAAGCTGCCGATGTTTCTCCGGCGCTTCGTAGAGCAGCCACCAGGCTACCACCCAGATGAAGCCCGTCGCCCCCGTGACATAAAAGGTGGCCTGCCAGCCGATACAGTGGAAGATCCACGGCACCAGAATCGGACACAAAATGGCCCCGGCATTGGTGCCGGTGTTGAACCAGCCGGTGGCCAGGGCGCGTTCCTGCACCGGATACCATTCGGCCACGGTCTTGATCGCCGCCGGGAAATTTCCGCCCTGCGCGAGGCCCAGCACGACCCGCGCCAGCACGAATCCGGCCGCGGTCATGGGCATGGCCACCGTCAGCCACACCAGCCCTTTTTCCGTCCACGAAAACCACGGGTACTGCAACCGGAACTGTTCCGCGACTCCAATCCAGCCGCACAACCCGTGGGCCATGGCCGCCGCGCTCCAGCAGAGCACAAACAGCGGCAACGCGCGTCGGACGCCCAGCCGGTCCGTCAACCGGCCGCCGACCAGGTAACCGAAGGCGTAAGCGAACGAGAACGCAGCGGCGATGTTGCCGTAGTCGCTGTCATTCCAGCCCAGTTGCTCGCTGAGCGGACTTTTCAAAATGCCGATCACCAGCCGGTCAAGGTAATTGATCGCGACCGAAAAAAAGAGCAGGGCACAGATGACCCACCGAAAATTTCCGGATTTGCTCATTTACGATACGCGGCCGCCTTGGCGACCCGGCGGCGCGATGGCCGGCGCAGTGTCAAATGGCTCATAACGCAAGATTGTTTCGAGAAACCGCGCCCGCGTCCATCTGGAAAAAGCCCGCAACCCTTTTTGAAGGCATTCAAATCTCACCCATAAATTGCCGTTGCCGCAAGGCCTCGAACAGCACCAGCGCGACGCAGTTTGACAGGTTCAGCGAACGGGATTGGGTATTGAACATGGGAATGCGCAGCCAGTGCTCGCGACGCTGTTCCAGCAGTTGCCGGGGCAGGCCCGCCGTCTCACGCCCGAACACCAGGTAATCGTCCGGGGCAAATTTCACCTCGCTGTAAATCTTGAGACCTCCGGACTCGATGAACCAGAGTCGCGCCTTCGCCGGCAACTTTTCTTCAAAGGCCTTCCAGCCCGGCCACCGATGCCACTCGACCTGCTGCCAATAATCCATGCCGGCGCGCTTGAGCTGCGCGTCTCCGAGCTTGAAGCCGAAGGGCTCGACGAGATGCAGCGTCGTCCGCGTGGCCGCGCACAGCCGCGCCACGTTGCCCGTGTTTGGCGGGATTTCCGGTTCAACCAGGACGATGTGCATCGCGGTTCAGGTTTTGGACTTTACGCCCTGGGCTTTGGGCCGGTAGAAGACTTTCCATAACACCAGCCCGTGCGCCGGGGCCGTCATGCCGGCCACGCGCCGGTCCTTTTTCGCCAGCATCCGCCGGATTTCGTCCGCCGGGAACTTGCCCAGGCCGATCTGCACCAGCGTGCCGACCATGCCCCGGCACATCTTGTAAAGAAAGCCGTCGCCTTCGATGATGAACGTCAGTTGCGGGCCGGATTTTTTGATGTCGCACCGCCGCACCGTGCGCACGGTGGATTTCATTTCGTAATTCCGGCTGCCCGCGAATGACTTGAAATCGTGTCGTCCGACAAACAACGGCGCCGCTGCGCGCAGGGCCCGCAAGTCCAGCGGGCGGGGCACCTGCCAGGCGCGGTGGCGCAGCAGCGGGTTCATGGCCGTGTGGTTCCAGACGAAATAGCGGTATTGCTTGCCGGCCGCGTCAAACCGGGCGTGAAAATCCTTCGGCGCGCGCGCGGCCGAGACCACGCGGATGTCCGCCGGCAGCCAGGCGTTGAGCGCCAACGCAAGTTTGGGCGTGGACATTTTGAATTCGGCGCCGGGAACCTCAAAATGCGCCACCATGCCGAGCGCGTGGACGCCGGTGTCCGTGCGGCTGGCGCTGTGCAGCCGCGGCCGGCTCGGGAACAGTTTTGCCAAAGCCGACTCGACCTTTTCCTGCACGCCCGTGCCGGTCTGTTGCACCTGCCAGCCCTCGTACGCGGTGCCGTCGTAGGCGATGACCAACTTGAGTTTAGTATTTTTCAAATGAATTCTTGCCACCGAGACACAGAGCGCACGGAGAAAGCATTCTAAATTCAACTCTGTGTTCTCTGCGTCTCTGCGGCGAATCAAATTCCGTCCAGGTAACTTTGCAGCAAAATCGCCGCGGCCATTTTGTCCACCTTCTCCTTCCTTTTGTCTCGGCGGACCTGGCCTTGGATCAAAATCCGGTTCGCCTGCGCCGAGGTCAGTCGCTCATCCCAGGTTTTGATGGGAACGGCGAGGGCATCCTTCAGCGCGGCCACGAATGTCTGCACCTTGAGCGCCGCCGGACCGTAGGAACCGTCCAGGTTGCGCGGCAGGCCGACGAGGACGAGGTCAATCTCCTTTTCCACGAGCAACTTTTTTAAGCGGGCCAGAAAATCGGCGAACGGCTCGGCGGGAATGTAATCTAGCGGTTGTGCGATGGTTCGGGTTTCATCGCTCACCGCCACGCCGACGCGTTTGGTTCCATGATCGAGGGCGAGGATTCGCATTACGCCAGCAGTCTTGCACCAAACACCGGAAAATTCAATGACTGGTATCGGCGCGGACTTTTGCCGGTCACTGTGATCAAATCAGCATAGCGCTCCGTGGGACGCTGGTAGAAGTCATTGCCAAACCGGTTGACCGTATCGTGCAAGCATGACCTGGTGGCGTCAAACCGAACAGCGATACGGTGATGAACTAATCCACTTTTGCCACCGCATAAACCAGATTGCCGTTTAAGGGATAAACCACGTGCAGATTGTCGTTCTTGTCAAATGCCGCCGCGATGGTGCCGAAATAGGGCTTTGCCTCCACTCGATTTACCAAAACATCCTCCTTCTGCCAGACGCCGTTTCGCTTTGCCTTGTGCATGAGATTTGCATTGGTGTTGACATAGAAGAGATGAACATCACCGAGCGAGTCGGCCCTGACAACGGGAAGAAATCCGCCGGTGATCTTCTCAACCTGGCCGGCTTGGTTCTGGCGACAGTCCCAATAAAGGATGTTTGATTCGATGTGTTTTTCTTCGGTGAAACTTTGGTTCGCCGGATGAGAAAATTTCGCCCAGACGAAGGCGACAAAAACATCCTTTCCTTCGGCATCCATGGAAAAATCCCCGTAGTCATACCGGTACCAAATATTCCCGTCGGCTTCACTTCTAGGTGAATTGGTGTAGATAGGACTGGTTTGGATAACCTTCCTGTTTTTCAAATCGTACGCGACGTGATGCAGAATGACTGGCGTGGCTTCTATTTCCCGCGGGCCCCAGGCGCGTCTCTCTGCCTGACGAAAACCTAAAAAGTGCACCCAGTCTCCGCTTTGGCATACGCGTTTAACATAAAAGGTCTCGTCCCTCGTGCCACCGTAAGACAACTTTTGGGGTTTGCCGGGCTTCCCGTCCTGAACTTCGGTCATGAATGGTTTCACGTAATAGACACCGTGTCCGCCCGACGCCAAATCAAAAAGAAATTCGCCAGGATTGATTGGAAACTCCCAGCGCCCGGTCAACAGATAGTAAGAACTATTGCGTTCTTGAACCGGTAATAGGTTATTCAGGCATCCCGGCGGAGAAAGCTTGATCAATTCTCCTTCGATGTTGCCTGTGCTAACCAGCCCGCCGCTGGGTTGAACCTTTTGAATGGTAATTTCATCCGATGCCTGCCCCTGGAAAACCGCGTAAAGTTGGCCGCCCCTCTCAAACGTGTTTAACAGAAATCCATGCTCTTTCAAGTCGGTCCACGTGCCGTTGATATAAAGCAGATCCTTGCCCGGAGCTGCGGTGCTGCTGAAGGTATGTACCTTCAGCACCGGCAACAAGGCGTCATGCTCTTCCGTGAAAACCAATTCGACAGCCGAAATATCAGTCAGGTTGAATTGCGCCGGGCGAATTGTGGTGGATCTTATTACAGTTCCGGCCGACGAGAAGCAGCACAAACCCCAAAAGCCAAGCACAGCTACGAGCGTGAGCTTGGCCCCCGTGCTTTCGCTTTCATTCATGGTACCTAACCGATTGCCGCCTTTGACACTCGCTGAATGTTCAGTGCCTTGCCGGTGGCGCCGTCAATCTCGATCACCGCGCCGTGGAGCAAAACACGTTCCCTGGCCACTTCAAACCGTTGCGGCATGTTGGTCAAAAAACGTTTGACGACCGGCTCGATTTCGCGGCCCAGCACGCTCTCGTGTGGGCCGGTGAAGCCGGCGTCGCTCAGATAGGCCGTGCCGCCGGGGAAAATTTGCTCGTCCGCCGTCTGCACGTGCGTGTGCGTGCCCACCACCGCGCTCACCCGGCCGTCGAGGAACCGGGCGAACGCAATCTTTTCCGAGGTCGCCTCGGCATGAAAATCCGCAAAGACGATTTTGGTCTGCTGGCGCAGGCGTTCGACCTCGGCGCGCGCGGCGTGAAAGGGGTTTTCCAGGTCAGGCATGAACGTGCGGCCCTGCACGTTCAACACGGCGATGCGAAGCGGGTTTTGGCCCTGGGCTCCGGACGTTGGGACTTCAAAAACGCCGCTGCCCTGGCCGGGCGTTCCGGCGGGATAATTCAGCGGACGCAGAAAGCGCCTTTCGTTGGCGAGCAGTTCCATGACTTCCTTTTGGTCCCACAAATGGTCGCCGCTGGTGATGACGTCGACGCCGGCGGAGAAGATTTCCTCGGCGGTTTTAGGAGTGATGCCGGAGCCGCCCGCGGAGTTTTCGCCGTTGGCGATGACAAAGTCGAGCGCATGCTGTTCGCGAAGTTGGGGCAGCAGAATTCTTACCGCGTTGCGTCCCGGCTGGCCCACGATGTCGCCGATGAAGAGCAGTTTCACGGGCCGAGTTTAATCGCGAAAGCCCGGCGCGGCAATAGTTGTGCCGATCGCCCGCCGCTTCCAGCGGGTCCTCGGTTTTCCCGGTTTCGATTACGCGATCGGGAGCGCGGAACAAGAAACAAATCGCGCGGGTCGAACGCCGCGGTTCAGGACGTGATCAGAGCAGCCAGGCGAGGGACCCCACGCCAGCGGCAACCAGCCAGATCACCAGAACGGCGCGGGTGCGGCTCAAGCCCGCGCGGACGAGCCGGTGCGACAGGTGATTGGTATCGCCGACGTAGAACGGCTTGCCGGCCCGCGCGCGCTGAAAGACAACCCACCCGAGGTCGAGCAGGGGAACGGCCAGGACCAGCAGGGGGGAGATCACCGCGAGCGGTCGCGGATTCTGCCGGGTATAAAAGTGCGGCAGGATGGCCAGCACGGCGAGAAGGTAGCCAACCAGATGGCTGCCGGCGTCGCCGAGAAAGGCGCGGGCCTGCGGAAAGTTGTAGGGCAGAAATCCGGCCAGCGAGCCGCAGGTCAAAAACGCAATCAGCGCCACCAGATACTGGCCGTCGGCCGCGGCGAGGGCGGCGAATTGGAACGCGCTAATGACCCCCAACCCGGCGCAGAGTCCGTTCATGTTATCCATGAAATTGAAGGCGTTGACCACCGTGAGGACCCACAGAATGGTGATGGCGTAACTGAACACCGCGCTGGGGACGAAGAGCGTGATGCGTTTGCAGGCCACGGCCACCAGCACGGCCACCAGAAACTGGCCGATGAATTTCGGCAGCGGTTTCAGCTCGTGCCGGTCGTCCAGCACGCCCAGGCCGACCATGATCAAGGCGCCCAGGGCGATCGCCGCCAGCTCGAGCCCGCGGCGTTCCAGACCATGAGCGATGGGGTAGGTGTGGGCGGCAACATCCAGGTTGAGTTTGAGCAGCGCAGCGCCGGCGGCCAGCGGCAGCAACAGGCCGGTCAGCACGGCCAGCCCGCCGGCCAGCGGCACGGGCGTTTCGTGGATTTTACGCTCGCCGGGATCGTCCACCAAATTCAAGCGCTGGCACCAGCGGCGCCAGAGCGGCAACGCCAGCAGCGTCGTCGCCAACGCGGCGGCGAAGGCCGCGCAGAAAAAATTGAAGGGAAAACTCATGCTGCCGGGTCCGGTTGAGCCGCCAGTTTCACGTAGAGACCGTAAATGGCATCCACCATTTTTTCGACGTCAAAATTTTCCCGGACAAACTGGCGTCCGCGTTGCCCGAGGCGTTCGCGCAACGCCGCGTCACCGGCCAGTTGCCCCAGGCGTTGGGCGACGGTGTCAATATCGCCGGTGCGCACCAGGAAGCCGGTCTCGTTCTCCAGACAGACTTCGTCCGCACCGTCGAAGTCGTAAGCCACCACGGGTTTGCCGGCGGCCAGCGCCTGCGGCAGGGCGCGGGAGAGCGCTTCGCGGGAGGACAGGTGGGCGAGGCAATCCATGACGCCGACGTAACGGGGAACCTCGCCGGGCGGCACCAGCCCGGTGAAGACAACCTTGCCGGCCAGCGCCGGCGAACGGGCCTGGTCCTCGAGTTCGCCCCGCAAGGCGCCGTCCCCCACCAGCAGCAGACGGGCGTGGGGAACCTGCGGGAGAATTTTCCGGAAGGCGGCCAGCAGGTCGGCATGGCCCTTGAGCTTGAACAACCGGGCGATTTTGCCGACGACGAAATGGTTTTCATCAAAGCCCAGCCGCCGGCGCAGCGCGAGGTCATTCGCGGCGGTCAAAAAAGGCTCCACCACGAACCCGCTGAATATGCGGGTGAACATTTCCGGCCGGCCGATGCCGGCGGCCAGATAGCGGCGGGTCATGGCCTGGGCGGAGCAGATGAAATGGGTGGTCACGCGGGCGGCGTGGCGTTCGGCGGAGGCGAAGATCCAGTTGGCGGCGGCGCTTTGAAAGGGGCCAAAGGACGGGCCGTGGATGTGATGGAGGATCACCGGCACGCCGGCCCGGCGGGCGGCGAGCCGGCCCAGGATGCCCGCCTTGCCGCTGTGGGTGTGGACGATATCGGGTTGTTGCTCGCGCAGCATTTTTTCCAGTCGCCGCTGCGCGCGCCAGTCCTTCCACGGATGCACCGGGCGCACGAGTTCCGGCACGAGGTTAAGCAACCCGGGCACCCGGGTGACTTCCGGTTCCAGGGAACCTTCGGGGCCGGTGGTCGGGCCGGAGATCAACCGGACTTCGACCCCCGGGATCCGGCGCAAGCCGAGCACGGAGGCAACGGTATTTTCCTGCGCGCCGCCAACCACCAGCCGGGTAATGATGTGGGTAACGCGCATCGGCGCGTGTCAAGGTGAATGGCCTTTGAGTTCGCGGAGCCGTTCCGCCACGACCTTCGCTTCATCGGTGTTGGTATCCGTGTTGGCCAGATAGAGGCGGTAATTTCGAACCGCCTCGTTGGTGTTGCGCTGGCGCCAGGCGATTTCGCCCAATCCGTAGGCCACCTGGATCGAGTTGGTCAGAGTCTGCTGAAGGATCCGGTAATCGGCCTGGGCGGCCTCAAGCTTCCCACTGTTGAGACAGGCGATGGCGCGATCGAACCGCGCATCGTGATTGTTGGTTTGGATGGCCAGCACCCGGGTCAAGGCGGCAATGGCCTCGTCATAGGCCTTGACTTGAATCAGCAGATAGCCCTGGTTGAACAGCCAGAGCGGGTCGTCGGGCGCGCTCCGGAGCTTGTCGTCCACCAGCGCCAGGGCGTTGGTGAACAGGTTGTGGCTCACGTAAACCTGCACGACCGTGTTGCGAAAGTTGTCATCAGCCGGATGGCGGGCGATTTCGGCGTCGAGCAGTCGAGTGCCCTGGGCCAGGTCGTTTTTCTGGAAATAAGCCGTGGCCAGGATCAGGTTCATCTCAGTCAGGTTCGTGCGGGCGAGCGAAAATTTTTCCGGCTGTTCGAGCGGGTCCCGCAAGGCCTCCAGCGCCCGGTCCGGCTGCCGGCAGATGGCGTAGATCTGGCCCAGCCAGAGGCGCGCCGGCAGATTGTCCGGCACGAGTTCGCGGACGCGCGTGAGCGGGGCAACGGCTTGGCGATAGAACCCGTTCTGGGCGGCATAGATCAGGCCTTCCGCCAGGCAAAAACTCGGCTCGTCAAAGGGCCCGTTGGCGCTGAGCACCTCCAGCCAGTCGCGATACTTGCCGAACTGGTCGCTGGTGGTTCGGGACAGATCCACCGGCACGGTTTTGCCGGCGCGCAGGTTCTGGTTGAAGGCCAGATTGATTTGGGCGACGACATTGTCGGGGTTGATTTTAATCGCCCGGTCAAAGCAGACAGCGGCCTTTTCCAATTCGTTCACCCGCTGCAATTGTACGCCCCAGAAATCCAGGCTGCGCGAATAATAGGCGCCGACGGCGACCGCGTTGTGGTTGCGTTCGCGGGGCACATGGAATCGGGCCAGCAGGCGCTCGCCCCGGCTGCGCGGCGCGTTCGGGTCGGGCGGTTCCACGGCGCGTTCGATGGGCGGGAAGGTCTGGGCGGCCACCGCCGACCAGAACTGCTCGTTGGCGGCGATTTGGCTTGGGTCAGGCGGGGGTGGCAACAGCGTGCCTTCCGGCAGCGGTTTCAACTGGTAAACCAACCCGTGCGGTTCCTGGTAGAATTGCTCGAAATAGTAGCCAAAGCTCGGGTGCAAATAAAACAGGGCGTTGGTTTTGGCCAGGATGTTCAGCGCGGTAACCAGTCCCATCGGCGTGGCCATCTTGGTTTCGCTGGCCGGCATCATTTCCGGCCAGCGCTGCGGATATTTGGCGTGCAGGAAGCGGAGGTAGTTGGGCCAGTACAACGAGCGCGTATCCACCGGCACCCAGTCCCTGCTCCGGCCTTCCCGCACCAGGGCGGCTTCCGCGAAATACAGCCGGTTCACGTCATCGCTCAGCATGATGCCGCCCGAGCGCGGAAGATTCGTGGTCACAAAAGAGGCATACGTTTTGAAGGTATCATCGTTGATTTCCCGGAGTTGGGGGCGGTTGCGATAAATCAGCCCGGTAACGGTGATCGCCGCGAGCAGCCAAAGCCCGGCGAAGACCACCGGGTTTAAAAATTGGAGCGGTTCGGGCCGGGGATTGGATAGACGGCTGGTGGGAGCCGTGCCGAAAATGAGCAGAAAATAGCCGCTGAAATAGCCGATGTTCAAAGCGCCCAGGTAATAAAGCGTCAGGAGCGAATAATAAAACGGCAGCAGCGGGTTTTCGCGGCTGAGATACCGCGGGCTGAAAGGCGGGTCGAAGGCCATCCAGAGGGTAAAGCCCAGAAAAGCGGCGCAGGCCAGATGGAAAAGAAAGTTGGTCAGCGTCGTTCCCACCGGGCTGTGATCGCCGAACGATGTTCCCCAGCGGACGGCCAGTATGATCAGCGGCAACAGATAGGCCAGCAGCAAGGCCACATATTCCAGGTGGGCTTGCGGGTGCAGGCAGCAGAAAAACAGCAGTTTCAGGAGCTGAAATTGGGGCGCGAGGTTGGCTTTCATCGCTTCCCAGAAGGTCAAGGGCGCCTTGCCCGACGTTACCGCCAGCACCGGTAGCAGCCAATAGAAAGCGACACCCAGCAGCCCGCCCAGGAGCATGCGCCGGAGAAATCGCAAGTGGAAGAAGCGCAGGCCGCGGATCCATATCAGGGCGGCAATGAAGGCGGGGAAGAACCCCAGCATCGCCCAATTATTGGCCAGGCTGGCGCCAAACACCAGAGCGGCCAGGTACAGACGGCCTTCGCGTTCGTCCAGCCGGTATTCGAGCAGCGACCAGATCACAAACGCAAACAACATCAGGTCCACCATCTCGCCCGTGTAATTCGTGGCATTTTCCCAGAAAGACAGTTGCAGGCCGCAGACGATCACGGCGAGAACGGGTGGCAACCAGGCGCTCCGGATGGTCAGAAACGAAAAATCGCTCCGCTCGCGCTTCCGTTGCGCCTCCGTCCGGTCATGCGGCAGCAGCGCCACCGACCGCGCCAGCAAGCCGAGCGTCAATGCCGCGCACAAGGCGGAGAAAAGGTTCAGCGCCAGCGGAATCTGCGTCGCCGGCAGCCAGCGGAGAGGGTATGTGATCAGGAAAGAAACCGGGTTGCTCAATTCGGGCACCCAGGTCCAGCCGGAAATTTTGGCCACTGCGTTGAGGCTCGCGAGCGAAACCGAGCGGTTCAGGGTGAGCCCGTAAACCACGAAGGCCGCGACGGCCAGAAACCAGGGAAGCAAGCGCGGCACAAAAAGCCTGCGCGGATCAATTCGCGTTCGGGTCGTCATTGCGTCTTTTCAGTTGAATCCATACCGCGCGTCTTGGCAAGCCTTTGTGCGCCGCGCAAATCGGCCACGCACTCGACGTGTTGCGTCTGGGGGAACAGGTCCAGTGGCTGCACCCGCGCCAACTCAAAGACACCTCCGTCGCACAAAATGTTCAAGTCCCGCGCCATGGTTGCCGGATGACATGAAATATAGATGACTTGCGCCGGCCGGGCCGCGCGCAGCAATTGCAGCGTCTCCGGCCGACATCCCTTGCGCGGCGGGTCCAAGAGCACGACGGTCTGTTCCGGGGGAGTCTGCTGCACCAGTTGCGGCAGGACTTCCTCGACCGCCGCCGCCCGGAACTCGCCGTTGGTGATGTGTCGGGCCGCCGCGTTGCGCCGGGCCGCCCGGATGGCCTGCTGGTCGTATTCCACACCCACGAAGCTTTCGACCGCGTCCGCCAGTTCGATGCCGAAAAAGCCGACGCCACAATACAGATCCGCCAGCCGCCGGGCTCGGCTGTCCTGCAGAAACCGGCGTACCGTGGCCACCAACTCGGGCAGCAGGAACGTGTTGTTCTGAAAAAACGAGTCCGGCGGCACATCCCAGCCCTCCGGCGGCACGCGCAGCACAACCTTGATGCCGCCTTTGGGTGGCGGGTGGGCGCGAACCCGGCGGATCTCCTCGTTAAGCGCCGGCTCGGCAATTTTACATTCCCGGATGTCCTCGACCAGCCCGCAATCCCAGCGCACAAAGCCGATGTTCAGCTTTTGTTCCGGCTTGTTCCACTGGCTCCGAATCATGATGCGGTTGCGGTACCCGTAGGGCTGGGGGCACGACGCGACGGGGGCGACCCGGGCCGGGTCAAACCCGCCCAGGCGCTCAAACAAATCGGCCACCTGCTTGTGCTTCAAACGCAGTTGCGCCGGATAATCCACATGTTGGTACTGGCAGCCGCCGCACTGGCCGAAGTGCGGGCAGGCGGGCGCGACTCGTTCCGGCGAGGGATGGACAACGCGCAGCAATTTTGCCCGCGCGAAATTCTTTTTGACGGCGGTAATCTCCGCTTCGACGGTTTCACCGGTCAGCACAAAGGGAACGAACACGACGAAATCATTGACGCGCCCAACGCCCTCGCCGCCGAACGCGATGTCGTCAATGGTCAGGGTGAACTGGTCGCCAGCCTTACAGGGCACCCGTCCAGTTTAGGCGGCGGGCGCCGGCCAAAAAAGATATTTCACCGCGCCGGATCGCTTTTGGCGGCGATGGCTTCGGAGAAAACCGCCAGCATCTCGGCGCGGACAACCGCCCCGACCAGCCGGTTTTCGCCCGGGTTGTTCACGACGGGCACATTGCGCAATTCGCTGGCCAGCACCGTGGGCAGCGCTTCGAGCAGGCGTTGGTCGGGGGTGAGACAGGGCGGCGGAGGACGCATCACGTCATAGGCGATGACCGCTCCCAGGTCCTGGTGGGCGTTGAGAAATTCCTTGAGGTCCTGCAGCGCCACGACACCCAGCAACCGCTGGCGCGCGTCCACCACGGGCAAAAAATTATTGGCGTTGGTCAGAAACCGGTTGGCGATCTCCCGGAACGGCGTGTTCTCGCGCATCGGCGGGACCGGCGCCCGCATGAAATCACCGACCGTCTGCTCCATGACGGCCCCCGTCCGGCTGGTCTCCTTTCCCAGCGCCAGCCCTTTGACGCGCAGGTGTTCCGTGTACACCGACTCCTGGTGCAATGGGCGTGCCACCAGGATGGATACCACGCACGCGAGCATCAGCGGCGGCACGAGCGAGTAATCCAGGGACAGCTCAAAAATCAGGATCATCGCCAGAAGGGGCGACCGGGTGGTGGCCGCCAGCACCGCCCCCATGCCCACCAGCACAAAAGCGCCGGTCGGCACCCCGCCGGCCGAGCCCCCGAGTTCATGCAACGCCACGCCAAACAACGCGCCGGTGCCGGCGCCGACAAACATGGTGGGTGTGAATACGCCCCCCACTGTGCCGGCGCCCACCGTTACCGCCGTGGCCACCAGTTTGGCGGCAAACAGCCCCGCCAGCCACAACAGCGGTTGCGCCCGGGCCAGAAATTCCTCGTGCAGCAGGCTGTTGGTGACCGAGTAGCCGTTGCCACAGACGCCGGGAAAGCCGATGGCGATGACGCCCACCGCCAGGCCCGCCAGCGGCAGCCGTACAAACACCGGCCAGTGCAGCTTCCGGAACTGGGTTTCGCCCAGGCGCAGCAATTTTAGAAATAGCGCTCCCACCCCGCCGCAGAGCAGGCCGAGCAGCACAAACCACGGCAGTTGCGGCAAGGTGGCTGAGGGAAACGGCGGGATTTTATACCAGGGCTCAATCCCGAAGAAACTCCGCGACACCATGGCCGCAATGACCGACGAAAAAACCAGCGGCGCGAACAGGTTCATCGAAAAATTGCCCAGCACGATCAGCGCCGAGAACACCGCGCCGGCAATCGGCGCGTTGTAGGCGGCGGCGATGCCCGAAGCCGCGCCGCAGCCGACCAGCAGCCGCAACCGATAAGGCGGCCAGCGGGCGATCTGGCCGAGCTTGGACGACACGGTGGCCGACAGTTGCGTGATGCCGCCTTCGCGTCCGATGGAGGCGCCCGTGGCGATGCTGATGATCGCTGAAAGGGTCTTCACCAGTTCCGTGCGGAACGGCAGCCGGCCGTCGCCGGCCACCACCACCTCGAGCAGATTGGTGGACCCCTGCGGTCCCACGAGCCGGAAACCCAAAAACAACACCAACCCGGCAGCCAGTCCCCCCGCGGTCGGAACCAGAATCCGTTCCCAGTCGCTGAACCGGCCGGCCACTTCCACCGGATCGCCCGGCTGAATCAGATGGACCGCGTGGTAAAAAAGCAGGTTGACCAGGCCGCCGATGACGCCGACGAAGCCGGCCAGCACCAGGTGGAAGGCCTCCTCCCGGAGAACCAGCTTCTCGCGCCAGCGCAGCGCGCGCCGCCAGTGATGCTGGAGAAACGCCTGCGCCTTCGCCACAAAGCCGCTGTTCAGCGACGACTGCACGGCGGCCAGTCTAACGGTCGGCGGCGGTTTTGACGAGCAGCGATTCGAATCCCGTCCGGAGATTCGGATCGCGCAAATGGCCCTTTCAAAAAGTAGCAGCCGACGCCAGTCGGCTCTGAATTCAAGGAAAAGTCCAACAAGATTTGAGCCGGCACATGCCGGCGGCTGTCAAATTAAAGGGTCACTGCTTTTTCAAGCCGGCAATGGCCTGCTGCATTTCGCTGAAATGTTTGTCCGGGTCGCCCGAGTCGGTGACATGAACAATTTTACCGTCGAGACCGATGAGAAAGCTGACCCGCTTTGCCATGTTTTTGCCCTGGATTCGCACCCCGTAGGCATCGGCAATTTTTCCATCCGGGTCGGGCAACAGCCGGAAATTCAATTTGTATTCGGCGATGAATTGCTTATGGCTCGCGGCGGAATCGAAGCTGACGCCAATGACCTCGACGTTGTCCTTTTGCAGGCTGCCCAGGCGGTCGCGGAAGCCGCAGGCTTCCTTGGTGCACCCCGGCGTGTTGTCCTTGGGATAAAAATAGAGCAGCACGATTTTTTTGCCGGTGAAGTCGGCGAGGTTCACGGCCTGGCCGTCCTGGTCCTGGCCGCTGAATGCCGGGGCCGGATCGCCGGTCTTGGGCGGCGCGGCCAGCGCCTTAGCCGTGAGCAGGAGCAGGGAACCGGTGACGAGCAGGTTGATGAAGTGACGGATTTTCATGATGAATTTCCTTTGGTTTTTGTGTTGGGGAATCAAATTCAGGTTCGGGTGCCGCGCAACTTGACGTTTTTCAGCCGCTCCACAAAATCGGTGAAACCGTTGACCTGGGCTTTCAGCCGTTCCAGCAGTTCGGCGTCCTTGAGCCGGCCCGCGTCGTCGAGCAGATTGAAAACCTGCGGGAGAAAGACGCGCTCGGGATAGAGGTAGGCATTGCGGTAGCCGAAAATGGCCTGGAGTTGCTCGACCGGCCGCAACGCGCCCCACATCCCCGCCGCCAAGCCGGTGAAGCACACCGGGCGTCGCTCGAAACTCTCCGGGAACTTCAGCATATCGATGAAATATTTGAGGATGCCGGGGATGCCGCCGTTGTATTCGGGCGTGACGACGTGCAATCCGTCGGCCTGCAGCACCGCGTCGGCGAACGGCTGAAATGACTTGGGTTTTTCGGCGTAAGCGGCGGGTGAAAAAATTTCCGGCGGCAGTTGCGCGAGATCGAGCACGCGCAGGGGGACTTTTTGTTCGGCGTAAAATTCCTCAAGGTGCCGGGCCACCTGGCGCGTGTTGCTCCCCGGACGGTTGGTGCCAACGATCAAGCTAATCATGACCGTCAATTTAGCTGATACAACGATTTTGGCAAATCCTGGTTCAGCGCGGGTGTGGACGGCGGCGCAGGCCGTTCTGCCACCACAGCTTCCAGACCATCCAGAGCGCTTCCCACACGATGTGCCCGGACATCTTCGAGTGGCCTTCGGCGCGATCGGTGAAGATGATCGGCACCTCGACGATCCGGAAACCCTGCCGCCAGAGCCGGTGGGTCATCTCGATCTGGAAGCTGTAGCCATTCGACTGGACGGTGTCGAGATCCAGCACCTCGAGCGCCCGGCGGCGGAAACATTTGTAGCCGCCCGTCGGGTCGGTGAACGGCATGCCGGTCACCCACATCACGTACTTGCCCGCGCCGCGGCTGAGCATCAGGCGTTTCAACGGCCAGTTGATGACCCGGATGCCGCCCTTGTAACGGGAGCCGAGCACCAGGTCGGCGTTCTTGGTGGCCTCGATGAACATGGGCACATCGTCCGGGTTGTGCGAAAAATCGCCGTCCATCTCGAAGATGAATTCGTATTTGCGCTCCAGCGCCCATTTGAACCCGGCGATGTAGGCGCGGCCCAGCCCGTTCTTTTCCGCGCGGTGCAGCACGTGAATCTCCGGGTGTTGGGCCGCCAGTTCATCGGCCAGCTTGCCCGTGCCGTCGGGCGAATTGTCATCCACCACCAGCAGGTCCACCGGCACCGGCAGCTTCAACAGCCGTTCGGTCATGCGCGGGAGGTTTTCCCGCTCATTGTAGGTCGGCATAATGACGACGGTCGGATTCATGCGGACGGCGCTCAGATAATTATACCGGAAAAACGCCGAAAACAAGTTGAGAATCGCGTCAATGGGTGGCGCCGACACGGAAGAAAGCCGCGGGATCGGGACCGAACGGCAGGGCCATCTGCATCGGGCCGTTCGTGCCCGCCAGCGTGCCGCCCAGCGGCTGCCAGTCCACGAGATTCGTGGACCACCAGGCCTGGTAGGTCACCCCGGGAATGCCGTACCACCCCAGCGAAAGATTGGTGCCGTTCAGAGTGCAGGCGAGGTCGGGGGCCACCGTGAGAACCAGCAGATAATTTTGATTGGTCACGGAGCTGCTGACGTTGGCATAAGCGAGCGAGCCGGGCACGAACATGAAACTGCCGAGTGCCGGTGTCACCGAACCGCTCCAGCCGGGCGGAACGCCCAGCGAATAATATCCGTTCGTGTCCGTGGTCACGCCGGTCAGCCCGCCATCCGGCTGCAGCAACACCCCGGCGACGGGTGCGCCATTCGTGTCGGTGACCGTGCCCGAAATAGCCGGCAGCGACAGGGTGAAAGTGCCGGTATAAGCCTGAGCCAGCGGCAGGCCGAAGATGTTCGTGAGCGCGGTGCCGGCCTGCAGCGTGTAATCGCCCAACAGGTTCTGGGCCGGGAAACTGACGCGCACGGTGAACGGGCCGGTAGCGCCGGCGCTTAAATTCGGTGGCGTGAGCGTTCCCGCCGGAGTGACGAGCGCAAAGTTCGATGCCGAAACCGAAGCCGGATCCACCGCTTCGCTGAAACTCAGGTCCATATAGCTCGCCGTGTTCGAGACGACGCCGGCGGGCGACTGGGAAACGATTTGGAAAGCCGAAAAGGTGCTCGATAGAAAGAGAGTTCCGGCCTGACCGGGCAAAGCGCCGCTGCCGCCACTGAGGTTGGTGGCGCCGACGAAATTGTTGGTGGGCGTATAAATGGCAATGCGCCCGCCGCCGCCACCGCCGCCGCCCAACGGGGCCCCATTACCGCCGGACGCGGAAAGGGTTCCCGTGCCGGAAAGCGTGCCGGCATTGATCCAGACACTGCCGCCGGCGCCGCCGCCGGAATCGTCCTGCCAGCCGCCGTTGCCATTCGCGCTGATGGCGCCGTCCACATTCAACGCGCCGCCGATGCTGAGACGAAGGGCGCCGCCCCCGTCGGACCCGCCGGTGGCAGTGTTCGCGCCGTTGCCGCCGCCGCTGCCGAAATCCACCGGTTGCGTGGCTGAGCCGTAATTTGTCCCGCCCGGCGCGCCGGAAGAGGATGCTCCGCCCACACCGCCATAGCCGCCGCCGGAACCTTTGTTGGCGACAGCGCCGCCGGCGCCGGGGCCGTTGGTTTGTCTGAAGCCGAGGTAATTCGCATTCAAACTGCCGGCCAGGTTTGCGTTGTGGAGCACGGCGACGACGAGATTGGATTGGGCGGACGGCATGGTGAGCACGCTGCCGGCGCTGATGGTCAGATTGCTCAGCAACGGCAGCGGCGTGAGCGGCACGACGCTGGCCGCGCCGACAATATTCAGGTTGAAAGGCGCCGCGGGCAGGGAGTAAGCGCTCGACAGCGGCGTGTTGGTGCCGCTGCTGCCGCCGTTGTCCACGAGCAGGGTGCGGAGACCGGAAACGCTGGTGTAGATGGTGCCGGCCCCGCCGGGATACGGCCCACTACCGCCCGCGGCGGAAAACTGGCCGGTGAAGTTGTTGGCGGTGCAGGCGAGGGCGATGCGCCCGCCGCCGCCGCCGCCGCCGGCGATCGTCGCCGGGCCGCCGTTGGCGGAGATGACACCATTGCCGGCGAGATTGGCCAGATTATACGCGTACAGGCTGCCGCCACTGCCGCCACCAGCGCCGGCACCGCCGCCGAGTCCGTCGACCGACAGGCGACCGCTGACGGTCAGCGCATTGACCGTCAGCAGCAAAGCCCCGCCGCCATAACCTCCGAGCCCGCCGGGCGAGCCGAACGTAGCCCCGCCGCTGCCCGGGGTATTCGGTGACAGGATCGAGTCATAGGCGGCGCCCCAGCCCATCGGATTGCCGCCGCCGTAGCCGCCGTGGCCGGCGCCGCCGCGAATGGTTCCGTTGTAGCCAAACCCGGTGCCGGACGCGGGCCCATAGCCGCAGCCATCCAGCGTAAAACTCCCACCGGCATCAATCGTGATGTTGTTGGCCGAGACGGTCCGCTGGCCGGTGCTGGCGGAGGCAGTCAGGATGCCGTTGCTGCGGACGAGGACGTTGTGCGGGGACCAGAAGGAAGCGGGCAGGAGTCCAACTGCCCGATTCTGGATAGTGACGTCCACGTTGACTGAGTCAAAGGTGGTATTAGTCCCGGCGTGGTTGGCGTTGTCCAGGACGAGCAGGTCGGTGCTCTGGAAGTTGGTGCGGTAATAGATGGTGCCGGCGCCGCCGTAGTTCGCGCCGCCGCCCCCGCAGGCGGAAACGCTGCCAGTGAAGGCAGGATTATCGAATTCAATTCGGATGCGTCCGCCGCCGCCACCACCGCCGATGTTCAACGCACCGTTGCCACCATTGGCCGAGACGACGCCGGAACCCGTGAAAGCACCGGGTTGTGAATAGTAGAGGAGTCTAATGCTGCCACCGGCGCCGCCGCCGCCGCCCGAACCGGAACCATTGCCGCCGTTGGCCGAGATAATGCCGTCCAACTGCAGCCCGCCGCACATCAGCATGATCGAACCGCCGCCGTTGCCGCCAATGGAACCGCCGGGATAGCCTCCGCCCCCGCTGCCCTGGCTCCCGGGCGACGTGGTGGAATCGAAGGTGGTTCCGCCGGTTACCAGATTGGAAAACGAGAGGGCGCCGTAACCGCCGTGACCGGCGCCACTGCACGGGTACCATGGATACTGAGTGGAGTAGTTGCCCCGCCCCGTGCCATTATTCTGCGTATTGCCGGTAGCATCGGCGATGACACCACCGCCGGCCTGGATGGTGGCTGTGATAACGACGCTCAGATTGATCGTCCCGGCATAGGGATTGCCGGGCATTGCGGCTGTAAGCCAGCCGTTGGAGGCAATAAGCAGTCGGTAAAGCGTCAACGACGCAGAGTTGGGAATGGCCACGCCTCCGTTGCGGAGGACCAGGCTCATATTATTGACCACCGTAGACAGGGAGGTGTTGGTGGCGCGGTGGCCGGCGTTGTCCACAATGACCTGCCCGGGACGGCCATTGGTGAGGAGACAAATCGTGCCCGCACCGCCATAGTTCGCGCCATTGCCGCCGTAAGCGGTCAAAGTGCCGGTAAACCAATTCGACGTAAAACTGGCGGAGATCAGGCCGCCGCCGCCGCCGCCGCCGATGCCAACCGCGCCATTGCCACCATTAGCCGTAATGGAGCCACTGCCCGACAGAACCGAACAATTCAATTTAAGGGCGCCGCCGGAGCCACCCCCTCCGCCATTGCCGGAGCCGCCACCGCCGTTGGCCGAAAGGATGCCATCCACGCGCAGCGGCCCCGAGAGGGTCATCTGTAAAGCGCCCCCGCCGCTCCCCCCAAATGAGTAACCGGTGTATCCGCCGCCGCCGCTGCCAATCGAACCGGGTGTGGTGATGGAATCGTAGGTTGTTCCTCCGGCAGCGGAGTTGTAATTGGTGTACGCGCCCATCCCGCCAAATCCGCCATGGCCGCCGCCGCCGCCCGGATACGGCCAATAATTATAGTAACCGCCATGGCCGGTGCCCAGGTTCGCGGCGGCCCCGCCCTGGTCGGCGATGATACTGCCGCCCGATAGGATGGTGACGCTGCTGGCATTGAGCGAACAACTGTTGGAGAGAACCATCCAGCCATTGCTGGCCAGGAGCAGATTGCCGCTGAAGCCTATGGTGCCTCCGCTCGGGTAACTGAGTCCGCCGCCATTGCACAACACGATGTCCGTGGGGTTGGCGAAAATTCCCGAGGCGGCGCCGATATGGCCGCCGTTGTCCAGAGTGACCACGCTTTTACCAGTGGTATTGGTGCGGAAATAGATCGTGCCGGCGCCGCCGTATTGCGCGCCACTGCCGCCCAGCGCCAAAATGGATCCGGCGAATGAATTGGAATTGAAGTAGACGGCAACGCGGCCGCCACCACCGCCTCCGCCCAAGCCGTTCGCGCCGCTGCCGCCATTGGCCGTAATCGCGCCGCCGCCGGCGAATGTGCCGGTCGTCAGATAAATGGAACCACCCGCGCCGCCGCCACCGCCCAGGCCGCTGCCGTTGTAGCCGTTGGCCGTGATGAGGCCGTCCACCTGCAATGTGCCGGAGACGATCATCCGCGCATAACCGCCGCCGCTGCCGCCGATGGAATAAGGCGAGTAACCGCCGCCGCCCGCACCCAGAGCATTAGGCGTGTCGGCATAATCCATGGAGACACCACCGGCCAGGTTGGTCACGGCGGATCCGCCGATGCCCCCGTGCCCGGCGCCGCTGCCGGGATAAGGAGAATTGTACGAGTAGGATCCGGACCCATAGCCCGAGCCGCTGCCGTAACCGGCGGCATCGGCGAAGAATCCACCCCCGGCCGCAAACATCGCATCGCCATTGATGGTGAAGCTCCCGCTCGTGCTGCCGGACGGCGCCAGCAACCATGCGTTCGAGCCCACCCACAGACCGCTGAAAGTCACCGCTGAACTGGCCATGCCAACAGCGCCATTCTGCACCAGGAGATTCGCCGTGGTGACGGACTGCACTGGCGTGCTGGCGCCGACATGACCGGCATTATCCAGAACCAATTGTGTCAGGCCGTTGCTGCTTTGCAGGAAAATCGTTCCCGCTCCGCCCCAGTACGCCCCGCCACCGCCCCAAGCACTAATACTGCCGACGAATAGGTTGGTATTCACGACCACGGCGATTCGTCCGCCGCCGCCGCCGCCGCCGTAGGCAGCGGCGCCATCACCACCTTTTGCCGTTATGGTGCCGGAACCGGCCAGCGCGGCGGCATTGATGTAAACGCTGCCGCCGGATCCACCGCCGCCCATGCCCACTCCATTGAAACCATTGGCGCTGAGGGTCCCATCCACCTGCAAATTGCCGGCCACGGTCAGTTGCACCGCGCCACCGCCCGCGCCGCCAAGCGCCGATTGGTAATATCCGCCGCTGCTGCCCAGCGAGGTCGGCGCCGTCTGCGAACCGTACGTGGAACCGCCCGTGGCGTTCGTCACCGTCGCAGCGGCGCCGGAGCCGCCATAACCGCCGCCCCCGCTGAAATAGTAAGTGCCGTTGTAATAGTAATGACCGGAGCCGGAGCCGTTACCAAGAACCTCGCCGCAGCCATCGATCGAGAGCGATCCGCCGGCCTGAATCGTCAGATTGCTGGCAACGGTTACGACCAGGTTGCTCTGCAATTGGCCGCTCAGGATGCCGTTGGTGGCGATGGCCAGGTTATTGGCGTTAAATTGGCCGGCCGCCGCGACGGCGGCCCCGCCGCCGATCATGACATCCGCCAATATCGGCAATGAGACCGTGGAATAAACGCTGGCGTGACCTCCGTTGTCCATGACCAGCCGACCGGTCTGGCCGGTGATTTGAGTGAAGACGGTTCCCGCGCCCCCAATTTGCCAGCCGCCGCCGCCGTAAGCCGTCAGGGTGCCTGAAAAATTATTGGTGCCGCATTGGATTGCGATGCGCCCGCCGCCGCCACCACCGCCGTGCAGGGGCGCGCCGGTGCCACCATTAGCCGTGACGCTGCCGGTCCCGCTCACGCTGGCGGCCGCAATCCAGATGCTGCCGCCGGCCCCGCCACCGGCGCGGTTGTTGGTGGCATCCGACCCGCTGGCCAAAATCGTGCCGTCAATGTTCACGTTGCCGCCCGCGACAATTTGAATTGAGCCACCACCGGCGCCGCCACTGCCCGCATAACTGGCGCCGCCGCCGCTGCCCAGTGTAACGGGTTGATACAGCGAGCCATAGCAACCGCCCCACAGCGCGTTGCTGGAACTCATCCCGCCGCTGCCGCCGTGACCGGCGCCCGAACCGTCATAAAATGCGCCACCGGAAATGGAGCCGCTACCCGGGCCCAGGCCGCCACCATAGCCGATGCCATGGGCATTGATGCTGCCCCCGCTGGCAACGGCCACATCGCCGGTGACCGTCAGGTGCAGACCCGCCGCCGTGACGTAATTCCAACTGTAACTGACCAGCACCGTCGCGCCGTCGGGAATGGCGGAAGCACCCGTCCGCTGGATTTGCGTCGTGCCGTCCGGCAGATTGGTCTGCGCATAATCCACGCCGTTGGAATATGTCGTGGTCTGACCGGAATCCGTCACCACCAGCGGCGAGGAGATGTTCGTGTGCAGCAAGGTTGCCGGATTGGTGCCGTTCAGCACCTGCGGTTCATTCGTGACGGAGTACGTGGTGACCAGTTGCCCACCCGGCCAGAAGGAATGCGTGAGCACTCCGCCTGGCGCAACCAGCAAACTCGCAAAAGCATGCGGCCCGTCCACAGTCACGACGCAGTTGCTGATGACAACGTCCGCTCCGTCATAAGTCGTGTCGAATGGGGTGATGGCGGTGTCGGTGGTGAAGGTGATTGCCGGCACGGCCGCGGCAGCGAACAGGAACCCGGCGAGAACCAAACGGAAGAACATTTGCGCCTTTTTCACAGCAGCAAGAACGCCGGACCGGCAACAGCCTGACCCAGCATAGACAGTAGAACTTTTTTCGGCATCGGCGTCAATGTAAAAACGGCCCGAACAGCGTTTCGCCGGCAACGCGCCACGCTCGCCCCACCCACCCCATTCTGCACTTGCGCCATGCGAGAACATCATTTGCCTTTTGCACCGCACCGAATTCGTTCATCCTCTTTTTGTGTCCAGTTACATCGCCATTGTCGGCCGGCCCAATGTCGGCAAGTCCGCGCTGTTCAACCGCATCGTCGGCCGGCGCATTGCCATCGTTCACGACCAGCCCGGCGTCACCCGCGACCGCATCAGCGCCGAGGCCGAGTGGCGCGGACGCGCCTTTACGCTCGTGGACACCGGTGGCATCGGCCTGCTGAGGCGCGAAAAGGCGGACGACGTCATCGTCCGCGCCGCGATGGAGCAGGTGGATCTGGCCATCGAATCCGCCAACGTCATCATCCTGGTTGTCAACGCGCAGGAGGGCGTCATGCCGCTGGACCGCGAAGTCGCGGAAAAGCTGCGCCGGAGCGGCAAACCGGTAATGGTGGCGGCCAACAAGGTGGACACCAGCCGGGACGAGGCCAGCGCCGATGAATTCGCCCAGCTTGGCTTCGAGGAGATTTTTCCGGTCAGCGCCATTCACGGCGGCGGGGTTGAAGATTTGATGAATGCAGCAATTGCCCTGCTACCCGCAGTCAGTGGTCAACAGTCAGTGGTCAGTAGCGATGCCGCTGGACCGGAGGATTCCTCTACTGACTACCAACCACTAACTACTGACTCACCCACTTTAAAGCTTGCCATCGTCGGCCGGCCGAATGTCGGCAAATCCTCCATCATCAACGCGCTGACTCATTCCGAGCGCGTCATCGTCAGCCCGGTGCCGGGCACCACGCGGGATGCCGTGGATGTGCCCTTCGAGGTGAAGGTTGACAGTGGCGAAGGAGGTGTCGCTGCCACACAAAAATACGTTTTGATTGACACGGCGGGCATGCGGAAGGCCCGGCGCGTGGATGATTCGGTCGAATTTTTCAGCGTCCAGCGCGCCGTGGATTCCATCGGCCGCAGCGATATCACCGTGCTGGTGCTGGACGCCGAGAATGGCATCACTGAGCAGGACAAGAAGATTGCGGACAAAATCGTGGAAGCCCGCAAGGCCTGCATTGTGGTGGTCAACAAATGGGACCTGGTGGCGGAAGGCGTGCGCCGGGCACGCGAGGAGGAGATTGGGCGGCGCCACCGGAAGGAGCGGCGCGAAGGGCAGGGGAAGGAAATGACGACGCTGGGCGAATTCGGCGCGTGGGTGCAGGAACGGCTCTTTTTCCTGGATTACGCGCCGGTGATTTTTACGTCGGTTGTTTCCGGGTTCAATCTGGACCGCTTGCTGGAGGCGGTGCGGTACGTGGCGGCGCAATTGCAGCAGAAAATTCCGACGGCGATTTTGAACCGCACGCTGCGCGACGCCGTGGAGCGCCGGCAGCCGATCAGCGCGACCGGGCACCGCTTGAAATTTTTCTATGCCACGCAGGTGAAACAGGCGCCGCCGACTTTTTTGTTGTTCGTGAACCGCGACGAGCTGTTTTCCGAGCCGTACAAAAAATATTTGGGCGACCAGATGCGCCGGGCGTTTGGCTATGAAGGCTGCCCGGTGGTATTGGTGCCCAAACCGCGGCCGCAAACGGTGGCGCCCATCCGCCGATTCAAGGATTCGCGTCCCAAACCGCCCGAAAAATTTTCGAAGCCGCGCAAAAAAAAATAGCGTTGAAATATTTTGTTCACCGCGGCGAATAAGTTGCCGGCAACACAACAGTGACGCAGTGATTGGGTTGAATTCATTTGGGAATATCGTTCTCGTAACTTTTTTGAAAATTTTTCTTGTCACCACAATAGGTAGGGTATAGGCTCGCGACGTTGCCCACTAAATGGGGTTTCGCTCTGAGATGGGCGGTTGGCGAAAGCCTCGAAGCTGGGTGAAACGTAGAATTTTTCCCGACTGTTCTTCTGGTTTAAGACAGTCGGGTGATTTGTTTGAAAAACAATTTCAACCGCCGCGAAAGGTAAATTCATGATTGACGCGCGCGAAGAGATGCTCGTTCCCACTTCGCACAAGGGGCGGCGCCGTCCGGCGGCAGTGGCGGCAGGACGCAACCTCAAGAACAATCCGGTTCCGGCAAAAAAACCGCAACGCGTCGAACGCGTGTTCAGCGAGGCGAAGGTCAAGCCATTCGATCAAGTCGAGTGGGACCGGCGCACGGCGGAAATCACCGACGACGCCGGCAAGGTCATTTTCAAGCAGGACAACGTCGAGGTGCCCAAATCGTGGTCGTTGCTGGCGACCAAGGTGGTGGTCTCCAAATATTTTTACGGCGAACAAAACACCCCGGAGCGGGAGACCTCGGTGCGCCAGCTCATTCACCGCATTTCCCGGACGATTGCGGACTGGGGGGTGGCCGATGGCTATTTCAGCAAGGCGGACGGCGAGGTTTTTTACGACGAACTGACGTGGCTGTGCCTGAACCAGCACGGCGCCTTCAATTCGCCCGTCTGGTTTAATGTGGGCCTGTTCAACGAATATGGCATCGGCAAAAATTCCGGCCGGGGCAACTGGTTTTACAACCGCAAGGCCGGCCAGGCCGAACGCAGCAGCACGCAGTACGAATATCCCCAGGGCAGCGCCTGCTTCATCCAGTCCGTCGAGGACAACATGGAAAGCATCATGCGCCTGGCGCACAGCGAGGCGATGCTCTTCAAATACGGTTCGGGCACCGGGACCGACCTGTCGCCCATCCGCTCCGCCCGGGAAAAGCTCAGCGGCGGCGGCCGGCCCAGCGGCCCGATGAGTTTTCTCAAGGTTTATGACCAGGTGGCCAACGTCGTGAAATCCGGCGGCAAAACGCGCCGCGCGGCCAAGATGAACACGTTGCGGGACTGGCACGGCGACATCGAGGAATTCATTGATGCCAAGCAGAAGGAAGAGCGGAAGGCCTGGGCGCTGATCGAACAGGGTTACGACGGGTCTTACAACGGCGACGCCTACGGCAGCGTAATGTATCAAAACGAAAACCTGTCGGTGCGTGCCAGCGACGCCTTTATGCAGGCCGCGCTGGCCGGCAAGGAGTGGTGGACCCGCACGGTTACCACCAACAAGCCGCTGGAAAAGAAGGATGCGGCCAAACTGCTGTACAAGATTGCCGAGGGCACGTGGACCTGCGGCGATCCCGGCATGCAGTATGACGGCGCGATCCAGAAATGGCACACCTGCAAGGGCACCGAGCCGATTCAGTCCACCAACCCGTGCAGCGAATACGTCTTCATCAACAACACCGCCTGCAACCTTGCGTCCCTGAACCTGATGAAATTCAAGCGGGCCGACGGCAAGTTCGACGTCGAACGGTTCAAGGCGGCCGTGCGCATTTTCATCAGCGCGCAGGAGATCCTCGTGGACAATGCGAGCTATCCGACCAAGGAGATTGCCGAGAACTCGCACCGCTTTCGCACGCTGGGCCTGGGCTACGCCAACCTGGGCTCGCTCATCATGAGCTACGGCCTGCCCTACGACTCGGACGAGGCCCGGGCGCTGGCCGGGGCCATCACCGCCATCATGACCGGCCACGCCTACGAGCAGAGCGCCGACATTGCCGCGCACGTCGGCCCCTTTCCCGGCTACCGAGATGCCCGGTGCGCGCACGTGGCCGAGCCGCTGGCGAAGGACAACGTCGAATCCATGCTGGGCGTCATGCAATTGCACCGCGACGCGGTTGAGAACATTCATCCGAGCTCAGAATTTGGTTATCTCAAGGACGAGGCGCGCAAGACCTGGGAAAGCGCCCTGGCCAAGGGCCGCCAGCATGGCTACCGCAACGCGCAAGTCACCGTCCTGGCCCCCACCGGGACCATCGCCTTCCTGATGGATTGTGACACGACCGGGATCGAACCCGACATTGCGCTGGTGAAATACAAGCTGCTGGCTGGCGGAGGCATGTTGAAGATTGTCAATCGCGGGGTGCCCGATGCCCTGAGCCGCTTGGGTTACAAGCCTAAGGAATCCGAAGCGATTGTTGCCCATATCGAAAAATTCGATACGATTGAAGATGTTGAGGAGAACGAGCAGAAGGTCGCCAGCGGACTCAAGCCGGCGCACCTGCCGGTGTTCGATTGCGCCTTCAAGCCGTACCGCGGCAAGCGGAGCATCCACTATCTGGCGCACCTGAAGATGATGGCCGCCGCGCAGCCGTTCATCAGCGGCGCCATTTCCAAGACCGTCAACATGCCGAACGAAAGCACGGTCGAGGAAATTCGCGACACGTATGTCCAGGCCTGGAAGATGGGGCTGAAATGCGTGGCGATTTACCGCGACGGCTCCAAGCGTTCCCAGCCGTTGAACACCAGGAAGACCAGTGAAGCTGGGGACAAGGCGGCGGCGGCCGGCAACGCCGCGCTCGACGGCCGAATCAAGCAACTGGAGGCGGAAGTCATCGCCCTGCGCGCCGAATCCGGCAAACCGCTGCGGCGCCGATTGTGCGACACACGGAAGGCCGTGACGCACAAATTCGATATTGCCGGCCATGAGGGGTATCTCACCGTCGGCTTGTTTGACGACGACCAGCCCGGCGAGCTGTTCATCACCATGGCCAAGGAAGGCTCAACCATCGGCGGCCTGATGGATGCCATCGGCACGCTCACCAGCATGGCGCTGCAATACGGCGTGCCGCTCGACGCCCTCGTCCGGAAATTTGCCCACCAGCGGTTCGAGCCCAGCGGGTTCACCAAGAACCCGGATATTCGCAACGCCGCGTCCATCACCGACTATGTCTTCCGCTGGATGGCGCTGCAATTCATACCTGGCTACCGCGAAAGCGCGGCGGTCAATCGCGCCCAACCGGAACTGGCCATCCCCGGGTTGCTCGAGGAGGAAAAAAAAAGAGTGAACCGTCCGGTGCGTGAACTGGCCATTGCCGAGGAGCCCGAGGTGATGAATGTGAAGGAACCCGTCGCCGGCAGCGGCTCCCGCCGGCCCGGGCCGGCGCGCATCGTCAAGAATTTGAGCGACTCCGTGGCGCATTTCCAGCAGGACGCGCCGACCTGTCCGAGTTGCGGTCACGTGGCCGTGCGCAACGGCGCGTGCTACAAGTGCCTGAATTGCGGTGAGAGCCTCGGTTGCTCTTGAGGAACCGAAACCAACGGGTCGGGGAATTCCGTTTCCCCGGCCTGTTTCATTTCAGGCGGTGAATTCCCCCGCCTTGTTTCCTTTTTCGGGCCGGATTATCCTCCGGCCATGAGTGACACCTCCTTCCGCATGCGCGAGGATCCCTGGCGCATCTTCCGCATCATGTCCGAGTTTGTGGATTCCTTTCTGACCTTGTCCGAAGTCGGCCCGGCGGTGACGATCTTCGGTTCGGCGCGGGCCAAGCGCGGCAGCAAGTATTACCGTGCCGCCCACGAGATCGCCCGGGGCCTGGCGAAACACCAGCTGGCGGTCATCACCGGCGGCGGGCCGGGAATTATGGAGGCCGCCAACAAGGGGGCGGCGCAGGGCGGCGGCAAGTCCGTGGGCCTCAACATCGAGCTGCCGCAGGAACAGGCCGGCAACCGCTATGCCAACATCCCGCTGCATTTCCATTATTTTTTCGCCCGCAAGGTCTGCTTTGTGAAGTACAGCCTCGGGTTCATCTACATGCCCGGCGGCTTTGGCACGCTCGACGAATTCTTCGAAATCATGACCCTTGTTCAGACTGAACGGATTCCGCAATTTCCCCTGATCCTGTTCGGCAGCGAATACTGGAGGGGATTGGTGCACTGGATGAAGACCGAAATGCAGGAGCGGTACGAGCATGTCAGCCCGGGCGACCTTAACCTTTTCAAGGTCACTGACAACCCCGCGGAAGCCGTCCGCATCATCCTCGACTACGAGCGCCGGGTGGGGCCACCCGCCATGCTGCCCAAGGCGTTTGCCTGAGGCGGGGCTGCCGGGACACGCCGGCCCTGCCCCCGCAGAGCTCGCCGCCCGCCGCCGGCCAGGGCCGGTTTCGGCCATCATAATCTGTGTTTGCATAAACAATTCACGTTGATTATAATCCAGATGTGGTGGTTCAGTCGGAAGTTGCTGCCCATGGCTATGGTCCTCCGCGCCGGCGAGGCCCATTTCGGCCACGCTTCCTGTGGCTGACTTGGATTTTTGCGGCACCGGCAATTTGGGCGGCCAATTACTTCCAAGGCGTGTCGCCGGGCAACGTCTTCTGGCCCGGCGGAACGGTGCCTTATCTCTTTGACACCAATTATCCCATCACCAGCACGCAGAAATCCGTTATCCTGGCCGGCTTGCGCGAGTGGGAACTGGCAGCCAATGTGAAGTTCGTTCCCTATACGAATCAAACCAATTATGTGCTTCTCCAGTACACAAACGACGGCTCCGCCAGCGGCTTCTGTCTGTTGGGCACGCCGGCGACCATGATGCTGCACGGGCTGGCCCGCGGATTGATGTGCCATGAAGGCGGGCATCTCCTGGGCCTGCAGCATGAGCACCAGCGCACCGACCGCAACAGTTACATCGTCATTAACCTCAACAATATCATCGGCGGTACCAACGGCGAAGCCGCTTTTGACATCGATTCCAACTCCACGCCGTTCGGCCCGTATGACTTTGAATCGGTGATGCACTATTATCCCAACAATTTCAGCATCGGTCCGGGTTACGATTCCCTGGATCCGCTGCCGCCCTACCAAAAGTACTATCACAAGATCGGCAACCCGGCCTTGAGCATCGGCGACCGGGCGGCGGCCGCGCACCTTTACGGTCTCCCGGCGACGCCGCTCACAAACGTCGTCACCACGACGGCTGACGGGGGACCCGGCAGCCTGCGCGGGGCGATTTACTACGCCAACGATCATCCCGGCACGACCATCCGGTTCAACATTCCCAACACCGACCCCAATTATGCCAACGGTGTTTTTACGATTTATCTCATCGGCGAACCGCCGCCGCTTGTCAGCCCTGGCACGGTCATTGACGGCACCACGCAGCCGGGTTATGCCGGGCATCCGGTCATTGCGCTGGACGGCACGCAGGTTTCGTCCGAAGCCGGTTCGGTCAGCGGCCTGCATTTATACGGCACGAACGGCACGGTGCGGGCGCTCGCCATCGACAATTTCAATTATGCCGGGGTCCAGCTGTTTTGTTCGGACGCCGTCAGCAACCGCGTGGAGGGCTGTTATCTGGGCTTGAAGTCCGACGGCACCAACGCCGGGCCGAACAATATTGCCGGCATCATGCTCCAGTTTGGTCCGCACAACAACATCATCGGTGGCCTCGATGCCACGCAGCGCAATGTCCTCAGTGGCAATCTTCAGTACGGAGCCCTTGTCAACGATATTAACAGCGATGGGAACGCGTTTTGGGGAAATTACATTGGCTTGAATGCGGCCGGCACGGCGCAACTGGCGAACGGGGCGAGCGGCATCGGCGTCTGGAACGATCCGCGCAACACGATCGTCGGCGGCACCAATGCCGGCGCCCGCAACGTCATATCCGGCAACATGCAGTATGGCGTCTATCTGGCCGGCGCCAATAATTCGGGCGCGGTCATTCAGGGCAATTACATCGGAACCGATTTCACTGGCAGCAACGCCGTGCCCAATGGCAATTCCATCACCAACGGCTTCGGCGGCATCGGTGTTTTTTACGGGGCGCACAACGTCACGATCGGCGGCACGAGTCCTTCCGCCCGCAACGTGATTTCCGGCAATACCAACGGCGTGTTCCTTGCGGGTACAGACGTTACCAACAACGTTGTCCAAGGCAACTATGTCGGCGTGAACGTCTCCGGCACCGTCGCCCTGCCTAATGGTGGAGTGGGCCTGTTCATATTCGGTGGTGCCGGCGGCAATCTCATCGGCGGTCCTAGCGGCGGCGCCGGGAATGTCCTTTCCGGCAACGGTCTGGAGGGAGTTTTTATTGGCGATTCCGGCACGGCCAACAACGTGATCCAAGGGAATGAAATCGGCACGGATTGGACCGGCACCAACGCCGTGGGCAACGGTGATGTTGGCGTCGGCGTCTGGAATGGCGCGACCAACAACTTGATCGGCGGAACGGTTGCGGGAGCCGCCAACGTGCTTTCGGGTAATGTCAATTACGGCATCGTGCTGGGCGGCGCGAACGGAAATCTGATTCAAGGTAATGTTATTGGGGCCGATCCCACCGGTTTGCGTGCGCTCGGCAATCATTTTGCCGGCGTGGGGATTTGGGGTGGAGCCACAGGCAACACTGTCGGTGGCACCACCGTTGCCGCGGCAAACGTGATTTCCGGCAACGACTCGGAAGGGATTCTCCTGTCGGATGCCGGGACCGGCGGCAATCTGATTGAAGGCAACTTTATCGGCGTCGGCCGTCGAGGTACAAATATTGTCGCCAACGGCTTCTGTGGCATCGGGGTTTGGACTTCCGCCGGCACCAACACTGTGGGCGGAACTGCTGCCGGCCTGGGCAACGTTGTTTCCGGCAATGGCTCCTATGGCGTCGTGATCGGCGGTGCCAACGCCAACGGCAACATCGTTCAGGGCAATTTCATCGGGACGGATGTGTCCGGCAAAATCGCCTTGGCCAACGGATTTGCCGGGCTGGCGGTATGGGGCGCTTCCGGGGGGAACCTGCTCGGCGGCACGACGGCTGGAGCGGCCAATCTCATCTCCGGCAACACCACGTATGGCGTTTTTATCAGCGACACGAACACCAGCGGCAATCTCGTTCAAGGAAACTGCGTTGGAGCCGACATAACCGGCACCAATGCGCTCGGCAACGGTTTTGCCAATGTCGGCTTGCAGAACGGCGCGACCGGCAACTTCATTGGCGGCCTGCCTCCCGGCGCGGGCAACACCATCGCCTTTGCCGGCGGCCCCGGCGTGGTCCTGTACGATGCCAGCACGACCAACAACGCCATTCGCGGCAATTCCATCTTCGGCAACGGCGCCCTGGGCATTGACCTGAACAACGACGGCGTGACGCTCAACGATGCCGGTGACGCCGATACGGGTCCGAACAATCTCCAAAATTTCCCCGTGATCACCAACGCCTTCGGTTACGCCGCGAGCACGATTGTCCTGGGTAAATTGAACAGCAAAGCCAGCCGCAGTTTTTCCATTGATGTTTACCGCAATCTGGCGGCCGATTCGAGCGGTTACGGAGAAGGCCAGTTTTACGTCGGCAGCGTGAGTGTGACCACCGACGGTTCCGGGAGTGCCCTGTTCGCGCTGACCAACACCACCGGCAACTACGCCGGGCAGTACTTTTCCGCCACCGCCACGTCAGCGGGGGGCGACACCGGCGAGTTCGGGGCCGATGTGCCGGCCACCAACCAGCCTGCGCCGTTCTCGCAATTCAGCGGGCCGCTGGTCTGGCGCACCAACGGGTTCGTCCTCACGCTGACGCTTGCGACGAATTTCAACTATCGTCTTCAGGCCACCACCAACCTGGGCGCCAACCCGGTCGTCTGGATTGACCTGACCAATTACTCCGCCAACAGCAGTTCGCTCACCTTCACCGACCGCACGGCCACCAATTATCGGCTCCGTTTCTATCGTGCGGTCTCGCCCTGAGCAGATTCGGCCTGGTGGCCGCTCGCGTCCGCCGTCTTTGTTGGCTGTTCGAGGATGAGAACGAGGACGAGGAGGATTGAAAAGGCCGTGAATTCAATGGGATTTTCGGCGTTGCACTTTTCGCCTGCCGGTTACCGTGATCCCCCTGGCGCCCGCCTTGACAACCTGCGCAACCGGCGCGACTCTGCGGTGTTGAATTGAGCAGGTGTTGATTTTATGAAAACTCAAACCTCTTTCCGCTGGCTTTCCACCCTCACGCTCGCGACTGCGCTCGTCCTGGCAGCGCGCACCGTCCCGGCCCAGGATTCGGGCACGACCACCACGGCCACCGCCAGTACCGGGCAACCCGCACCGTTGTTGTCCTACGGCGTCAACCAAATCATCCAGCTTTCCAAGGCCAAGGTAGGCGACGAAACCATCATCAATTTCATCCGCAATTCCGGGAGCAGCTACGGCCTGGACGCGGGTCAAATCATCTACCTCAAGCAACAGGGCGTTTCCGACACCGTCATCAACACGATGATGAACCAGCCGCGGGCCAGCCAGCCGACGGCTGCGGTGCCGGCATCCGCCACGGCCACCAGCACGGCCACGGCCACGGTCAACATCGCGACCCAGCCGACGGTGACCTCGGTCCAGGTGGACCCCATCTATGTTCCGTCCTCGTCGGTTTATGTGATTCCGGATACGCAGACGTTCAATTATTACGCGTATTCGTATCGGCCCTACTCGCCTTATTATTCAGGTTACTATTATCCGTACTACCGCCCCGCTTATTATTACGGCGGGTACCGTCCGGCGGTGGTGTTTTCCTTCGGCGGCGGCTATGGGGGCGGACATTACCGCGGCGGCTGGCATCGTTGAAACGAACCCGACGGACTTGCCAGGATTGCCCGCTTCCAGGATGGCGCGGCACGAGCTGAAGCTTACGGGGCCGTATTTTTTTGCGGTCGGGCGATGCTCGGCTCGATGGCGCCGCACGCAGTGCATTCGAGGCAGCGGATGCAGCCAGAGACGTTCACCGCCTGATCCACCTTCACCCCCACCGGGCACCGGCTCCGGCACAGGTTGCATTCGACGCATTCCTTGGGATTAAACCGGAGATGAAACAGGCTGAGCCGATTGCCCAGCGCGAGGAATCCGCCCAGCGGACAAAAAATACGGCACCAGGGACGGTAAATGACCAGTGCCGCGGCAAGGAAGGAAACGAGGATGGCGGTTTTGAATCCGCTCATCATCCAGCCGTTGCCGGCCAACACGCTTTGTATGGAGTACGGCAGGCCGGCTTCCAGCGCCCCTGCCGGACAAAGCCGGCAGATGGAAACGACCTGTTTCTCAAAAGGGATACCTTTGAAACCGAGTACCATCGGCAGCAACAGCACCAATCCTACCAACACCACGTAGCGCAGGTAGCCCAGCCAGCCCGGCAGGGAAATTTTTCGCGGGACGATTTTCCCCAGCAGATCCTGGAGAAAACCGAACGGACAAGCCCAGCCGCAAACCAGGGCGCCGCCCAGGGCGCCGACGGCCAACAGCACGCCGATCAGGAGGTACGGCACTTCGAACGCGGCCGGCAGCAACGCGGCGTAATTGGCCGCCACACCCACCGGACAGGCGAACGAGGATAGCGGACACGAGTAACAGTGGAAAACGCAGCCAGGGATGCCGTGCAACCACCGGTCCAGCGGGGCGAGCCAGACGGCGAGGAAGCCGGTTTGCACCCACGGACGAAGACGCTTCAACTTCCGGCCAAGCACGGTCGGTTCACGCTGCTGACAATTGGGCACAGCACATTCCATGAGAACGGGTCGGTCACGCCGTGTGACCGGAAATTATTTGATTCAGGTGGGGCAGGGCGTCTTGGCGTCCGTGTCCACCCGGACCGTCCAGTTGGGTGGCGCGGCGCTGGCCTGCTGCCGAGCCCAGCGGTCGAGCGCCTCGGCCTGTGCGGCGGGGTCCTCGAGTTGTGGCGGCGCCGGTGGCGGTAGCTCACTGGCGTATTGCAGTCCGCCCGAGGAAAAGGCCTTGATTAATTGGGTTTCCGCGGCGGCCCGGCCGTCCACGGTGTCCACCCCGGTCCAATGCTGCACGCCGCAAAACGCGAGGACCACGCCGGCGAGCGTCGCGGCGAATCCGGGCCAGAAATCATGGCGCTCCAAATCCCGCAAGGCGGGGTTGACCGGCGGTTGTGGCACGCGCTGGGACATCGGGTCAGGAGGTAACGTAATTCATGCCGGCAAGTCCGGCAAACCTGGCGGAGGCGGATGGGAATCGAACCCACCTGGGACTTTGTTGAGCCCCACGCTGGTTTTGAAGACCAGGAGCGCCACCAGGTCGCCTGACACCTCCGGGACGGAATCGGGAACTGCCGCTCAAACGCAAAGTGCCGTTCAAATGGTTTATTCCCGGCGATGGCATATCTGCCTTATTGAGACAGATTTACTGAAGCATTTCAATCAAAATCGGTCCTTCCCTAATCAAACGTCCCTGAAAACCGAAGGGCGCCGTCATTTCGGCAATTTCTGAATTTGGTCGTCCAAATCATCGAGGGCGAACCCTTCGGCCACGACGCGATGGTTGGTGTCTGCCAGAATCAGCCAAGGCAGGGCCGTGACGTTTACGGCCCAGCGGGATTTCTCGGATTGTTCCGTAACGCGCCCGATGGGAAACGAAACCGGGCCAGCCGATTTCCAGGCATTGAAAACTTCGTCGCTGATCACAGCGGCCTGAATTCCCAGGACGATTACGCCTTTCTGCCGGAGCGCAGCGACCCGCTGTTCCAGCAGGTGAATGACATGGCGGGACGGCCGCTGGCTGGCATCGAAGAGGCAAAGCAATACCGGTTGGTTCGCCGGCGCGGCGTCGGCGGCCAGCTTCACCGTGGTCAGATCGGGGAGCGGGCCGCCCTTCAGCGCGGTGCGGCGCGGCGCCTCGGTCGGGTTCCCGGATCGGGAACTCAGTGTCATCACCACATTGGTATCGCCCGCCTCGGCCATGGCCTGGGCGAAGCCGCTTTGGGAACTGGCGTAGAGTTGAACCTGGCCTTCGCAAACCTGGAAGTGGAACCGGCCATTGCTGTCAGTGGCGATGTAGCCATTCGGTTGATCTTCACCGTTCAGCGACACGTTCACCCCGGAAACCGGCTTGTCCTTCTCATTCAACACCTGGCCGGCCACGAGGCGGTCGGCGACCTTGAGAACGAGCGGCGCCAGTTCCGCGCCATTGGTTTCGGAATCGGATTGCACGGATTGCTGGCTCCGGCCATGGCCTTTGGCGCTGGCAAAAACAATGTATTGCCCGTCCGCCGGCAGGCATTTCAGTTCATAGCGACCCTGCGCGTCGGTGCTGGCGAGCTGGTCGTTCAATTGGTCGTAGCTGTTGCCCGCCTTGAGCCAAACGCCCACCTGTGCGCCGGCCAGCGGAGCATCATCTGCGCCTTTGACCAGCCCGCGGACGGTCAACGCCGGTTTCAATTTCACGTCAAGATTGGTGGTTTCTTCCGGCAACTCTTCGACAGCCGCCAGGTTGCGGCCGGAGTCACGAACGACGAGCAGCGCACCGCCGGACTGCAATTGCCACGGCTGGAGCGACCAGGTGAGATTGAACACGCCGTTGCTGCCGGTCCGGTTCCAGCGCATTCCGCTGGCGGGGAAGACTGCCACCTGCGCGCCGGCTGCCGGCCGGCCATCGGGATCTGTCACCGTGCCCTTCAACTTGTGGGATTCGGTGTCGGGCCGGCCGCTGAAAGTCTGTCCGAGGTGCAGAACCACATTGGTATCGCCGCCTTCCGCGGAGGTGTTGCCGTAGGCGTTCCGGCTGCTGGCGGAAACCTGGGCGCGGCCGTCGCAGACGGATTCGAAATGGAAGTGCCCGTCGCGACCGGTGCGGGTGCTCGCCGATGGCTGGTTCTCGCCGGAAAGATGAACGTAAATGTCCGCGGCCGGTTTGTCGTCGGCATCGAGCACCTGGCCGGCCAGTTTGAGGTTGGCCGGCAACAGTTCCACCGGATCCAATTCCTGCCGGCCGGCCTCGGCGGAGGCATTGATGTCGAATACGCTCTTCTGCCCGTAACCCGGCGCCGACACGATAACGCCATATTTGCGTCCGGGTGGAAGCGCCGGAATCTCGAAGCAGCCCGGCGTGTTTGTGCCGCGGCTCAGGCCGGTCAGGTGCATGCCGCTCCGGCCGGTCCAGAAAATCAACGTCCCGGCGGTATTCGTGACGGGTTTGCCGTCGCAGGCAGCGCGGCCGGCCAGGGTCAGCGCCGGTTCCAGCTTGAGTTCCAGCGCGCCGCTGTCTTCGTCAATCTCCTGCGCTGCGGCCAGGTTATGGTCCACGTCGCAGATCAACACGCAGGGAGTGAAATCACTTTGGCCGAAACGCTGCCGGTTCAACTCCATTTCAAACTGGCCGTTGGTGTCGGTTCTGGCACTGGCCGTTTCGGGGCCGAAGGGGCCGATCAACCGCACCGGCAATCCGGCGGCGGGCCGGCCGTCCGGCCCGCGGACCAGGCCGGTGACTTTTTGCGGTCCGGCCAGCTCAATCTCCACGTGGTTTGTCCTTCCGGCTTCCACGCTGGCGGCGCCCTGCGCGGAAGTGCCCGGATTGAGCGCGGCATACAACTGGTAATCGCCCGGAGGCAATCGCAACTGCGCCACGCCGTTACTGTCGGTGCTGGCGGCGGTGTGAAAACTTTCCTTGTAGGCGTTCACGCTGACGTGCGTCTGCGGTTTGCGGTCGCTTGTGCCGAACACGGCCACCTCCAGCATTGCCCCGCGGGTGGCGGTCACCGTGACCTCGCGCACCGTCTGGCCCGGTTCGACGGAAACCGGGACCGCTTCCGCCACCCATTCCGTCGGCGGGTTGGTGCCAAAGACGGCATGCAGTTGATACGAACCGGCCGCGACGTCGTTGAAACGAAAGGTGCCATCCGCCCCGGATTGGACCGGTTCGCGCTCGCCGGCCCCGAAAAAGCCGCGGCCCTCGGCCTGCAATGACAGCTGGGCGACGGGCACAGGCGGACCGCTTTCACCGGCAACGATTTTGCCTTCGACGCTGGCCGCCGGTTCGACGACCAGTTTGATGTCCGTCTGGTCCGTCCGGTAGCCTGAGCCCGGCCCGCCGAACTCCTGACCGGTCGGGCGAAGGACCTTTCCGGGTGATTGAACGGTCAGGATCGCCGAAGCATTGGTCGGAAAACCATCAATGCGGAAATGTCCCGCCGCGTCAGTGCGGGCGGTGAAGCAGTCGCGTGCCGGCGGGCCGTTGAAGAAATTAAAGGACGGCCCGCCACCCTCGAACGGAATTTCCGTGGCGGCCATGACCACTTCGACGACCGCTCCCGTGACCGGTTGATCGGTTTCATCCACCACCGCGCCGGCCAATGCCCCCGGTGAAGTCAGCAGGAGCCGCGGCTCCGTCCCGGGCGCGGTGTTGAAGGGCTGCCCCAATTGTCTCCAGGCCGGGGCCAGGCCGGGCTTTCGCGCCAGCAGAAAGCCGACGGCCGGTGACACGGGAAGTTCAAAGACGCCATTCGTGCCGGTGGTGACCTTCTGTTTCAATTCCAGGTGGTTCTGCATGGGCCCAATCCCTTCGTAGCGCCAATACTCGACCGTGGCTCCGGCCAGCGGATGACCTGCGGCATCGGTGACCGTGCCGGAATAATTGGTTGATTGCGCGGCGGAGTTTGGGCTGTTGCCCGGGTCCCGCCTGATTACCGTTTGCAGCCGTTCCAAGGTCTGGGCGTGAGCGCCAACGGCCATGACCGCGGAAGCGGCAAAGACCAGAAGGCATTGCCGTAGCGTTTTCATAAATAACTCAACTATTTCTTCGGCTCCAGTGTCAGCGGACTGCTCAGCACCTGGAAGGGGCTGAAGACCTGAATGGTGCCGGTTAACGGACGCTGGACATTTTTGGGCTCCCGCCATGAGAGCGAACAAACGCCGCCTCACCCAAACTCGAACGTGTTCGTATAGCACAGCGTTCCGGCAGCGTTGGCCAGCATCAATTTCGGGCCTCGCGGACGCTGGTTTTCCCGGAGCAGCTCGATGGATTCCTTCTGGTGGCCGACGAAGCTCAGGTCGAACCGGAGCTGACGGTTCGGCTGCTCATTGGCCTTGAGCACGGCCTGCACCGGCTCGCCGATGTCCAGCACGGCGGTTTTGCCGCCGGCCACCTCGAAGCCGGCGGTCTCGGGAAAGTTATAGCCGGACAGTGTCCAGGCCGCCCCCTTGTCGTCCTGGCGATTGATTTTCCAGCCGACCATCCGGTATTTGCCCGTGGGCAGCGTGAAGGCGCCGTTGACCGGCTTGCGCACGAAGTGACCATTCTCGCCGTAAGCGGTGAATTGGGAAATGTTCGTCGGTACCTGAACCGGACCGAGGACGAGGTTCTCCGCCTTCTGCACTTTGACGAAGGCGCCGTCGCGGGCGGCCTCGATGCGGAAAAATTCGTCGTCCACCTCCAGCAGCCGACCCAGAAACCGTTCGCCGGTCTTGTCGCCGTCAACCCGGACGCGGTCGCTGTCGTACGGATTCGGGGCGAGGTCGTTGAACGTGCCGTTGACGTTGCCGTCAATCAGTTGCAGCCGTTTCTTCGTGCCGCCAAAATTCACGAGACCCTCATACCAGCCGGCGGAGGACACCAGCAGCTGCGCCGGATTTTTGTCATATTGATAAAAGCGGAACAGGAGATGGTAAGTAATCGGGCCGTCCTCGCCTTTGAAGACGACCGGCGTGGCCGGGAAATAAGCGCTGTAGGATTCGAGTCGGGCTTTGACCGGCGCCTGGCGGTCGAGCCGGCCATCGCCCGCCGTATCGAAGAACAGGCGGTCATACGGACCGGACTTTCGCGAGCGGTCGAAGCAAAGCCAGCGGCCGCCGGAGGGATCCATCGGCGTCTCCCAGCGCGCGAAGTACGGCGGCGCGTTGAGCTTCGGCAGCGTTACGCCGGGCGGCGGGTTGGTGGTCAGCGGCAACGAATGGTAGGCGCGCCCCTCATTGCTGGTGTGATATTCCAGCCATTGTTCGGACTGGGCAAATGCCGCGCCGGCCAGCGCTACGATCGTCAGTATCAATTTCAGTTTCATAGGCATTCAAGGTTTTGGATTGGCCTCCGGGGCGGGCGCGTTCAATGGCGGCGGGGCTTCCGGGATGACATGTAACAGCGCCTTGAGGCGATTGCGGTAAAACGGGGTGGCCGAGGACAGAATCAGGAACGGCAATAGCACGGCAAAATTGACCACGGCCGCCGCGAGCACAGGCCCGAAGAATTCGCTCCAGGCGATCTGCCCGCCCGAAGCGATCAGCACGATCAAAAACAACGGCGCGGTCAGCAACAGCCAGATTCCGGACAGCGAGACGAACAGCCAAAGGTAAAGTGCGAGCGGCCGATAATGATGCCGGCAAATCCATCCGTCCAGACCCAACGCCGCCGCCGTGACCCCGACACCAAAGGCCAGCAGGATCCCGGCTTGGAACACCTCGACGTCCATTCCCGTCCCGCCGACTCTGAACATGGCCGCCATCAGGCTGAAACCCAGCAGAGCACCCAGGACACACAAAAAAGTCAGGAACCCGTGTTGTCGTCGCAGGTAACCTGCCAGCAACCACACGGCGGCCAGGCCCAGCGCCAGCGCCACGATGGCATCCGCCATGAAGTCGGCTCCCGAAGGCAGGGCGAAGAGCGGCAGGACGGTGAGCGTCAGCACACAGCCGGGTGGCAACCAGATCAGCCACGCCACCGCGCTGCGATTAGGTTTCAATGCAAGCAATCCGAGAATGGCCAGCCACGGCACCAGTAACGGGGCGAGGCCGGGCAACACCCAATTGAAGTCCACCGGCACGCCGTCCTTCGTGCCGAGTTGGCCGAGGTCAGACGAAGCCACGATCTTCAGGTTGCCGGCGGCGGTGAGAGGTACTCGCCATGAGTACGCGCAGGTGCCGCCTCAGCCAAATTCAAATTTGCCGGACACGATTTTCTTGTCGGCCTGGTAAATGGCGAATTCCGGCGGCTGGGAACGGTTCGCGTCGGCCAGCTGGTACGTTGCTTCCCCTGCGCCCAGCAACCGGTAATCCAGACGCAGGTCGCGCCCGTGCCGGCTGGCGGTGACAGAATTCGTCAACGGACCGCCGACCGCCAAAATGGTCGGCGTTTTGTCGTCCACGAAAATGCGTTTCCCGGATGGCCACTGGCCGGAATTGCAGAAGGCCGTGGCGCCGCCCTGGGCGAGAACGATGTTCGGTTGGCTGTAGCTGCCGATGGGAACCTTCGTCATGTTCGCCGGCCGGTCGAGAATGACCAGATACGGTCCACCGGGCAACATCAGGCGCTGGAGGTATTGGCCGGTGATTCTCAACTCGCCGAGCGCAACGGGTTGTTCCGTGAACTCAAGTGCGGGTCGGTTTTCGCCATTCCGGGTTTCGAGTATCCGCTTTACCTGATAATCGCGGCCGCCAACGAACAATTTCTTGGCAAACGCGAAAGCCTCCAACGAACCGTCGGCGGTGTTAAAGGCCCGGTTCCGCCGGTCCCACGGCCGCAACAGCAAGTAGCCTTGATCCGCCGCCGTGGTTGCGCTCAAACCGTTCGGAATCACGCCGGCCTGCCAATCCTGTCCAGCCAGTGTCGCTCGTCCCTGCCAGAACGAGCGCAGTCCCAGGCTGCAACCGGGGCGGGTGCCGTAATCCCAGAAACGCAGGTCCGCCAACACCGGGTATGAGCCGGCCGGGGTGTCGAATCGCAAATGGATGTTGGTAAAGGTCTGGTAACTGAGCGGCCGGCGCAAAGGGGCTGAAAACGTTCCGGCGGCATCGTCGGTCAGATCCTGGTTTCGATTCAGATCGAGGAACAGCTTTCCCGCATCGCGCTGCCAGACAAAGGGAATGGAATTGCTCGCCTCGTCACCAAAATTCAAAACGCCGCGGACAATCTTCCCCGAGGCCGGTGCCGGCTCTTTGGGGAATGGCGCCGTTCGAGCCGTGAGGGAAGCGCTCCAATTGATGGCGTGGTAATCCGTCTCCTGATAATCCAGCCGGACCGTGGCCGTGACCGGGGCAGTGGCATCAGCCGGCGCCGAATTATCGGCACGAAGAATATTTCCCGGGCCCGGCATCGCCAGCAGGAGGACTGGCAACGCAACCATCTGGGACCATCCCGGCCATCGGATCGCCTTTTGCCGTGCCATGGCATTCATGATTAGCAAATGCCTGGAAAAGTTTCAAGACAAAGACGGCGTTTCTCATAGGCCTTGATTGGCCGAGCGCAGACTGGCCTTTCGTGCCGGATCGCGCCGCACCGGGCAACACGTGAGTTTTCGTCACTGGGGATGCAGCGAAACTATTCGCGCACCAGCGTTACGGAACGATTCGGGGCGCGCTGATGGATGGCTTCGCCCAGCCAGGCGATAGTCTGGCCCAGGTCACTCATGTTGCGCGCCGCCTCGTCATCCTTGGCCACGTCGCCCTTGTCCAGGCCGAACCCGAGATTCCAGTACGTGGAGCCCGGCACGATGGCACCGGACATGAGGAACATGTGATTGATCGTGTCAAAGGCATGCGTGCCGCCGCCGCGCCGGACCGCCACCACCGCCGCGCCAATTTTCCCGCGGAACAATCCGCCATTGGCCAGCGCCACCAGCCCGGCGCGGTCCAGCAATGCCTTCATCTCGGCGCTCACGTCGGTAAAATACGTCGGCGAACCCAGGATGATCGCGTCGGCCGCAACCATTTTCTCGAAGCACCCGTTGAAGACATCGCCCCGCTGGCTGCACTGGGAATTTTTCTTTTTGAAACACTCGTAGCAGGCCTGGCAGCCGCGGATGGTTGCGCCGCCGAGCTGGATGAATTCGGTTTCCCAGCCGGCGTCGGTCAGCGGCGCGAGCACTTTCTTAAGGAGAATTTCAGTATTCCCGCCCTTGCGCGGGCTTCCATTGATGGCAACAGCTTTCATGATTTGGTATCCTAATTTACAATCACAACCAATTCAAGGTTGCTGCTTTAGCTTGGGCGGTCAATATCGAATCCTGGCCCCGGAAAGGACGGAATGATGGATTCGGCTGGACAGATTCCGGGCAGAAATGTGCTCAGCGGCTCGCCGCCGCCAGCGTCTCAGCCAGAACCCGAACGCCTTTTTCAATCTGTTCCGGCGACGAAAACTCGTCGGGCCGGTGGCTGTACCCTTTGCGGCACGGAACAAAAATCATCGTCGTCGGACAAATTTGCGCCATGAACAGCGAATCGTGATAGGCGCGGCTGATCATCTTTTTGCAGGAAATTTTTTGGTCGCGGCAAATGCCGGCAATCAGGCGGACGAGCCCGGCATCGCAGATGGCCGGCGGATCCACGTTCAGCCGCTCCATCTCCAATTTGACGCCGCGCCGTTTACAGATCGCCTGCGCGGCTCGTTCAACCTGTTTCAGCGCGGCATCGCGCGTTTTCAAATTTGTGTCGCGCAAGTCAATCTCCAGATAAGCCCGGCACGGCACGCTGTTGACCGCGCCCGGCTCGATTTTGAAAATGCCCGTCGTGCCGACGGTGTCCGGACTGCCGCTGCTCAGCACGGCCCGTTCCACCGCCAGCGAAATTTCGGCGCCCGCCAGCCCCGCGTCGTGGCGGATCGGCATCAGCATCGCACCCGCGTGGCCGCCAACGCCGGTCAATTGCATCCGCAGGGTGCTCGGCGCGGCGATTTTTTCCACGATCCCGACGGAAATGTGCTCCTTTTCCAGAATCGGTCCCTGTTCGATGTGCAATTCGACAAAGGCGGAATAACAGTTTTTCCGCAGACGCACCGAATTCAATTTGCCCCCAAACCCGGCTTGCTTTCGCCAAACCTCGAGATTCTTCCCGTCCCGGTCCTTGAGTCTTGCCGCCCGGGATGCCGGGAGAACGCCGCTCAGCAGACGGCTGCCCAGGCAGCCGATGCCAAACCGCGTCGGCTCTTCGGCGGCAAAAATGACGAGCTCCAATGGTCGCTTGGGCCGGAAGCCGGCTCTTTTCAGCGTGCGGATTGCTGCCAGCGCGCCGAGCACGCCCACCACGCCGTCGTATTTGCCCGCGTTCGGGATTGCGTCAATGTGCGACCCGGTGGCGACCGGCGGCAGTTTCCTTTCCGTGCCTTCCCAGCGCGCGAAAATGTTGCCCACGGCGTCTTCGCGCAAACTCAGCCCGGCCTGCCGGCACAAATTCTTCACATAGGTGCGTCCGCGCCGGTCCGCTTCCGAATACAGCACCCGGGTGACCACCGGCGGCGGGTTTTCCGAAATCAATGCCAGCCCGTCAATTTCACGCTGCAATTGCCGCTTGTCGATGGTCAATTTCATGTGCTCAAAGGTTCGCGGTTCACGTCTTTGTAATAAATGTAGCTCGCCGGCGTTTTGCCCATGGCGACAAACCATTGCGGGCAGTACGGCGCCATCCAGATCACGTCACCCGCCTTCACCGGGTGCCAGTCGGCATCAAGCCGGTAAACGCCTTGGCCTTTCAGCATGACCAGGCCGTGTTCCATGATGTGGGTTTCGACAAACGGCAGCGTCGCGCCGGGTTGATACGTGAAAATGTTCACGGCCAGGTCGAACTCCGGCCGGTCCGGCAACAAAACCTGCAGGCGCGCGTCGGGATTGCCGAGAAACGGGCGTCCGGGAATTTCCTTTTCGTGGCCGATGATGGTCTCCGGCTCCTTTGCGCGGGCGAGCGGGGCGAACTCCTTCTGAAAAACCAACAGCCGCGTTTCTGGCGCTGCACCGTCAAAGCCAAAATCCGTTTCCGGCGGGATCAGGACGAAATGGCCGGCGGTCAGGTTGCGCTTCTCGCGGCCAGCGGTGGCGCGGCATTTGCCGGCCAGAACGTAAATGAAGAATTCCAGCGTCCCGGTGTTGCCTGCGCCGCGGCCGTTTTTGCCGAACGTGATTTGCACCTGGGAAAAGTTGGCCCCCAGCGCCGGTGAAATATTCACGATGGCGGTCACATTGTCCCAGCCCGGCAGCTGGCTCGGCACGAAGCCATCCGGCGTGAGCAGCGCATACCGCGGTTTGACGACCGTGCGGGTGAAACCAAACAAATCGTTCATAAAATGGTTTTAGCAGTCATCGTTTGTTTTGGCGATATTTCTTCGCCAGCGATTGCAGGAAATCGTTCATGACCACCAGCGCCATTTGCACGTCCGCCGTCTTGACCGATTCGTCGGGATGATGGCTGACGCCGTTCTTACAGCGGATGAACAGCATGGCCGTCGGGGTGATGCCGGCCATGACCGCGGCGTCGTGGCCCGCGCCGCTGGGCAGACGGATGGTTTTTTTCTGTCGGCGCTTCACGGCGTTGTCCAGCAAGTTTGATAATTCGGTGGAACATTTCACCGACGCGGTCTCGTAAACGACCTCGGTTTCCAGCCGGATTTTCCGTCGGCGCGCGATTTGCCGCGCGATTTTTTCCAGCGCCCGACGGGCCGATCGCCGGACGGAATCCCGGGCATGGCGAAGATCGAGACTCAGCCGAACTTCGCCGGGAATCACATTGCTCGCGCCGGGTTGGGCGGATATCTCGCCGACCGTCGCCGCCAGGCCGCGGGTTCGGCCCGCCAGTTTTTCCACGGCCAGGACGAACTCGGCCGCGGCGCAAAGCGCATCTGCGCGCGAAGACATCGGCGTGGTGCCGGCGTGGCCGGCGCGGCCGACAAAAGTCACCCGCGCGCGCGTTTGCCCGGCAATGGCCGTGACCGTTCCCAGCGCCAGCTGGTTTTCCTCCAGCACCGGGCCTTGCTCGATATGGGCTTCGACGTAACCCAGAAGCGTTTTGGGATTCAAACCCGCGGATTTGAGCTGGGCCGGATTGCCGCCGTAACGCCGGATGGCGTCCGCCAGCGCAATGCCGTCTGCATCTTTCCGCCGCAAATCGCTTTTATCAAGACATCCGGCAAGAACCTTGCTGCCGAGACACGCGGTTTGATACCGCACGCCTTCCTCGTCCGCGAAGCCGATGACTTCAATGGCAAAGGGCAGACGAATTTTTTGGCGGTTCAGTTCCTCGACGCAGCCGATGGCGATCAGGACTCCCAGCGGGCCGTCAAATTTCCCGGCGTTGCGGACCGTGTCGAGGTGCGACCCCAGCAACAGGATGCGGGCATTGGGTTTTGCCCCGGCATAATGACCGATCAGATTTCCGATTGCGTCCATGCGGGTTGTCATTCCCGCTGCGCGCATCCATGCGCCGACGAGTGTATTCGCCTGGCGCATCGCGTCCGAACCGTACGTGCGGGTGGTCTCGCCCTCGGCTTCGGTGAGCTTGCTCAGCAAGTCGCAACGGTGGGTCACCGATTCCGCCGGTTGTGGTTTCGCCAGAATCTCTTTGGCTGCGTTATGAAATCGCCGGAACAGATCCGAGCCGGCGCGGAATAGAGCGTTGCGGGTCATTGGGGAAAGCGCTCAACTGCCGCGGTAGGTGGAATACGCCCACGGCGAGCAGAGCAGCGGGACATGATAGCTCGCGCCTGCGTCAGCGATGCCAAACCGCACGGGGACCCGGTCGAGAAAGCGGGTCTTGGGCAGCGTCGCCGATTTGGCGGCGAAATAATCGCCGACGAAGAAAAGGATTTCGTAGGCCCCGGTTTTCATCTCGTCGCCGGCCAGCAGCGGCGCGTCGGTGCGGCCGTCGGCATTGGTTTTGGCGGTGGTGACCAGCGTGCGGTCCTGGCCGGCCAGCGCCCACAATTCAATTCTCATTCCGGCCGCCGGGCAGCCGTTTGCCGTGTCGAGAACGTGCGTGCTCAGTTTGGCGGGCATAGTTTCAGTTGGAGATTAAATCGCGCAGCCGAAGTTCGGCGATTTTGAATATTTCTTCAAGCGCCGTTTTGATTTCCTGCGCGCGCGAATGTTGCAAGCGCGCCGTGAGTCCCTGCACGATGGCCTCCTTATGGTTCCGGCGCGCGCAAATGACAAAGGGGAAGCCGAATTTTTCCCGGTAGGCCGCGTTGCTCTTCTCAAACCACGCGATCTCCTCCGGCGAAAGCCGGTCCAAGCCGGCGCCGGCCTGTTCGCTCGCGGACTCACGTGTCAGTTTGCCGGCGAGCGCGGCCCGGCCCACCAGATCGGGGTGCGCGCAGATCAAGGCCAGCTGCTTTTCTTCACCCGCCCGGGTGACAGTATCACACAGCGCGGCATGAAGCTGGTCCACGCCGGCAAACGGCCTTTGCGTCCAGACCGCCCCGGCAATCCACGGCGAGTGTTCAAACACCGGACCAATGGCGTTGACGAATTCGGCACGCGAACCGGCATTCAGCTGGGACAACGCGATCATCTGGGCACACGATTTCAAAAACCTTCGGTTTATTTAAAATTATTGTGACAATAAGCGGCAAAGCCAGTATAAAAGTTCACCTGGGGAAGCGCCGGACGCAGTGGCTGAGGCGTTTCCCCCTTGGATATGAAATTGATCCATCACAGCTACGGCAAGGCCCGGGTGCGCGTGTTGAAAGTATTTCGCGCCGCCGGGAAACATTCCGTCAAGGAACTGGAGGTGCAGGTGATGCTCCAGGGCGATTTCGACGCGTCGTTCACCCGGGCCGACAACCGCCTGGTGGTGGCGACGGACTCGATGAAGAACACGGTCAACGTGCTGGCCCGCCAAAAACTGGGCGCGGAGACGGAGGAGTTTGGCCTCGCGCTGGGCGAACATTTTCTCAAAACCTACCGGCACGTCAGCCGCGTGGAGGTCAGCCTGACGGAACACGGCTGGAGCCGGATCCGGGTTGGCGGCCGGCCGCACGCGCATGCCTTCGTTGAAACGAGCGCCGCCCGGCCGTTTGCGAAAATCATTTCCACGCGCAAAGCGACCGCCGTCGAATCCGGCGTCAGGGACCTGTTGGTCATGAAGACGACGGCGTCCGGGTTTGAGAACTTCCTGCGCGATGGGTTCACCACCCTGCCGGAAACCAACGACCGGATTTTCGCCACCCAATTAAAAGCCGCCTGGACCTACCAGAAAACGCCGGCGAGTTATTCCAAAACGAACGCGAAAATTCTCGACACGTTGCTGGCGGTGTTCGCGAAGAATTACAGCCCGTCCGTCCAGGTCACGCTGTTCCAGATGGGGGAAGCGGCGCTGAAGGTCGCGCCGGCCATTTCCCGGATCCACATCGCCATGCCGAACAAGCATTGCCTGCTCATCAACCTCGCGCCGTTCGGCCTGGAAAACCAAAACGAATTGTTTGTGCCGACCGACGAGCCGCATGGGCAGATTGAGGGCACCGTGGCCAGGTAAGTTCCCAATACCAACCTACCCGCGCCAGAGAAACTTCAAGCACCAAGCTGCAAATCCTGGCGCGCACGAAGTCCGGTGTTTGACATTTGGAGCTTTTCTGGAGCTTGGGGCTGGGATGTTGGAGCTTTCGGCTCACTTATTCAAAATTCTCCGCAGCGCGCTCAAAACCGCATCCACGTTTTCCCGGGTGGAAGTTTCCCCCATCAAGCCGATGCGCCAGATTTTTCCTTTGAGCGGGCCGAGGCCGGCACCGATTTCGATGTTGAAGTCGGATAACAACTGTTTGCGCACCGCCGCCTCATCCACGCCCTCCGGAACGCCCACCGCGTTTAGCTGCCAGAGCTGATGACCGGCCTGCGAAACAATTTCGAGTCCGAACTCCGCGAGGCCGCGTTTCAGCGCGAGATGATTCTGCTCGTGCCGCCGCCAGCGGCTCTCCAGGCCTTCCGCCAGCACCAGCCGCAGCGCTTCGTGCAAGCCGTAGTTCATCGTGACGGGCGCCGTGTGATGATAAACGCGCTCCTGACCCCAGTAGGCGGACAGCAGGTTCACGTCGAGGTACCAGCTTTGGACCCTGGTTTTGCGGGCGGCGGCCACCGCGAGCGCGCGGGGACTCAGCGAAACCGGCGCCAGGCCGGGCGGGCAGCTCAGGCATTTCTGCGTGCCGCTGTAAACCGCGTCCACGCTCCATTCGTCAATCCGCACCGGGCAGCCGCCCAGCGAAGTGACCGTGTCGAGCAGGAACAACGCGCCGGCATCGTGCGCGAGCCGGGCAATTTCCGCGGGTGGCGTCAGCGCGCCGGTGGACGTCTCGGCATGGACGATGGCGACGAGCTTGGGCCGGGGGACTTTTTTCAAGGCGTCGGCGATTTGCTGCGGTTCGATGATGTTGCCCCACGAGGCTTCGACCGGGGTGACCTTGGCGCCGCAGCGGCCGGCCAGATCGCACAGGCGCGTCCCGAACACGCCGTTGACGCCAATCACGACCTCGTCACCCGGCTCAACCAGGTTGACGACGCAAAACTCCATGCCGGCGCTGCCGGTGCCGCTGACGGGAAAGGTCATCTCGTTTTGGGTCAGAAACACCGCGCGCAGCATCGCCTTGATTTCTTCCATCATTTTGACAAACGCGGGGTCGAGGTGGCCGACGAGGGGCTGCGCCATGGCCGCCAGAACGGCGGGGGCCACGTTGCTCGGTCCGGGCCCCATCAACCGGCGCGGCGGCGGACAAAACGCTTCAGGTCTGTGCATAGCCTGAAAAAATGCCAGAATGAATTTCTAAAACAATAAATTAACGATTTGCATATTGTTCTCCGTCCAACCGCACCTGGCTTTGGCGCACGGGGGGCACGGCGAAGGGGAAGTCGAATTGAGGCACCCTGCGCCGGGGGGCACCGCCGCCCCGGTCATCCGGGGGCAAATGCCCGCCGCCGGAACGATTCAGCCAGCGGGGAACGCACCCGCGAGGGCGCGTGTGCTCCCCTCGATGCAAATGCATCTTTCCGGCTCAGGGCCGGCGCCCCTTGTTTTTCAATATCAGGCCCAGCGCACTGCAGAGCATCAGCAGCGCGGGGGACGGCTCGGGAACCACTGAAATGGACAGGCTTTTGGTCAGGTCAAACTCGCCGCCGTTCGCCGCCAGAGTTGAAGTCCATTGGAAGGCCCAGGTTACATTGCCCGGGCCGGCGGCGAGATTGCCATTCAGGTTCAAACCGGAAACCGTGCCGAATTCATTCAATGTCTGACCTGCCAGTGCCGCCTCGGCGGAGAATGCGCTGGGGGCCGTCGCGGTTTCCTCAATGGCGGTCACCCCGTTCCATTGGTGGACGTAGTTATAATTCCCGGGGCTGCCGGTGATTTGAACGTTGTCATTGGCCGATGCCAGCAGGTCAAAATCAGAGTATTGGTAAAAGTTCAAGTCGAAGGCGCTGCCGGACAGGTTCGCGACGATGATTTGCTCCGTCAGGCTGGCCGAAGCCGAGTTGAGGCCGCCGCCGATGAGGGTGTACATGATTTCGACGCTCAATTGACCGTTCTGGTACAGGGCGTCGAGCATATTGTTGCCGAGGACCTGATATTGCAGTCCGCCGAGGGTGTTGACGGGCTGCGCCAGCCCGGCATCCGTCCGGTACCAGAACCATTGCAGGTGCAATTGGTTTTGGCCGTTCACGGTCCAATTATCCATCCCGGCACTGCCGCCCAGGTCGATGGTGGCGGTGGAGCCGGCATTGGTCAACGTGACGACTTGGGCGGTGCCGCGGGCCGGGGCCAGCAGCAGGGCGGACAAAGCCAGCCGCGCGCCGAGGGCGGCAAAGCGTTTGCAGGAAAGAATGCCGGTTGGATGGATGCGCAAAGACATGCCTGGCGGCTGGTTCACTGCCTTAAATCCGGTCGCACGCCTTTTTCGCCAGGTTGAGCAGCAAATCGTTCAGTTCCCGCATGCGCGGCGGTTTATTGACCACCGCGTCCACGGGGGCCGACAAGGCATTAGCCTGCTCCTTGGTGGCGCCCATTCCGCTCATGATGATGAAGGGCGTGTCCGGGGATTCGGCCTTGCATTGCCGGGTGACCTCGTAGCCATCAAGGTCAGGCATGCTCAAATCGGTAATGACCACATCGTACGGCTCGCTTTTCAGGATGGCGGTGCAGAACATCTCAATCCCGCACTTGCCGCCGGAGGCTGCCTTGACCTGATGCCCGTAGTACGCGAGGCAATCTTTCAGGCTGCCCAAAACCTGCTCGTCATCGTCAATGCACAACACGTTCAGCGAACGTTTTGGCAATAACGGTGCGGGTACTGGGCCGGTCGATGTTGAGTTCGGCGATGCCGGAGACGTGGTTTGATTTTCAATTGGGGATAGTGTGTTCATATTAACCCCCTTTTCTTTGGTGCGATCCCGTCATTATGGCAGCCGCCCGGTCTCGGGATAAGGCAAAGGCGTGCGCTCGGTAATTGCTGTTCGCCTCAACGGCTCTTACCGGGCTGTTGGCGAAAGTCCATATCCGTAACGTTTTCATAATCTACTCCATCCACTGCGCCCCAATTTCGTTTCAGGTCTTCCGCTAAACTGTTCTGTAACTCCTTGTCCGATTTATAACGCAAGCATGGAGAATAATCTGAATAAAGGGATGATTGGATGGTTTTTCGTGGTCAATTGCGCGAGTCGAGGGGTGGAAATTCACTGAAAAATGGTGGCCTCCGCCCCGAGCGATGCGCCCCACCAAACAACGGTGCGAGCTTTGAACCAGCCAGAGCTGGACCCGCCCCGCCGGCGGCCGGGTGACGCCTCGATGAAGCGTTGACGGGTTACCAACTGACCCGGCCGCGGGTCATCACCGAAAGGGCGGCCAGGGTTTCACAGATATCGTTCGAGAAAATGGAGACCCGCGTAGATTTTGGGATCAATCAAAATGCCGCTCCCCGCCTTGGCCGCAAGCCAGGCATCCACTTCCGCCAGCGGCACTTCATGAACCGTAATGTCCTCATGCGCGACGCCTCCGCCCTTTCCGGCGCGCCGCAGTCCCGACGCCCTGAACAGGGTGACGACTTCCGAAGTCAGACCGCTCGATGCCGTCCCGGTCGTCAGGGGTTCAATCTGCGCCGCGGCATAGCCGGTCTCTTCCAGCAGTTCCCGGCGGGCGGCTTCGGCTTGCGATTCATGGTTGCCGCCGGGCTCATCGCCAATGATGCCGGCCGGCAATTCGATGGTCCGGGCATGAGCCGGAATGCGATATTGCTCGACCAGCAGAACCTTCTGTTCCGCGGTCACAGCGAGAATGATGGCCGCCCCGGTCGCATTCACGCGTTCAACATATTCCCAATGGCCTTCTTTGATCAGGGCCAGGAACTTGCCGGCATGGAGAACGATTGGAGCTGACGGGTTCATATGTTTTTCAACACCTCGGCGCTTTGTCTCACGGCGATTCCGGCGCGTTTCATTTCGGCAATGGCATTTCTGACATCGTCGGGCTGGAGGTTGACTCCCCGGCTGGCGTCCTCGATGAAAACCGTTTTGAAACCGGCCTGCACAGCATCGAGGGCGGTGAACTTCACGCAATAATCGGAGGCGAGGCCGCAGACGAAAACCTCCGTCACGCTTTTGGCCTTGAGCCATTCGCCCAGGCCCGTCGAACGGCGATGGCCGTTGTCGAACAGCCCACTGTAGCTGTCAATCCCGGCCTCCGTGCCTTTGGGAAAGATTTTGGCGATGTGCTCGCGATTCAGTCCCGGCGCCAATTCAGCGCCGATGGTTCTTTGCACGCAATGGGCCGGCCAGAGCGTCTGCGGCAAGCCGTTCAGGTCAATTTGCTCGTACACCCTTCGGCCGGGGTGATTCGCGGCGAAACTGCCATGGTTCGCCGGATGCCAGTCCTGCGTGGCGACGACCAGCGGGAACGCAGCCTGCAGCCGGTTGACGATGGGAATAATGGCGTCCCCATCCGGCACCGCCAGCGCGCCGCCGGGCAGGAAATCGTTTTGAATGTCGACCAGGATCAGGGACTTCATTTCTCCCCGCGCGCTTGCAGCACCAGTTCGGTTTTCAATTCATGCAATCCCAACTCCAGGCCCACCGGGTATTGATGCGGATTGACGAACCGTTTGATACCCGAGTGAAACCTGGCCAGTTGGGATTGCACCCGCTGACGGATTTCGGCCAGCGGCGGCGACTGATAAACCTGCCGTCCATGCTTGAAAATCGGGACCAGCAAGTCCTCAAAGGCCGTTCCCGACGCGATGTGCTTGCGCCGGGTCGGATCCAGCGGATCCACCACCGTGAATTCGGCCGGCGCGCCGCGTTCCACATCATAAATGCCGTCGGCAATGAACTCCTTCTCTGACCGGAACCGGCGCACCTGGTGGATGCCCGGATTGGAAATCTTGGCCGTTTGTTCGCTCAATTTCAGCCGGTAATGCCAGTGCCCATCCTGGCCGCGAATGGCTCCCATCTTGTAAACGCCGCCCAACGCCGGTTGATCATAAGCGGTGACCAGCTTGGTCCCCACGCCCCAGACGTTGATCGTGGCGCCTTGGTCCTTCAAGCTGGCAATAATGTGCTCGTCGAGGTCGTTCGTGGCTACAATCGCCGTTTGCTTGAACCCGGCTGCGTCCAGTATCTTTCTCGCCTCGATGCTCAACCACGCCAGATCGCCGGAATCCAGCCGGATCCCGGCCAGGTCCTGGCCCTGTTCCCGCAGATGGCGTCCCACTTCAACGGCCCGGCGGACGCCTTCGAGCGTGTCGTAGGTGTCCACCAGGAAAATGCAATTATTGGGCATGGCCTCGGCATAGGCGCGGAACGCCTCGCGCTCGTCTTCGAACGACATCACCCAACTGTGGGCATGAGTCCCGCGCACGGGAATGCCATACAGTTTCGCCGCGAGGACGTTTGAGGTGGCATCGCAACCGCCCAGGTGCGCCGCCCGGCTGGCCGCCAGCGCGCCGTCCACGCCCTGGGCCCGGCGCAGCCCGAATTCCAGCACCGGCTCGCCCTGGGCCGCCAGGCAGACCCGGGCGGCTTTGGTGGCCACCAGGGACTGGAAATTGATGAGGTTTAGCATGGCGGTTTCAATCACCTGGCCTTGCAGGATCGGTCCCTGCACGCGGAGCAGCGGTTCCTGCGGAAAGACCACCGTGCCTTCCGGAATCGCGTGGACATCGCACGTGAAGCGCAGGTTCTGAAGGTAATCGAGAAACCGGCCGTCAAACAACGGCTGGTTGTCGTAGCCGCGCAAGGTGGCCAGGAAAGCCGCATCGTCCGCCGTAAACCGGAAGGCGCCCAAAAAATCGATGACCGGGGCCAGGCCGGCCGCGATGGTGAACCCGCATTGGAACGGCGGTTTGCGGAAGAGCAGTTCAAACACTGCCGGCTGTTCCGCCTTGCCCGATTTCCAGTAGCCGTAAGCCATGGTCAACTGGTACAGGTCGGTCAACAGCGCCCCGCCGCCGCCGTGGTTTGGTAACATCGCGTTCATTTACAGGTTCAATGGCAGCCCCTCCAGCGTGGTTGGGGGCCGCGCGAAGCTTGACATTCCGGTCGCCAGCTCCATCCTGTGTGAGCGTAAAAGACACAGGAAATTGAAGACTGTAAATTCAATTTTCTCAGGGAAACGGACAATGACGCACTTTCGGGCCGGGCAAAATTCGTCGCGCTTCTCGCGCCGGATGGCGCGAAGGTGGACGGCGCGGAGAAAATCTTTGGAGTTCATTTTATCTGGTTCGGGCTAAAACGTGATGCCAATGCCGGCGCTCACCTCGCCTTGCCAGAGCACGGTGCCGCTGAACGTCGCCACGGTGACCCCGTTGGCGTAAATAAAGCTGCCCTCACCCTCCGTCACCGTGCCGAAAGCGCGGAGATCGCCGCGCAGATAGATGTTCTTTGTGAGAAACGCCTTCACACCCCCGCCGATGCCAAAGCTGAATCTGGTATCATCGCCGTAACCGTCGGAGGAAAAATGAGTGATGCCGGCATGAGCCGAAACGTAGGCCCGCAAACGCTCGACCCCGTATTCGCACTCGCCGCCCACCTGGATCACATCGATGGTGACATCCACATTGCCCAAGCCGTTGTTGCCTTGAAAATCCACACTGCTGTCCTGCCGGCTCCAGAGCAGTTCAAACCGGCCGTAGTAATCCATCGGCGCATAATCCAGGATCAATCCATAAGCCGGCCCGTTCTTGAGACTATATTTCGTTTCCGTGTTGGGATCCTGAACCTCGCCGCCGAAGCCATAGCCATAGAACGGCGAAATGCCAAACTGCGTCGTTTGCCTGAGTGGCTTGGGAAAGATCGAGTCGTCGTCCAAATCCTGCGCCCCGGCCGTCAGCGCCAGCCCGAGACTCATTACTGCCAGGATGAGTTTGGCCGCAAAAGCCGTCGCGAGGCGTGTCGCCTGCCCCAACTGAATTTCCATCGGCAAAAAATCTTTGGCGTTCATAAGCGTTACCACCGATCTCCCAAAGCGACAACCATTCCGCCTTTCGCATCCACTGGGACATGTTCAAGATTTTCTTCGCTCATAACAATTTGAATTTTTCACCGGCACGCATCTTTTTATTACCAAATTCTCGTGGGAAGCGCGAGTTTTGATGCCCGCTCCGTGGGTTGGGTCAAGGCCAGGCCTCGGGGAGTAGCTTCCTCCCGGGGATCCCACAGGTGTTGCGGAGGAGTGCCGACACTGGCAGTTCCATCGGCGCGTGCGGGACCTTGAGCTGCCCAGGCCGGCTTCGTGCGGCAGCCGGTTGCCCTTGCGGACGTTCACCTCTTTGCCCGATCGCCTCGGGTTTCTAACGCGTCGCCGGCCACTCGTCACACGCGACCCGCTTGGAACGTCCGGCCAAACCACAGCCCTCATCACCCGTCACCCGTCGCCGGTCACGCTTCAAATGAATGCTATCATTCACGGCAGAGGTTTTATCTTGAAGTCAAAACCAAGGGCTGCCTACCCTCCCGCGCTCACCGGTCGCTGGTTATGAAAAAAATTATATTGCTCATCGGTTTCGGACTGTGGTCGTTCACCCTGGTTTCAATCGCGCGCGAACTTCCCGTGATGGCTCCGGCCAAGGCCGGGCTGTCCGCAAGCAAGCTCGCCGAGGTGGACCGGTTCATGGCGGGCCAGGTTGCCGACCAGAAGCTGGCGGGCGGCATCGTCATAATATCTCACGGTGGCCGGATCGGATTTTTCCGCGCCTACGGCCTCCAGGACCGCGAGGCGCAAAAGCCGATGATGACGAACACCATTGTTCGCATTTATTCAATGAGCAAGGCCATCACGACCGCCGCCGCGCTGAATCTTTACGAGGCCGGGAAGCTCGGTTTGGACGATCCGGTTTCCAAATACATCCCCGGTTTTACCAATCTCATGGTGGCCACGACGAACGGACTGCGCCCGCCTGCGCGGCCGGTGACCATTCGCGATTTGATGCTGCACATCTCCGGCCTGACCTACGGGGACGGCCCGGACGCGCTCAAGGAAGCTTACTCGCGGTTGAAACCGATGGAGTCCACCAATCTCGCGGAGATGGCCGAGAAACTTTCCCAGGTGCCGCTGGCGTTCGACCCCGGATCGGACTGGCGCTACGGCGTGAGCATTGACGTGTTGGGGCGCGTGATCGAAGTCGTCAGCGGCAAAGGCCTGGACGAGTTCCTGGCGCAAACCATTTTCCAGCCGCTGGACATGCAGGACACCGCGTTCAGCGTCCCGCCGGAGAAACTGAGCCGGTTCGCGGCGAATTACAGCCGCACCAATGGATTGACCGTGATCGACGCGCCCGCCGATTCGAAGTACGCGAAGCCAGTCACCTTTTTCTCCGGCGGCGGCGGATTGGTCAGCACGGCGCGCGATTACATGCGGTTCCTGGCCATGATCGAGCGTGGAGGCGAGTTGGACGGCCACCGCATCCTGCATCCCAAGACGGTGAGGCTCATGTCGAGCAATCTGCTGCCCGAGGCGGCCTTCCCGATTTATTTCGGAAAGGAAAAACGTTTTGGCACCGGCTTTGGCCTCGGCTTTGCGGTTTGCACGGAGGTCACGAGCTGGGATCCGGCGGCGCACGTCGGCGAATACGGTTGGGATGGCGCGGCCTCGACGCACTATTGGCTCAGCCCGTCCGACGAGCTGATCGTGGTGACGCTGGAGCAAGTCATGCCTTACGAATGGGACACCGAACGCGGCATCAAACAAATCATCTACGACGCGATTCAGAAATAAATGGCTGGCGCGCCCGATGCCGCTGGAAGCGGCGCGTCGAAATCCGGGGTGGCGGTGAATAATTTTCAGTTGCTGCCGACAGAAGTCGTGACATGCTTTTCCCGCGCGACGAACAGCTCGCATCCAAATACCGGCGTTGAGATCCCGGTGCCGGGGCGTGGATTGCTCTTCGGAGCAGAATTCCGTTTCTTGGAAGCGCCGATCTCCTTGAGCGTTCGTCGCGCATTTTTCGGTCGGAAGCCGGGATTTGCACCTGGACCGCCAAGGCCTGACTGCGGAAGGCAATGGCCTGCATCGCAAAAGAACATCCCCGGTGCTGCGATCCGATAAAGATTCAAAATCCGCTTGCCAATTTCCAACGTTATTGTCGAATTTCCGACTTTATTGTTCTTTTACTGTGGACGGAAAATAATGTTTTGAACTGAAAATGAAGTAAACCTTGGATTTTCAAGGGGTGGTTTCTTTTCATTCAGAAAATAAAGTTCTGAACTGGCGGGCCAAATCCTAGCGAAGTTGGGGCCGGGGCGAAAATAAAATACTGAACTTGTTTTCTCGATTTTCAGGAGAGCGAGCTTTGACGCCCGCTCTCCCGTTGTTTCATTCGTTCAGGAACAGCTTCCACTCCGCGACGCCGTGGGCGTTGCGGAGGAGCGCCGACACCGGCAGTTCCTGCGGCGCGCGCGGCGCCTTGAGCAGCCTCAGGCCGGCTTCGTGGGGCAGGCGGTTGCCCTTGCGGGTGTTTACCTGCTTGCTCGACCATACCAGGTTTTCCCATGTGTCCGGGCCGCCGCGCGAGCGGGGCACAACATGGTCCAGGCTGCCTTCGTCCGGACGCAGCAACGCGCCCGTGTACTGGCAGCGGTTGCCGTCGCGCTCGCGGATCGTTCGGGCGCACAGCTTCGGGCGCTTCTTCGGCACCTTGGCGAAGTTCACGGCGACGATGACCGTCGGGACACGAATCGCACCGCGCACCGTATGCACGGCATTGTCGCCTTCGCGGACCGGTAAAGTAACCCATTCCTCCCACGTCACCGGACGGAGTGCTTCTGCGCCAGCGCCATCACCCAACTCGATGTCGAGCGCGGTGGCGACGTTGGTGGCCATCTGGCAAAACGCCTCCTGCGGCGTGCGAATGTTGATCGCCTGCCAGTTGCGGTTGAGTACCAGCACGATGCTCATGTTCAATATGTCGGTCATAAAGTCTTGGCCTGCCGAGCCGAAGCTCACATCGCCGGATTGAGAGCCCGCCTTCGCACTGTGTGCTTCGGCGCGGCAGCCTTCGCTCGCTCCGACGTCGCGAGCGAAGGCTGGTGTTTGTCCTTTATTGAAATTGGCTGCCTCGCCTGGGTTCGCACCAGGACTTCCGGTGTCAGAGACCGGCGCACTGCTAATTATGCAACGAGGCAAATTGGTAGCCCGTGTTGGTAACTCTCCAACATCCGCAGTTTGTAGGACTGCCGCTCTAATTTTGAGCTAACGGGCTATGAAATTGGCCTGCCGAGCCGTCGCCCACAGGGCGAAGGCTGGCTGCCGGGGCTGGAATCGCACCAACATTCGCGCCTTCAAAGGGCGCTGTCCTACGGTTAGACGACCCGGCAGGAAGAAAAGGCTGAAAGCTGAAGGCTAAAGGCTAAAGGCTGATGAATCAGAGTGACTGCAAGGTGGCACGAAGCGGCTTTTAGCCTTTAGCCTTCAGCCTTCAGCATTTGAAATCGTGGCCCGCCGGGGTATCGCGCCCCGTTCTGCGGATTAAAAGTCCGCTGCATCACTTTAATGCTTGCAGGCCGAAATGGTGCTCATGGCAGGGTTTGCACCTGCACTGGCGACGCTCTCGACGTCGTACCTCTTCTGGTTGGGCTACATGAGCGGAATTTGGAGCCCCCACCCGGAATTGCACCGGACTGACTACCATACCAAAGGAGTGCATCGCTCAAGAATGCTTTAGGGGCATGAAAATGGTATCCCCAGCCGGATTCTCACCGGCAACCTGACGCTTAGGACGCGACCGCTCTATAGCTTGAGCTATGGGGACAATGCTTCACACCTCCGGCCGGTCTCTTTCACCGGCTTGGTATCCGTCATCCGGAAACTTTTCGAGCCAGCGCGCTCGGAGGTGTGAAATGGCTTGCCGGGCCGTAGCCCTGGCGAAGGCTGGTACGCGCGTCCGGTAACGCTCCGGATCCCGGCACTGATCTAGTGCGATGCGGGGTATAAGCCCGCCGGCTCTCTTTGAGCTACGCGCGCATGGCGGAATGTCGTGGACTTGCACCACTTGCCACAAGGCACGCACTGTTTAGCAAACAGGCCCGGCTCGCTCGTCCGGTTGACATTCCAAAATGGTGCCCGCGGCAGGACTTGCACCTGCACTGGCGAAGGTTTGGGCTTCGTGCCTCTGCATTGGGCTACACGGGCGATGAAAGTGGTGCTCCCGGTCAGAGTGGACTTCCCAAGTCTTGCCAGATGGATACCCCAAATGGGACTGTTCGCTGTCGCGAACTGCAAAGCACTGACACTGAACGGGGTTTAAGTCCGCTGCCTCTGCGTTGGGCTACGGGAGCATCGGCACATGCAAATGGTACCGCGTGAAGGATTCGCACCTTCAACCTTCCCGTTCTGAGCGGGACGCCTCTTCTAGTTGGGCTAACGCGGCATAAACTGGCGCTCCCGGCAGGACTCTCACCTGCAACCGCGACGTTCGAAGCGTAGTACTCTGATAATTTGAGCTACGGGAGCACTTAAATTGGTAGGCTGCCACGGATTCGCACCGTGTTCTCGCCGGTTAAGAGCCGGGACTTCACTGTCAAAGTTTGCAGCCCGAACGCGACGCGAAGGCGGAGTTGAACCGCCGCAGCTAGGCCTGTGACGTCCTGACTGGCACCGGTGTTCGCGTCGCGAGAAATGGTCAGAGCGGCGGGTAACGCTCCCGCTTGCTCCTGCTCCCGAAGCAGGCGCCTCACTTTTAGGCTACGCTCTTGTGATTGGACTGCCGGGCCAAAGCCTCGGCGAAGATTGGTCGAGCATCAGGGTAGCGCGCCCTGTATTCCGGTTTGGAAGACCGGCGTGTATCTCTCAACACTTATGCTCGGAGAATTGGAATCCCGTGCTGGAGTTGCACCAGCCTCTGCGGCTTTGCAGGCCGCCGCCTGAGCTGATCGGCCAACGGGATGAAAATTGAAAGCGCGGACGGAAACTTTCGCTCCCGCCCGCGTTGATTTGCCACTTTCGTGGCATCCTTGAACCGTCCGCTAGTTGCGGACAAAGTCCGCGATCACCGCCGGCACGGTCGTGTCGAAGCCGACTACGTCCAGCATGCCGCGGTCATTCGGGTCAGCCAGCGTGAAGCCGTTGGAGGTCATGCCCACAACGACTGCCTTCGCGTCGCCGACGAACTGGTCGCGGTACTGGCGCAGCGCCTGCGCCGGGTGGATCTTGCCCGCCCACGTTTCACTGTCCGTGTAGGTGACAAACGCCGACACGTTCAGCTTGTTGCGGGCAGCCCACAGCATCGGCAGGGCGCAGTCCGTGCCACCCATCGGGATGGCTTCGATGCGCTTGATCACGTCGGCCAGGCGCATGCGCGGCGACAGGTGCACGCGGGTGATGCCCGGTTCGCCGCCGCCATGCATGCCGCCGAAGACACCGCGGCCCGGAGCCGAGAACGCGATGATTTCGCATTCCGGTTCGGTTGCAGCCGTGATCAACGCCATGGCCGCGCCGCCTTCGCGAGCCGAGATGCACGAACCCGCAATCCGGCTCGCCGCCATCGAACCGCTTACGTCCAGCGCCAGCAGCACCGGTTTGCCACACGGTTCGACGTTCTGGAACGTCGCGTAGAACGCGTCGTCCAGGGCGTCCACCACGGCCGACACCGGCGACCACTTGAGGGCGCCCTTGTCGCCGTGGCCCTGGGCGTAGATCTTCTGCGCTACCAGGACCGCCAGCGGGTGGATGCGCGCGTGCTTGAGCGCCGTCTCGTCGCGCAACTTGCGGACGATCTGGCGCTTGGCGTCGCTGAACGGGGCCAGCAGACCCAGGCTCGTTATCTTGCCCAGGTTGCGGATCATCGCCGTCATCGGCATGCGTTCGAGGAGTGCTTCCCACACCTTGGCTTCGTTGAGCCACTGCGTCGGAATGGCTTCGCGCGGCAGGTCGAACTCGTCAATGAGCTTCACAACTTCAATGACGTTCGTCGTGCGCTTTACGCGTTCGAATGCCTCGATCAGCTCCGGCAGCTTGCCCACCGCGTCGTACTTCGTGACACGATCTTCACCGCGGACCTTGCGCTTCACTTCGCGTTCACCCAGCGAGTCCGCGCCGGCCAGCAGCCAGCGGAACACTGCATCATGCTGTGCCGACGGCGCCTTCGGGTGCGCGAGGCGGAGCAGGTCGCCGTGCGACCAACCGTCGCGCTGCTGGTACTTGACCGCCTGGTGCGCGAGGTCGTCGGCACCGCGGTCCACGTACCAGCGGCCAACCGCGTTGCGCAGTCCGCGGCCCCAACCGCGCATCGCGTTCACGTACTCGGCAAAGTGGAACAGGTGCGTGCCAATGCGGCAGATCTTGTCCAGGTTCGCGAATGCGTGAGCCTTTGCCGCTGCGTCGCCATGCGTCACGACCAGTGCCAGCGCGAAGATGGCCGGGTCGTTCTTCGGAGCGCGACCGGCATCGCTGATTTCGACGATGCGGTTCACGGCACGAACGCCGTCCGCCTTGATGCAGCGGAACATCGCGTCGTGGTTCTGCTTCACCAGGTCGCGTTCGGCGATGTAATACGTGCCGCCTTCGGCGCCGAGGATCAGGAAGCGGTCCAGGCGCGTCCAGTCATCCACCGGCCACGAGTAGCCGCCGCCGGAGTTGGCGACCTGGGTCGAGCCCGGAATGGGCTGGGACTGCGGCGTGACGCGGCGGTTGAAAATCTTTGCATAGTTGATCGTCATAATGGTCTCCTTCCTTTCGATGCCGCCAACTCCCGGCATGGTTATATTGTTTGAATTGCGGGCAAGTTGGTGAACGTGGGGCTGGTCTAGTTCGATAGATAACCCACGTTCTTCGGCCCGCAGATATAGTTCGTTATTACTCCCGGAAAAAAGTGATTCCGGTTTGCGCCGTCGTAACGTCCGGAGCGGAGGCAACAGTTCTTAAAAGCTGCGTCCGGATCCGCACGGGCAGAGGTCATCCCGCCCCAGCTTTTCGCTGAGTTCTTTCTGCCCATGAACGACGCGCACGCCTTTCTTGACGCGGGTTTCCGACGGGAACCCTTTGCGCCGTTTGCTGGTGATTTCGAAATTGGTGTCTTCCCATCGATGTGTGTTGTTTGCCATACGGCCTCCGGGTTGAGGGTTTGCGGTTAAAGCGATGGGCAAGGCTGACGCGGGATTGCTCTACCACTGAGCTACGCCCCGAAATGGTCGGGGCTACTGGATTCGAACCAATGACTGATAACCCGATGTCTTCGGCCCATCAAAGTGTAAGCGGACAAGAAAGTGACTGTGGAATTGCCCGGTGTGCTGACGTTACACCACCGCCGCAAGCGCGACGGGGCGGAATGGGCTTCCCAAGCCCTGCTAATCAGGTGCCTCAATTTGGGATGTTCGCTGTCGCGAACTGCAGTGAACCGCCACTGCCGGGTCCACGAGAACCCACAATCTACGGCCCGCTAAAAGAACCGACGGATAAGAATCGAACTGGATGTTTACGTGCTCTACCACTGAGCTACTCCGGCATTTAGTTCCGGAGGCGGGACTCGAACCCGCGACCACGCGCTTAATAGGCGATAACCCAATCCTGCGACCCGCCGTTAAAATGCGGAATGCAGAGTGCGGAGTGCAGAATTGTTGGACACGCCCCATGGTGCTTAAATCCGCAATCCGAATTCTGCACTCCGCAATGAAATAGTCGGGCAAGGGACTGCGTCGGAACGCAGGAGTCGAACCTGCAACTCCGGCTTATAAGGCCGGCGCTTTGCCATTTCGCTAGATAACCGACGACATTCGGCCCGAAAATTGAGCGACGGACAAAGAGCGAGCTGGCTTGTCAACCGGTTGCCCGGCTGCGCAGGATTTGAACCTGCTGGCCATGCAGTGCATGGTTTGACCGATAATCCAGACTCAACGGCCCGTCGAAATTGGCACGCCCGATGGGAATCGAACCCACATCTCCCGAACGTATCCGGGTATTCTAACGCAGTTGAACTACGGGGCGGTCTCATGAGCTGCGTGCTCTTAGGCAGGCAGTTCAAGGATGTCTTTTCTCCGACGGCATCAATAAGCGATGCGATGTCGGCAAATTCAGATGGGCAAGTGGCGTGATCGAGCGGAGGCACTCCATGCCGGGAATCGAACCCGGACCGCCAAGGCTTTCGCCGCGGACGGTACGCCCTCCTTATGGCGGAGGATAACCGATCAACTTCGGCCCATCGAAATTGGGGTGACCAACCGGATTTGCACCGACACAAACGCCGTCACGGGGCGTGATGCTGCTGTTACATCATGATCACCATGAAATGGGTCCCCTGGTCGGACTCGCACCGACGAATAGCGGTTTACGAAACCGCTCCTGTAGCTGCTGAGGCACAGGGGCAACACATTTATGATTTTTGAATTGCGATTTACGACTTGAAAACAGAAGTGACCACACTGCGGATCATTTGTTCCCCCAATTATCGATCATCAATCCTAAATCATAAATAAAGCTGGTGCTCTCACGTGGATTTGCACCACGAACTTCCGCCTTCGCAGAGCGGCGTGCAGAAACTGATTACACCTTGAGAGCGTTGGTATTTACGATTCGAGAATGACGATTTGCGCGGATGGATTTCAGCCGACGGTCAGCTCGTAAATCGTAAATCCAAAATCATAAATGGTTTGGCATCCGTGGCCGGACTCGCACCGGCTAGGGTCGGCTTGAAGGGCCGAACGCGCGAGCTGCTTTGCATTCACGGACGAAATGGTCCCTGAGGCTGGTATCGCACCAACGTCTCCTCGGCTTCAGCGAGGCGCTAATCTGTCTCAGCTACTCAGGGTGGGATAAACTCCAATCTGCTGGCACCAAACTCCAATGATGCTCCGACATCCAAGCTTCAAGAGTCGCGGCTCGCCTTGAATGTTTGGTGATTGATGTTTCTCTGGAGCTTGGAGTTTGGGATTCGCAGCTTCCCAAGGTGGTCGTCCCGCGCGGTAACGCTCCGCGGTCTCTCGCTTATCGGGCGAGGGCTCTGCTTTTGAGCTACAGGACGGAAATTGAATCGGGAAGCATTCGTGGAGAACACCTCCCGATATTTTGTTTTGGTTTAATCCAGGAACGCCACGTTTGTCATCGTGCGGCTCTGGGTCTCGGTGTTCATCACAACCTTATGCCAGAACAGCAGCGTGATGGTTTCGTGGTCCGAGTGGCGCACGGCACCACGGGCGTAAACGCCCGGGTTGCGGCGCATTACCTGCCAGCCCCACCGGGCCGCTTCTGGAATGCGACGCAGGATCGAACGGTATTCGTCCGGCGTAACGCCGTTCGGGTGGCGGGTGCAAACATGGACCGTTTCCCCGCCTGTGCGGACGAGTTGCTCCACGAGGTGTGGCTTTCCGCCACCCCGACGCAGAGGTTCGTTCCGCAGAACGAGTTTCTCATCCACAACCAGAGTCGGCTCCGGGACGAAGAACCACTCGCCCTGACGGCGAAATGCGCGGTTTTTGCGCCCGTAACGTTTGCGGGACGAAACGTGATAACGCGAAAGCGCGTCACGAACGTCTCCCGGCTGGAGCGCATCCATCGCCTGCCGCACGCTCGACGCGCCGCCCGGCACGGCCGCGACAAACCATTCGCGTTCGTCGTGCCCGCACAGGAAGCGATCCAGCTGCGGCTTGTCACCCGTCTTGCGAACGAGCAACAGCAGATGGCGCTGCTTCAACTCGACCTGTAACACCGTCAGTTCCAGCGAATCGCGCAGGACATCAGGGACGCGGAGTTCAAAGAACTCTCCGCGATCGTCATGACGGATGTCCATGGCGTAGTCCGGAGTAGCAAAACTCCGTCTCGCCCAAACCGGCGCCTGTACACGACGCGTCGGGAGCTCGCGGACCTTCAGGCGTGCGCCCATGGCGGCGAACTTGGACTCAATGTGTTTAGCATTCATAGTTTTTGTTCAATGGACCGGCGCGCGAAGGATGGAATATCAATTCCAGTCTCGTTGCCGGTCGAATTCGGATGTTCCGATTCGGTTTGTAGCTCTTGCGAAAGAGCAACTGACTTCGGTAGCGCATGATCGTTTTCATGTTGTTTCCTTTCGTTAATGATTGATGGTTGGCGGAAGGCGTCGGTAACGCTCCGACCTCCGGTTTTAGCGGGTCCTGTTTTCGGGACAGGTGCAGCCAGCTTATATCTGCCTGCCTTCCATAAATTGGCTGCCAGGGTTGGACTCGCACCAACACCGTGCGGTTTAACAAACCGTCGTGCTACTTTGACACCACCTGGCAATGGCGCTGCCGACAGGAGTCGCACCTGCATGATTTCGTTTAGAAGACGAATGCCTCATCTCTTTCAGCCACGGCAGCATTTGGAATTGGCCCGCCGAGTCGTAGCTCGCAGAGCGAAGACTGGTCAGCGCGGCAGGAATTGCACCTGCGGTCCCCCGGTTCCAGGCCGGGCATGTTGCTGCTACACCACGCGCTGAATCACCCCGACCATTTGAAGACAATCGGGGCGCAGGAAACACGACGCCATAACCTTGGGAATTGACATCGCGGTAAGATCTGGAAATTGGGGAACCCGGAGGGATTTGCACCCTCAACCCTCCCGCAGACAACGGGGCGCTCTGCTGATTGAGCTACGAGTCCATTAAATTCGTAATGCGGAATGCGGAATGAACAGAAACAAGCCGTTGGTGGAATATTCCGCACTCTCAACTCCAAACTCCGCATTCAAATTGGTGGGAAGTGCTGGTAACGCTCCAGTCGTCACTTCCGACATTGTTTGTAGACACCGGTTTTACAGACCGGCAGCCGGATCACTTCCCGGAAAATGGCCTGCCGAGCCGGAGCTGGCAGTGGGAATATTTGACTAGCCCGCCTTCGTTCCAGAACAGCAGGAACTTCGGCGCGGCAGCCTTCGCTTTTGCTGACGCGGCGAGCGAAGGCTGGTAGCGGGAGTGGGAGTCACACCCACCTCAAGAAGTTTATGAGGCTTCTCTCTGTGCTTTGGTCGAGTTTCCCGCAATGAAATGGCCTGCCGGGCCGTAGCTCGAAGTGGATGCCGGAATCCGACGGATTCCAGCCCGCCTCCGCTTTGCTACGGCGCGGCAGCCTGCTCTCGCTTCGCTTCGAGCGAAGGCTGGTGGAGAACGGCGGGTAACGCTCCCGCTTGAGCCTGCTTGCAGGGCAGGTGCATCACTTTTCTGCCACGTCCCCATGGAGAATTTACGATTTACGATTTTGGATCTATGATTTGGCAGGCTGCCGTGGTGCTGCCCCACGCCCGTCAAGTTTTGGAGACTCGACTGCGCAAGCTGGCGCGCAGCCTGTTCGATTCGCGCGCCTCGCGCAGCAAATCATCAATCGAAAATGGTTTGGCCTGCCGAGCCGAAGCCCGCGGGAAAAACAGGATAAGCCCGCCTTCGCACTTCGTGCTTCGGCGCGGCAGCCTCGCTCGCGCTGACGCTGCGAGCGAAGGCTGGTGCGGTTGCCGGGAGTTGCACCCGGACATGCTCCCTGGCGAGGAGCCATTCTCGCTGTTAAATCACAACCGCGGAAATTGAGAGGGCCGGGAGCGTCATCGCGCTCCCGGCCCGTGCCATTTCAACAAAGAACAAACACCTCTTGCTATCTTGCGATACCAACCCACGGTTTCACGGTGGTTCTTTCGGTGTTTAGGGGCACACCTCCTCCGAAGCCCTTAA
>Ga0335069_10000412_pt1 | contig 72593 bp, 63 predicted proteins | sample Lox_Sample_11_FD_206714 | JGI IMG/M metagenome (GOLD analysis project Ga0335069, IMG submission 206714) | Soil microbial communities from Loxahatchee National Wildlife Refuge, Florida, United States - Lox_Sample_1.1 | ecosystem: Environmental > Terrestrial > Soil > Wetlands | place: USA...
CGGATGCGTCAGGAACGACCGCTCGAGGCCGCGGGCGATTTCGCGGAGGTGGTGCGCCACGCGCCGGGCGATCTCTCCGCGCGACTCAACCTCGCGCGCGCCCTCGCTCGCGCCGGACGCCCGGACGAAGCGCGCGCGCAGCTCGATGCGGCCGCCGCGATCGAGCCCGGCAACGCCGCGCTCGCGCGCCTGCGCGCGCGGCTCGACTCGCGCGGCGCGCGCCACTGAGCGAACGAGCCCGCGCGGCGTCGAGAGCGCTTCGCGCGCAGGTAGGGGACAGAGGTCCCCGAGGAGGAACAGATGGCTGCCGCAGGGGATCTCTGCCTCGCCCCTTGGCGGCCCCACTACTCCTCTTCGATCAGCTCCGTGAAGAGCTCGTCGACCGCGTCCTCGAGCTTCGGCGGCGGGCGCGGACCACGCTCGCTGGCCGACCACGCGACCGTCGTGCGCCCCGCGGCCGCGCGCTCCGGCACCGGTCGTCGCATGGCGCGCGGCGGCGGGGCCGGCTCGAAGGCCGCTTCGAGCTCGACGTCGTGCTCGGGGCTCGTGACCTCCGCTACGCCGCGCGCGGGGGCCGGCGCGCTGCGAGCCGCGGTCGGCGCCGGACTCTCCGGAGCGGTGAGCTCGCTCGCCCAGCCGAGCGACGCCGCGGCGCGCTCGACCTCGCTGCGGGTCACCTGGGCGCGACCGGCGAGGAACGCCTCGTAGAGCGCGTTGTCGGCCAGCGTGTTCATGCGACCGGGCCAGCCGCCGCCGAGCTGCTGCAGCGCGGCCACCGCGCCGGGCAGCAGCAGATCGAGCTGTCCGCCCGCGCTCTCGAGACGGTGCGCCAGGTAGGCGCCGGCCTCCTCCGCGTCGTGCGCGCGCAACGCGACGCGCGCGTCGAGATGGTGCGCGAGCTGCGGGTCGCTCGCGATCGCGGCGTCGAGCTGGGGCGTCCCCACGAGCACGACCGACAGGAGGCGCCGCTCGTCGTACTCGAGCTTCACGAGCGCCGAGACCTCCTCGAGCGCGCCGCCGCGGGCGAGCGCCTGCGCTTCGTCCACGATCACCACGGCGTGTCGGCCGTCCTCGCGAACGATCGCGAGCTTCTCGTAGAGCTGGAGCATCAGGGCCTCGCGCTCCGTCGCCGGCGCCTCGACGCCGAGCTCGGCGGCGAGGCGACCGAGCAGCCAGCGGAAGTCGGCGCTCGCGCGCAGCACCACCATCATGCGCGCCTCGAAGGCCTCGTCCTCGAGGCTCTCGAAGAGAGCGCGCGCGACGGTGGTCTTGCCGCTGCCGACGGGACCCGTCAGCAGCGCGAGACCGCGCCCCTGTCGCACCGCGCGCTCGAGTCGCCGCTGCGCGTCCCGCTGCGGCGGCGACTCGTGCAGGAAGCGCTCGAGGTGATCGTTGCGGAACGGATCCTCGGACAGTCCGAAGTGATGCAGGTGCTCCACGACTCGTCAGCTCCTCAAAGGAAGGAGATCTTCTTCTTGCGCTTCGCGCCTCCGGACGGAGGCGGCGACGGCGCGCGCGCAGGCTCGCGGCGCGGCGCGGGCGCCGGACGCGCGGGCTTCGGCGCAGGCTCGGGCTCGGGCTCCGGCTCGGCCGCGACGGGCTCGGGTTCGGGTTCGGGGTCCGGCTCGGGCGCCGGCTCCTCGAACGACTCGCCGGCGGGATCCGGCTTCTCCTCCTGGTCGTCTTCCGAGATCTCCGAGAGCATGTCGTCGAAGGACTCGAAGCCCGAGTCGTCCGACGTCGACTCCGGCTTCGCGGCGGGCGCGTCGAGCGCGGCGAGGTGTTGCGCGACGTCCTGGAACTTCGGGTCCTGCGCCATCACGGCCTGGAAGGCGGCGCGGGCAGCGTCTCGCTGACCGAGCGCCGCGAGCGCGCGGCCGAGGTCGAAGCGCACGACCAGGGCCTGGTCCTTCACCAGGCCGGGCTTCTTCAGCAGGCGCTGGAGCTGATCGGCGGCCATCTCGGGCCGGCCCGAGTCGATGCCGCAGAGGCCGATCAGGTGCACGCACTCGGTCTCGCGCGCCGGATTGCCCATCGCGATGTGGAACTCGGCGATCGCGTCGTCCCAGAGCCCCATCTCCTTGTACGCGATGCCGAGGTCGTAGTGCGCCTCGTAGTCGCCCTCGTCGAGCGTCTCGGAGACTCCGCGCTTGAAGGCCGCGAAGACGGTCTCGAAGTCGACGTCGCCGCCGGAGGTCGAGCGTTCGTTCGGATCGTCGAAAGCGTCGGAGAGCTCGGCAGCGAGATCGAAGTCGCCCGTCTCCTGCGGCTCGGCGAGCGCGGGCGCGACGCGTGCCGGCGTCGGCGCGGCGGCCTGCGCGGCAACCGGCTCGGAGACGCGCACCGGCGGCGCGGGCTCGGGCGCGGCCGGGGGCTGCGCGCGCAGCCGCGCCTCGGGCGCGACCGGTGTGTCGCCCGCGGCATCGCGCTCGACCTCGGAGGCGGACTCGCTCTCACCGAGATCCTCGGTGGTGTCGAGCGAGAAGGCCGCGGCGATCTCGTCGTCGGCCACGTCGGCGCCCTGTGCGGCCGGCGCGACGTCCACGTCGATCGAGAGATCGTCGACCGCCGGCTCCTCGACCGCGAGCTCTTTCGGCGCTGCGGCGCGCGCGCGCGGCGGCGGCGGCGCCTCGCGCGCCGGAGCGGGCGCGGGCGCTCGCCTCGCCGCGGGCCCGACGACACCGGATCCTGTCGAGCCCGGATCCGCGCCGCGCGCGGCGGCGAGCTCGCCGAGCCGCACCAGCGCGCGCGGGTGATTGGGGGCGATCGCGAGCACGCCCTTGAAGAGCCGCTCGGCCTCGTCGGTGAGGCCCTGTTCCATGTAGAAGTCGGCCTCTTCGAGATCCTCGAGGATCTGCTGCGTCGTCGCCGTGCTGAGGCTCTGTCCCTCGATTCCGGTGTCGGCGGCCTTCTCGAGGCTCGGCGCCGCCTCGTCCTCGGTCGGCGCGAGCGCCGACCCGTCCTCGTCGTGCCCCGCGACGTCCGCTTCGACCTCCGAGAGATCGACGTCGAGGTCGACCTCTTCCTCGTCGCTGAGATCGATCTCGACCTGCGGCCGAGGCTTCGGCGCGCTCTTCGCGGCCGGCTTCGGCTCGCTCGGCACCGGCCGCAGCTCCACCTTCGTCGCCTTCGGCTCCGCCGGCGCCGGCTTCGCCGCGGGCGCCGGACCGAGCGCCGCCGCGGCCTTCGGATCGAGCGCCGCGATGCGATCGCGCAGCAGGCTCGCGAACTCCGTCGCGCCCTCGGCCTTCGCCGTCTTCGCGGCGCGCACCCACAGCTCGACCGCGCGATCGGGCTCGCCCCGCTCCACGAAGGCCTCGCCGAGCTTCTCGAGCGCGCCGCGGTGGGTCGGGTGGCCCACGAGGATCGCTTGCAGATGCGTGATCGCCTTGTCGCTCTTGCCGTAGCGCAGATAGACGCTCGCCTCGGCGAGGAGCTGGTCCGGGTCGCCCTCGGGCTGCTCGATCACCGGCTCGGAGTCGTCGGGCTCGGAGTCGGAGTCGGCCACGCGCGTCAGCTCGATCTCGGGCGACGAGATCGCGAGCGACTCGTCGAGCTCGATGTCCGCCTCGAGATCGTCAGCCTCGAATCCCTCGTCCGAGAAGGGCGAGTCGTCGCGGGCCTCGAGCCCGCGCGCGTTCTCCGGGTGCGGCGCGTCGTCCCGTAGCGGCTCGAAGCCGCTCGCCATCTCGGCGGTGAACTCCTTCTGCGGCAGGAAGCGCTGCATCAACGCGCGCGCCTGCTCTTCGTCGCCGCGCTTGTGGTAGAGATCGACGAGCGGCTGATACGCGTGCGCGAGCATGTCCTCGCGCTTCTGCACGCGGTAGGACTCGGCGAGCAGCTCGTAGTGCGCCGGCTCCTCCGCGTTGGCGGCGATCGCGCGCTTCGCGACGCTCTCGGCCTCGGGCGCCTTGCCCTGTCGCAGCAGCGCGCGGCCGAAGGCGCCGAGCGCGGAGTCGCGCTTCGGGTCGAGCTCGAGCAGGCGCCGGTAGACGTTGGCGACGGCGTCGAAGTCGCCCTGGCGCTCGAGCTCCGCGGCGACCTGCTCGTACTCGGTGGCCGCCTCCGCGTGCAGGTTCTCCTGGCGCAGCAGCTCCGCGACCTTGATCCGGCTCGTGGTGTTGCTCGGATCGATCGTCGCCATCTTGCGCAGCAGCTCGAGCGCCTCGCGCTTCTTGCCCTGCTTGTGGTAGCCGTCGGCGGCCGTCTGGAGCGCACTGATCGCCTCGGACGTCAGGCCCATGCGCTCGTAGAGGTCCGCGAGCGGCTCGTAGGCGGCGTGGCGGTTCGGATCGAGCGAGAGGAGCTGCTTGAAGACCGCGACCGCTCGCGCGTCGAAGCCCTCGCGCATGTACTGATCGGCGACCTTCTGGTAGGTGTCGATCGCCTCTTCGACCTGCCCCCAACGCCGATATGAGTCACCGATCTCGAGGCGGAGCTTCGCGTCCTTCGGATCGAGCTTGACGAGCTTCTGGTACTCCTTGAGCGCTTTGTCCTTCGCGCCCTTCTGCGCGTACTTGCGCGCGCTTTCGAGGATTTTTCGCTTGTCCGCTGCCACCGGGAGCCGCCGTCGGGTCGGAGAGGTTGCGCGACGCCGGAGCGTTCCGGCGTTCCCCTACCTATCGGTTGCCGGACAGGCCCCTTGAGGAACCCGCGGGGCCATCGAACAACACTCAAACGAGGCCGAGCAGTGCCTCGAGGCCGAGCCGGTAGCTCGTCGGACCGAAGCCGGCGACCACGCCGCGCGCGATCGGCGACACGTAGGAATGGTGCCGGAAGGGCTCGCGCGCGAACACGTTCGAGAGGTGCACCTCGACCACCGGCAGGCCCGTGGCCGCGAGCGCGTCGCGTAGCACCACACTGGTATGCGTCAGCCCGCCCGGATTGATCAGGATCGCGTCGGCCCAGCTCGGCGCCTCCTGGATGCGGTCGATCAGGGCGCCCTCGTGGTTCGACTGGAAGAACTCGAGCTCGGCGCCGCGCGCCTTGGCCACCAGGGTGAGCTCGGCGTGGATGTCGTCGAGCGTGGCGGTGCCGTAGATGGCGGGCTCGCGCGTCCCGAGCAGGTTGAGGTTCGGGCCGTGGAGGACGAGGACGCGCGGCGCATCGGCCATGCTGGGTCCCCCGAACGATGCCCGGCTCAGAGCTCCTGGCGGATCGCCAACAGATGACGGCGCATGAGATAGCGCGCCTTGCCGAGGTTGCCATCCGGTGTCAGCGCGACGACGAGGAAGGTCTCGTCGTCCACGCCGCGGAAGAGCAGGCTGAAGCGCGCGAGCACCACGAGCGTCTCGACCACCGCGCCGCCGCCGAGGGCGTCGGAGGCCTTCCGCGTCTCCTCGAGGATCCGCCCGAACTCGACGCCTGCGACGCCGATGTCGTCGGCGAGCGGGGCGCCCTCCGCCTGCGGTGCGACGAACTCCGCGATCGGGATGCCGTCGCTGCCCATCAGCGCGGCGCCAATGCCGCCGCCACACGAGGTCACGATGTCCTGGAGGATCGCCTCGAAGCTCATGCCCAGTCTCTCCGCAGGTTGGCGAGCCAACGCTCGAGTACCGCGACCGTGCGCGCGCGCTGCTGCACGCGCATGCGTCGCCTGTCGCGCGGCGGCGGGTTCTCCGCCGCGAGAGCGGCGCGGATGCGCGCGGCGCCGCGCGCGTCGCCCTGCCGGTCGAGCAGGCGCGCCATCGTCTCCGTGACGAATGCCTGACCCGGCACGTCCGCCGCCTCCGCGTCCTCGCGCAGGCCCTCGTGCGCGCCGGCGTCGGCGCGCTCGATCGCCTCCGCGGCCACGCGATCCGGATCGATCAGCGCGTCGGCATCGGTCTCGGCCTCCGCGAAGGCGACCTCCAGCTCGGCGTCGCTCAGCGCTGCGTCGTCGGCGGCCGCGGCAGCACGCGCGGCCAGGATGCGCGCGCCGATGCGCGACAGCTCGCCGCGCGCCTCGTCGTCGCGACCCTGGTCCCAGAGCACGAGCGCGAGCAGCGCCCGCGCGTCGTTCGCGTCGCCGCGACGGTCGAGCCCCGCGCGCAGCACGCGCTCGGCCTCGAGGAAGCGGCGGGCGCGCCGGTGCAGCTCGGCGAGCGCGGCGAAGCCCGGCGCGGCCGGGTCCTCGGCGACCCGCGCCTGGAGCTCGGAGAGGCGCTCGGCCTCGATCTCCGCCACTCGCGTTCCTCCTTCCCGCGCCTAGCCTCGCGAGCTCTTCGCGCGCCGTTTCCCCGACCCGTCCCGACGTGCTCTCGCTCCCGGCGGCAGCGCCGCCGCGAGCTCGTCGGCTCGCAGCGGCACCGTCCGCGCGCGCCCGATTCCCTCGAGCACCACGAAGCGAATGCGAGAGTCTCGACTCTTCTTATCGACGCGCAGCGCCGCGAGATAAGCCCGGCGCGGGAACGCCGGCGGCTCGGTCGGCAGCTCGAAGCGCCGGCACAGCGCCTCGAGGCGATTCGCAGTGCCGGGCGGTGCGTGGCCGAGCGCCTCGGAGCGGCGCGCGGCGAACACCATGCCGATCGCAACCGCCTCCCCGTGCAACAGCCCGCGGTAGCGCTGGAGCGCCTCGACGGCGTGACCGAGCGTGTGCCCGAAATTGAGCAGCATGCGGAGGCCCTGCTCGCGTTCGTCCCGGCTCACCACCTCGGCCTTGATCCGGACCGCCCGCTCGATCACCGACTCGAGGCCCACGCGGTCGAGCCCCCGGAGCGACTCCGCGTCCCGCTCGAGCGTCTGGAAGAGATCGGCGTCCCAGATCGCCGCCTTCTTGACAACCTCCGCGAACCCCGCCGCCAGCTCGCGCGCCGGCAGGCTCGCCAGCAGGGCCGGGTCGATCCACACGAGCCGCGGCTGGTGGAAGGCGCCCACCAGGTTCTTGCCCTCGGGCAGGTTCACTCCCGTCTTCCCTCCGACACTCGCGTCGACCATCGCGAGCAGCGAGGTCGGCACCTGCACGAACGGGATGCCGCGCAGGAAGGTCGCGGCGGCGAAGCCGGTCAGGTCGCCCACCATGCCGCCGCCGAGGGCCACGAGCGCGCTGTCCCGGTCGGCGCCGAGCGCGAGCAGCCGGGCGTAGATGCGCGAGACCTGGCGTAGATTCTTGCTGGCGTCGCCGTCCGGCACCTCGATGCGCGCCACCGAGAAGCCGGCAGCGCGCAGCGAGCGCAGCGCGCGCGGCGCGAAGCGGCGGCCCACCGGAGGAACCGTCACGAGCACGGCCCGGCGCGCGCGCACCACGGCCGCCACCGCAGCGCCGAGGCCGTCGAGGCTGCCGCTCGCGATCTCCACCGCGTAGGAGCGTTCGCCGAGCTCGACCTCCACCCGACGGGGCGCGGCCGGCCCTTCCGACTCGATCGCGCGGATGCGCTCCGCGAGCTGCGCGACCAGGCGCGGCGCCGACGCCTCGTCGGTGTCGAGGACGATGCGCGCGGTCTCGTAGGCGGGCTTGCGCTCGGCCAGCAGGGCCTCGAGGCGCGCGCGCCGCTCGGCGGGTGCGAGCCCTGCGAGCAGCGGGCGCGCCCTCGCATGGCCGACGCGCGCGAGCAAGGTGTCGACTCGCGCGCGCAGATAGACGACGGTGCCCTGCGTGGCCAGGCGCTCCGGCGCGCCGGGCTGCGAGATCGCGCCGCCGCCGAGCGCGACCACCGCCCCGCTGCCGCCGAGCGCGTCGAGCTCGGCGCGCTCCCGCGCGCGGAAGCCCGCCTCACCCTCTCTCGCGAAGATCTCCGCGATGGGAGAGCCCGCACGGCGCTCGATCTCGACGTCGGCGTCCACGAAGCGCCGGCGCAGCGCGCGCGCGAGCAGCGGGCCGAGCGTCGACTTGCCCGCTCCCATCATCCCCACGAGCCAGATCGCGCGCGGCACGGGGCGAGTATAGGTTCAGCGAGACGCCGGCGGGCAAGGTTGCCCTCGCCCGCCGGGTCTCATCCTCTGAACTTCGTTCGCCTCCGGCTCACTGCGCGCGACCGCTACGCGGTCGCTTGCGTCAGCTCGCGATGGTCGGCGACTCGACCACGCGCGGCGTCACGAAGATGAGCAGCTCCTTGCGGCTGTCGCTCACCTCTTGCTCTTTGAACAGGTTCCCGATGAACGGAATGCTGTGCAGGTACGGCATCCGCGACTGCTTCTCCGACTTGTCCACCACGTAGATGCCGCCGAGTACCAAGGTCTGACCGTCCTTCACGAGGGTTTCGGTCTTGACGTCGTTCTTGGCGATGGCGGGCGAGCCGGTCAAGGTGAACACGCTGCTGTCCGGCGCGTTCCGCGAGACCTCGACCTGCATGACGATGCTCTTGTCCGCCGTGATGTGCGGCGTGACCTTGAGCTTCAGCACGGCGTCCACGAACTCGAGGTTCGTGTCGCCGTTCTGCGTGGTCTGGAACGGGATCGACACGCCCTGCTCGATCTGGGCGGGGCCGTTGTCGACCGTGACCACGCGCGGGCTCGAGATCACCTTGCCGTCGCCGTTGCTCTCGGCCGCCTGGATCTGCAACTCGTAGTTGAACTTCGAGTCGATCACGGAGGCCGCGAGGTTGATCAGGCCCGTCGGCGCCGCCGTGATCGGATTGCCGAGGACCAGCTGGTTCCCGTTTCCCTTGTCGCCCTGGTTGAACACGTAGTCGCGTCCGCCGAGGGTCGACTCGGTGAGCGGGTTGGTGCCGAAGTTCCACACGGCGCCGAGCTCGCGCGAGAAGTCGAGGTTCGCCTCGACGATCTTCGCCTCGATCATCACCTGCGGCGTCATCGTGTCCACCGCCTTCACGAGCGCGGTGGCCTCGTCGATCACCGAGGCGATGTCCTTGATGATCAGCGTGTTGGTGCGCTTGTCGGTGTTGACCGACCCGCGCTCCGTCAGCAGCTTGGTCACCATCGTCGACACTTCCTTGACGTCGGCATAGTTGACCGGCTGGAGCTTGACGACGAGGTCCTCGAGCTTCTCCTTGGCGCGGCGCTCCTGGAGTCGGAGCTCCTCCTCCTGGGAGAGCACGTCGCTCGCGGCGATGCGCAGCACGTTGCCGATGCGCGCGAAGCCGAGGCCCTTGGTGAGCAGGATGACGTCGAGGGCCTGGTCCCAGGGAACGTCCACGAGGCGGATCGTCACCTTGCCCTTCACCTCGTCGCCGGCGATCACGTTGAGGTCGGAGACCTCGGCGATCAGGCGCAGCACGTCGGCGATCTCGACCTCCTTGAAGTCGAGTGAGATGCGGCGGCCGACGTACTGCTTGCCGTCCATCAGGCCACCCTCGTTCAGGATGTCGATCGAGGCCGGCTCGTCGACGGCGCCCGGACTCGCGCCGTGACCGCCCGACGCGGTCGAGGCCGGCGCCACCGCCGCGGAAGCGAGCGGCGCGCTGCCGTTCTCCGCCAGGTTCGAGACCGCGGAGTGGAGCGTCGCGGGGCTCGCCGGCGAGGCGGCCGACGCATTCGTCTGCGCGTCGGCGAGCGCCAGCACCGGCGGCGGCGAGGCCTGGCCCTCGTGCGGGAACTCGACCACCAAGGTCGAGCCCTCACGCGTGACGGCGGGCTTCAGGTTCGCGGCGCGCTTCATCACGACGCGCACCTCCGGCGTCTTCATGTCCGGCTGCTCGAAGGCCGTCACCAGCGACACCGGGCCGGGCTTGTCCGGCGCGATCCGCACGGCGGCGCCCGGCTCGAGCGTCGCGTTCGTGAGGCTCAACACGACGGTGTCGGGATCCGGCTCGTAGACGATGTAGTCGACCGCCTGCTCGCCGCGCACCAGGACGCGGTCGCGGTCGGCCTGCGGCTCGAAGGCGACGCCCTCGATCGCGGTGGCGCTCGCATGCGCCGGCCCGGCCTCGGGCGACGCCGCGGTCTGCGCGGGCGCGCTGGGGCCCGACGCGCCGCGCGCCGGTGCGGCGGCGATCGGAACGTCCGCGGTGGCGTTCGCCATCGCGGCCTCGACCTCCGCGCCCTCGCCGAGAGCGATCACGAGCCCGCTCGGAACGGGCACCACGCGGCGGCCGTCGAAGGGATCGCCCTTGCCGGCGCCGTCCAGGACCACGCGCACCTTGTCATCGTGGGCGCCGATGCGCACCCGCTGCACGAGTCCGCCTCCGACGGCGACCTCCTTCTTCTTCACGACGCTCTTCACGCCCGCGAGGTCGATCACGAGCCGCGGCGGGTCGGACAGCGTGAAGCTCGCGGCGTTGTCGACGCTGCCGTCGGCCACCAGGTGGATCACCACGCCGTTGCCGGCCTTCGCGGCTTCGACACGCTCCAAGGTCGAGGCGGGGCGCGGCGCGGGGCCGTTCATGGCGGGCGCGTCGGTCGCGATCCCGTCGGACGCCGCCGCCGGCGGCGGCGTCGCCGCCTCGGCCTCGGTCGTCGGCGCGGCGGGCTGCGACCAGGGATCGACATCGCTCGCCATCGCGTCGTGGTGGGGCTCGTCGAGTGCGCCCATCTCGGCCAGCGGCGACACCTCGATCACGAGGCCCTTCGGCCCGGGCCGCACGTCGTAATCGGCAGCCGACACCAGCGAGAGCTGGACGCGCAGCATCGGCTCCTCGGAGCCGCTGGCGAAGGGAGCGACCGTCACCTCGCGGATGGTCCCGTCGTTCACCTCGACGGCGTCCTTCGACGCCTGCCACGCCACGCCGGTCAGATCGACCATCAGCCGATCCGGATCCGCCTGCTGGAACGCGGTGAACACCGGGTCCGAGAGGCCGACCAGCGTCACGCGAGAGAGGCCGGGCTCGGACTCGACCACGACGTCCTTGACCTGCTCGGACGCGGCCGCAGACGACTCGTCGTGCATCGCGGTCCCGGCGCACGCCAGGACTCCCAACGCGAATGCAGCGGCGCCCCACGCCCCCGCGACCAGGATTCGACCCTTGGCTGCCATGGAACTCATCCCCCCTCGTTCCGACGCATCCGCAACTCGATGTCCTTGGTCGTCTCACGACCCAGGTAATCGATGTACGTCTCCTTGACACGGACCAGACTGTCCTCGATCGCGATGATGCGACCCTCGTTCTTCCCGATCTTCGCCCCCTCGGCGACGATGTAGGTCTCGCCCGACGGGTCGACGATGAGCGCGCGCGCGTTCCCGGTCTGCCAGACCACCGCCTCGAGCGCGAGCTGCGAGAGATCGAACTGCTCGAGCGGTCCGCGGACCTCTTTCTGGAGCGCCATCCGCCCGGCGCGCTCCATCAGGAAGCTGCGGAAGGGATCGCGCTTGCCGGTCTCGTCGTAGGTGAAGCTCGCGTCGATGCCGCCGAGGTTGCCGGTCGGCGCCGACGCCGACTTCGACGCGACCTGCGTCGCCGGGTGGCCGGCGGCCGGGCGCCCGCCCGTGCGCGATCCCGGCCGCTCCCGCTGCTCGGCGACGCGCTCCTTCAGCGCCTCGCGGCCCTGCGAGAAATCCTCGGTCGTCGGCCCCGTGGCGGGCTGCTTGCAGCCGACGGCCGCGAGCACCGCGAGCGACACGGTGATGTTTCGGATCTTCACGGTTGCCCTCCCGGTGGCCACCGCTTACCCCTGGTTGCCCACGAACCGGAAGGCGGTCGCGGTCCCGCTGACCTTGAGCCGCGTCTCCAGGTCGGTCTCGGTCGCGACGCTCATCTGGATCGAGCCCATGTTGACGATGCGCGGCAGCTTCGCGACCAGGTCGAAGAAGTGCGCGATGTCGTGGTAGCGACCCTCGAACGAGAGCTGGATCGGGACCTCCGCGTAGAAGTCGTGGACCAGCTCGTCCTGGCGCTTGAAGGACTTGATCTCGATGCCCGCCGTCTTGCCGAGGTTGGAGATGTCGGTCAACAGCGCGTCGAGCTGCTGCTCGTTCGGCAGCTGGCGGAGGGCGTCGTTCAGCTTGACCTCGAGATCCGCGATCTCGGCCTCGAAGGCGGCGATGTTGGCCGCGATCGAGCGCACCTCGGTCAGCTTGCGCTGGAGCTCGAGCTCGCGCGAGCGCAGGCCCGAGAGCTGCTCGCTCTTGGCCTGATAGACGGCGAGGAAGTAGCCGGCGCCGAGCACCGCCACGAGGCCCGCCAAGGTGCCGATGCGCGCGGCGCGCGGCAGCTTCGCGAACTGCTCGAGCCTGGCCTGGATTTCCGGTGAGAGTTCCATGCGTCCTCCGGCTCAGCTATCGGCGCCCGCGGCGGCGGCCGGAGCGGGAGCGGCGGCGCCGCCCTTGCCCTTGGCCTTGCCGGCCGTCTTACCGGGGTTGCCGGCCGCATCCGCGGGCTTGGCCGGCTTCCCCGACGCCACGGTCGCCTCGATGTTGAACTTGACCAGCTTGAGCCCCTGCTTGCTGTTGCCGAGCTCGGTTCCCTGGAGATCGACGTTCTCGAAGTAGGGCGACTCTTTCAGCCCACGCATCAGCACGGCGACCAGCTCGTTGTCCATGCCCTCGCCCTTCATCTTGATCGCATTGCCCTCGGTCGAGAGGGTGGTGAGCCAGACGCGATCGGGCATGTGCGTCGCGAGCTCGCTCATCACGCGCACCGGGCCGGTGCGCGCGCGGTCGAGGTCCTCGATCACCTCGATCTTCTTCTCGAGGCTCGCCTTCTTCTTGCGGAACGCCGCGACCTGGTCGAGCTGCGGCTGGAACTGCTTGATGTCCGCCTCCATCTGGCGGATGCGCTCCTCGGTCTCGCTGATGCGCGACACGATGTGCGAGTGCACGAAGCCGATGCTCGCCGCGCCGAGGATCAGGGCGAGCAGCACCTGCATGCCGAGCTGGCGCACGTCGGCCTTGCGACGCGCTTCGCGAACCGGAAGTAGGTTGATGTCGATCATCTAGCGGCGCTCCAGCCTTCGGAGAGCGAGACCGACGCCCACACCGAGCGACGGAGAGATCTCGTCGAGATGGCCCTGCTCGAACTTGTTGGTCGGCAGCATGCGCGAGAGCGGGTTCATCACCTCGACCGGCAGTCCGCTGCGCTGCGCGAAGGCGTTCTTCAGCCCCGCGACCCGAGCCGCGCCGCCCGAGAGGAACACCCGCTCGATGCGCGTGTCGGAGGAGGTCGCGGCGAAGAAGTCGAGCGAGCGGCTGATCTCGCCGATCACCGTCTCGGTCACGCTCTGCATCGCCTGCTCGACTTCCTGCGGCACGACGTCCTGACCGCCGCCCTGCCCGCCGAGCTTGATGCGCTCCGCCTCGTCGAAGGAGATCGAGAGCGCCTTCTGGATCTCTTCGGTGTACTGGTTGCCGGCGGTTGTGATGTCGCGCGTGAAGCACGGCACGCCGCCCGACACGATCGAGATGTTTACGACCTGCGCGCCGAGGTTGACGAGCGCGACCGTCTCCTGCTTGCCGACCTGGTAGTTCGCCTCGAAGGCGTTCTCGACCGCGAAGGCGGCCACGTCGATCGCGACCGGCACGAGACCGGCCTCGCTGATCACCTGCACGTAGTCGTCGATCAGGTCCTTCTTGGCGGCCACGAGCAGCACGTCCATCTGCCCCTGGTCGTCGCCCGACTCGAGGATCTGGAAGTCGAGGTTCACCTCGTTCACGTCGAAGGGGATGTACTGCTCGGCCTCCCAGCGGATCTGCTCGTCGAGCTCCTCCCGGCTCATCACCGGGAGGCTCACCTTCTTCACGATCACCGAGTGACCGCAGACCGCGGCCGCGACGTTCTTGTTGCGGATCTTGGCGTTCTCGATCGCTTCGCGGATCGCCTCGGTGATCGCGGCGGCGTTGAGGAACGCGCCCTGGACGATCGCCTCGGCGGGAACCTTGGCTACGCCGAGATGCGTCAGCTCGAAGCCCCGGTTGCGGCCGCGCTGCGTGAGCTCGACCGCCTTCACGGTGGAGGAGCCCACGTCGAGCCCGACCACGGACTTCTTCGACTGGAAGCTGGGAAGAGAGAACTTCACGATGGGCCTCCGCCGGCGCCGGCCGGCGTCAAGACATCCGCGAGCCGGCGTCCACGAGTCCGAACACCCGGTCCTTGTCGGAGACGCGCATTCCGAGCGCGAGCAGGACCTTGCGCTTGGTGTCCAGACGGCAGGGCCGCCCGGCCTCCAGCCGGTCGATGGTGAGGGTGGAGAGACCGGCCTTCCGGGCCAGCTCGGCCTTGCTCATCATCTGCGCTTCGCGGAAGCGCTGGACGTTGTTGACCGGCACGCCTCGCCCCCTCCCCCGAGATCGACCCGCGCGCGAGCTGCGCGGAGCCCTCCTGATTGCGCGTTCGCAAGTATCGGCGAGCGGTTATGGGGACTTGAGGCAGTCGGGATCGCCGTCTCGCGCGCGCGGGCGACCGGCAGCTTCAATCCGGCGCTCGGCGCGGCCGATGCAGGCCGAGATGGCCCGCGCCCTGATCGCCGCCGTCGATCGCAGCCTCGCCGACGCGCTCGCCGTCGCGCTCGCGGAGCGCGGCTGGCAGACCGCCTTCGCGCGCGACGCCGGAAGCGCACCGCAGGCGGCGCGCGACGTGGAGCTCGTGTGCTGGGCGCTGCCGCGGCCAAGGGGTCCGGGCCCCGGCGCGCGCTTCCCGGGCGCGCAGCTCGTGTTCGTGTCGCCGCGCGGTGACGGCGCCGCCGAGGCCTTCGAGCTCGGTGCGGACGACTGGCTGCCGCTGCCGATCGAGACGGCCGAGCTCTCGCTGCTGCTGAGGCGCGTCGGCGAACGCGCGAGCGAGCGCCGCGCGCGGCGACTGCTCGGGCGCGAGCTGCGCCGCGCCGTCGGCGACCGCCCGATCGTCGCGGCCTCGCCCGCGATGATCGAGCTGCTCGAGTCGATCGAGCGTGTGGCCCCGCTGCGCGCGGGCGTGCTGCTGCGCGGCGAGCGCGGCACCGGCAAGGAAGGGCTCGCCCGAGCGCTGCACTCGCTCTCGCCGCGCCGGGCCGAGCCCTTCGTCGCGCTCTCGTGCGCCGAGGGCGCGCGCGAGCTCGAGCAGGAGCTGTTCGGGCGATCCGCCTCGGCGCCGCACGAGGCGCCGCGCCCGGGACTCCTGCACGACGCCGACGGCGGCACGCTCTTCCTCGACGACGTGCACGCGCTGCCGCCGGCGCTCCAGGACGGGCTCGCGCAGGCGCTGCGGGACGACGCCGGGGCGACAGCGCCGCGTCGCGGCCCCGACCTGCGCGTGCTCTGCGCCACCTCGGTCGATCTCGCGGACGAGGTCGCCGCCGGCCGCTTCCGCAAGGATCTCTACGGCCTCGTCGCAGCGGTGTGTCTCGAGGTTCCGCCGCTGCGCGCGCGCCACCTCGACCTGCCGCTCGTGCTCGACCACCTGCTCGCGCGCGCCTGCCGGCGCCGCAATCGCAGCCCGCTGGCGGTCGGCGAGGAGGCGCTCGCGCGCATCGTCGACTACGCCTGGCCCGGCAACCTGCCCGAGCTCGAGAACGCGCTCACGCGCGCGGTCGCGCGCGCGCCAGGCGCTCGCATCGGGCTGGAACACCTGCCGGTGGAGGTGGCGGACCCGAAGCATCCCGAGGAGGCGGGGCTGTCGCTGCGCGTGGCGCGCAAGCGCTTCGAGGTGGAGAAGATCCGGCGCGCGCTGCGCTCCACCGGCGGCAACCGCACACACGCCGCGCGCCTGCTGCAGATCAGCCACCGCGCATTGCTCTACAAGCTGAAGGAACACGGGATCGAATAGCGCGGCGAAGCCCGGAGGGGGCGAGGCAGAGGCCCCTGCGGCGGCCATCTGTTCCTCCTCGGGAACCGCTGCCTCGCCCCCTCTCCCGCGTCGCTATTCCTCGTCCCCGCCGCTGTCGATGCCGAGCTTCTCCAGCCGGTAGCGGAACGAGCGGAACGAGATGCCGAGCCGCTGCGCGGCGCGCTTCTTCACACCCCCCGATTGCTGGAGCGCCTCGAGCAGCAGGCCGCGCTCGTAGCTGCTGACGAGCTCGTCGAGGTTCGCGCCGCCGCGCGCCGGCGCGCCGCGCGGCGCGCTGCGCCGCTCGATCAGAGCGGGCGGCAGCAGGTCGACGCCGATGCGCGAGCCACGGCACAGCGCGACCGCCCGCTCGATCACGTTCTCGAGCTCGCGCACGTTGCCCGGGAAGGCGTGCTCCTGCAGGCGCGCGAGCGCCTCACCGTCGACCCCGTCGACCTGTTTGCCGAGCTCACGGCCGTACTTCTCGACGAAGTGCTCGACGAGCAGCGGGATGTCGTCGCGGCGCTCGCGCAACGGCGGGAGCGGGATCTCGATCACGTTGAGCCGGTAGTAGAGGTCCTCGCGGAAGCGGCCCGCGGCGACCTCCTCTGCCAGGTTGCGGTTGGTGGCGGCGACGATGCGCGCGTCGAAGCGCACGTCGGTCGTGCCGCCGACGCGGCGGAACACGCGCTCCTGGATCACGCGCAGGAGCTTCACCTGGAGCTGGAGCCCGAGGTCGGCGATCTCGTCGAGGAAGACGGTGCCCGCCTGCGCCACCTCGAAGAGGCCGGCCTTGTTCTGCACCGCGCCGGTGAAGGCACCCTTCACGTGTCCGAAGAGCTCCGACTCGAGCAGGTTCTCCGGGATGGCGCCACAGTTCAGCGCCACGAAGGGCGCGTCGCGGCGCTCGCTCGCCCGGTGGATGCCGCGCGCGACGACCTCCTTGCCGGTCCCGCTCTCGCCGCTGATGAGCACGTTCGCGCGCGTGTCCGCCACCTGCGCGATGAAGTCGAGCACGCGCCGCATGGCCGAGCTGCTGCCGACGACCTGGCGGTCGCGGCCCTGGGACAGCTCCCGCCGCAGCCTGCGGTTCTCGCTCGAGAGCAGCTTCTTCTCGAGCGCCTTCTCCACGACGACGCGCATCTCGTCGACCTTGAAGGGCTTGGTGACGTAGTCGTAGGCGCCGGCCTTCATCGCCTCGATCGCGGTCTCGGTGCTCGCGAAGGCGGTCATCACGATCACGACGGTCTCCGGCGACTCGCCCTGGACCACGCGCAGCAGCTCGAGGCCGGTGCCGCCCGGCATCTGCACGTCGGTAATGACGACGTCGAAGTCGTCGGCCGAGAGCTCCGCGCGCGCCGCGCCCACGCCGTCGGCCGTGCGCACGCTGTGACCCTCGCTGCGCAGGAAGATCTCGAGGAACTCGCGCATGCTCCGCTCGTCGTCGACCACCAGCACGCGCGCGCTCACGCCGAGACCTCCGCCGCCGGCAGCCACACGCGGACCACCGTCGACCACGGCGCGCGCCGGCGCTCGATGCGCACGCTCCCGCCGTGCTCCGACACCACGCGGTGGACGATCGCGAGGCCGAGCCCCGAGCCGTCCGGCTTGGTGGTGAAGAACGGATCGAAGACGTGCTCGAGCGCCTCTTCGGCGATTCCCACGCCCTGGTCCATCACAGCGATCTCCGCGCCTGCGGGCTTCGCCTCGGCCTCCATTCGGCCCGCTGCGGCGCCGCCTTGAGGCGGCGGCTCGCGCCGCGCCGAGGCCGAGACGCGCAGCCGCCCGCCCTCCGGCATCGCCTGACAGGCGTTGATCACGAGGTTCCAGAGGAGCTGGCGGAGCTTGCCCGGATCGGCCTGCAGCGCGAGTCGCGGGTCGACGTCACGCTCGATCGCGACGCGCGCAGGGCGCGCCGTCTCCACCGCCTCGAGCGTCTCGTCGATCGCCGTCGCGAGCGAGACGCGCTCGAGGCGCAGCGGCGCGGGCCGCGCGTAGGTGAGGAAGTCCGCGATCAGGCGGTCGAGGCGGAGCGTCTCGCGCAGCGCGATGTCCATCAGACGGCGCGCCTCCTCGCCCTGCCCCACCGGCATCTTCTGGAGGATCTGCACCGACCCTGAGATGGCGGCGAGCGGATTGCGGATCTCGTGCGCGATGTGCGCGGAGAGCTCGCCGACCGCTGCCAGGCGCTCGGAGCGGCGCAGCTCGCGCTCCATCTGCACGACGTCGGAGACGTCCTGGAAGATCACCACGAGACCCCGCTCGTCGCCGTCGCCGCGCAGGTGGTAGGCGCCGACGCCGAGATGGCGCTCCTCGCCGCGCCGGTCGACGTAGCGCATGCGCATGCGCGAGCGGCGGTCGCCGCCCGCCGCCCCCGGCGAGCCGAGCAGCTCGCGCAGCCCCGGCAGCACGGCGTCGAGGGAGAGCCCGCGCGCCTCGCCGCGATCCCATCCGGTGATGCGCTCGGCCTCGAGGTTGAAGGACGTGATGCGACCCTCCGCGTCGGTGGTGAGCAGGCCGCTCATCAGGCTCTCGACCGTGCGCTCGTGCAGGGTCTGGAGCTGCGCGAGATCGCTGGTGCGCTGCGAGAGCGCGGCGCCCGCGCGCTCGAGCTCGGCGACGAGCTTCGTCGCGAGCACCGAGACCAGCACCAGCGCGCCGCCGTGCAGCACGAAGCGCGCGAAGAGCAGTCCCCACGGCTCGCCCGAGCCGGCGCTCGCGAGCCCCGCGTGGTCCGCCAGGAGCACCGCGCCCCACGCGGCGGCGGCGCAGAGCGCGGAGGCGATCGCGCCGCCGCGCTCGAGCAGCAGCGCGGCGTAGGCGATCACCGCGACGTAGAGGAAGGAGAAGACCGACTCGCCGCCGCCGGAGAAGAGCACCAGCGCCGACACCAGCGTGATGTCGGTCGCGATGTTGACCGCCGCGAAGCGCCGCAGGTCGCGCACGCGGCCCTGCAGCGGCCAGTAGACCAGGGTCGCCAGGAAGGCGATTACGACCGCGCCGTAGAAGCCGTGCCACTCGCTGCTGGTGATGTGGCCGCCGACCGACTCGAGCGCGAGTCCCAGCACCAGGCTGCCGCTCGCGAGCGCGAGCCGGGCGCCCATGAGGATCAGGATCTGCCGCTCGATGCGCGTCTCGCCGCGAGCGCCGCGCACGGCCACCTCCGGACCCTCGGGCGACACGAAGGGTCGCGCCTAGCCGACCGTCTCCGCGATCTTGAAGATCGGCAGGTACATCGCGATCAAGAGACCGCCGACGGTGCCGCCGAGGAACACCATCATCGCCGGCTCGAGCATCGCGGTCAGCGCCTCGACCGCGGCATCGACCTCTTCGTCGTAGAAGTCGGCGATCTTCGAGAGCATGCTCTCCATCGCGCCGGTCTCCTCGCCGACCGCGATCATCTGCACGACCATACCCGGGAACACGCCCGACTCCTGCAGCGGCTCGGCGATCGTCTTGCCCTCGGAGATCGCGGAGCGCACGTCCATCAGCGCCTCCTCGATCACCACGTTGCCGGCGGTGCGCGCGACGATCTCGAGGCCGTCGAGGATCGGCACGCCGGACGCGATCATCGTGCCGAGCGTCCGCGTGAAGCGCGCGACCGCGACCTTCTGGAGCAGCGGGCCGAAGATGATCATCTTCAGGAAGATCGAGTCGGTGGCGCGCCGGAATCGCAGGTTCTTCCGGCGCGCGTAGAAGAAGGCATACCCCACCGTGCCGACCACGATCAGGGCCAGCCACACCCAGTGCTGCATGAAGTGGCTGATCGAGATCACCATCTGCGTGGGCGCCGGGAGCTCGCCGCCGAAGTCCTCGAACATCTTCGCGAAGGTCGGGATCACCTTGACGAGCATCAGCACGACGACGCCGATCGCGACGACGAGCACGGTGGTCGGATAGACCATCGCGCCCTTCACCTTGCGCGCGAGCGCGTCTGCCTTCTCGAGGTAGACCGCGAGCCGGTTCAGGATGGTGTCGAGGATGCCGCCGATCTCGCCGGCCTGGACCAGGTTCACGTAGAGCGCGTCGAAGGGCTTCGGGTGCTTGCGCAGCGCCTCGGCGAAGGTGGAGCCCTGCTCCACGTCCTGCCGCACCTGGCGGATGATCTCCTTGAAGCGCTTGTTCGGGTTCTGCTCGGCCAGGATGTCGAGGCACTGCACCAGCGGCAGGCCGGCGTCGATCATGGTCGCGAACTGGCGCGTGAAGATGACGAGCTCGCGGACCTTGATGCCCTGCTTGAAGAACTTGAGGAACTCGGTGACGTCCTTGGCCTTCTCCTTCACCGAGACGGGCATGAGGAGCTGGCCGCGCAGCTGCGCCATCACGGCCTGGTCGTTGACGGCTTCGATCTCGCCCTTCTTCAGCGTTCCCTGGCGCGTGCGCGCCTTCCACTGGTAGATCGGCATGTAATCCCCTCCCGGCGCCGCTCGCGCTCGTCAGGACTTCCCGCCCGCGACCTGGCGCCCCGGCGCCTGCAGCGCGGCGCCGGCTCCCTTGCTGATGATCGAGCGCAGTTCCTCCGGATCGGAGCTGCGCGCCAGCGCCGTCTCGAGTGAGATCATCCGGCGCTGATGAAGGTTTGCGAGCGACTGGTTCATCGTCTGCATGCCAAACTTCTCCTGGCCGACCTGCATCGACGAATAGATCTGGTGGATCTTGTCCTCGCGGATCAGGTTGCGGATCGCGGCGTTCGGCACCATCACCTCGAGCGCCATCGCACGGCCCGGCCCGTTCGCCCGCGGCAGCAGCGCCTGACACAGCACGCCCTCGAGCACGAACGAGAGCTGCGCGCGGATCTGCGCCTGCTGGTAGGGCGGGAACACGTCGACGATGCGGTTGATGGTCTGCACTGTCGAGTTGGTGTGCAGCGTGGCGAAGGCGAGGTGGCCCGTCTCGGCGACGATCAGCGCCGCCTCGATCGTCTCGAGGTCGCGCATCTCGCCGATCAGCACGATGTCGGGGTCCTGGCGCAGGATGTACTTCAGCGCGTTCTTGAAGCTCTGCGTGTCCGCGCCGACCTCGCGCTGGTTCACCACGCAGCCCTTGTGCTGGTGCAGGTACTCGATCGGGTCTTCGATCGTGACGATGTGCTCGTTCCGCTCGGTGTTGATCTTGTCGATCATGGTCGCGAGCGTGGTCGACTTGCCGGAGCCGGTCGGCCCCGTGATCAACACGAGCCCGCGCGGCTTCGACGCGAGGTCCGACACGACCTTCGGCAGCCCGAGCTCTTCGAAGCTCTTGATCTTGTAGGGGATCGCGCGGAAGGCGCCCGCCACGTTGCCACGCTGCACGAAGACGTTGGCGCGGAAGCGCGAGAGCTTCTGCACGCTGAAGGAGAGGTCGAGCTCGTTCATCTCCTCGAAGCGATGCTTCTGCGCGTCGGTCAGCACCGAGTAGCAGAGCTGCTTCGTCTCCGGCGGCGAGAGCGGCGGCATGCGCAGAGGGTGCAGCTTGCCGTCGATGCGGAGCTGCGGCGCGGTGCCGGTCGTGATGTGGAGGTCGGAGGCGCCCTTCTCGATCATCGCCTTCAGCAGCTGGTGCATGTTCGCCATGGCGAAGCCCCTAGTGATCCGCCGCCGACACGCGGAGGACTTCCTTCAACGTGGTGAGCCCCTCGCGGAGCTTCGACAACGCGCTCTGGCGCAGCGTCTTCATGCCGAGCCGGATCGCCTCTCGCTTCAGCTCGAGCGCGGACGCTCCGTTCAGCACGAATTCCTTGAGCTCTTCCTTCAGCTCCATCACCTCATACACCGCGAAGCGTCCCTTGTAGCCGGTCTCCGAGCAGTCGCGGCAGCCCTTGCCCTTGACCGGCGCGACCTCGCGCGCGACATCCTCCGGCAGGCCGGCCTCGACGAGCGCCTCGTGCGTGACCTCCGGGTCGGTCTCCTTGCAGCCCTCGCACACGCGGCGCGCGAGCCGCTGCGCCACGATGCAGTTGACCGACGACGACACCAGGAACGGCTCGATGCCCATGTTGAGCAGGCGGTTCACGGTGGAGGGCGCGTCGTTCGTGTGGAGCGTCGACAGCACCATGTGACCGGTGAGCGCCGCCTTCACCGCGATCTCGGCGGTCTCGAAGTCGCGGATCTCGCCGACCATGATGATGTCGGGGTCCTGGCGCAGGAAGGAGCGGAGCGCCGCCGCGAAGTTGAGCCCGATCTCCTCGTGCATCTGCACCTGATTGATGCCCATCAGGTTGAACTCGACCGGGTCCTCCGCGGTAGAGAGGTTCTCGCTCATCTTGTTCAGCTCGGAGAGCGCGGAGTAGAGCGTCGTCGTCTTGCCCGAGCCGGTGGGCCCCGTGACGAGCACCATGCCGTAGGGCTGGTGGATGCAGTTCTGGAACACCTGGAGCTGGTTCATCTCGAAGCCGAGCTTGGTCATGTCGAGCTGCAGGTTGCTCTTGTCGAGCAGCCGGAGCACCACCTTCTCGCCGAAGAGCGTCGGCAACACCGAGACGCGGAAGTCCATCTCCTTGCCGCGCCCCATCTTCAGCTTGATGCGGCCGTCCTGCGGCAGGCGCCGCTCGGCGATGTCGAGCTCCGACATGATCTTGAGTCGCGACGTGATCGCGTTCCTCAGCTTGAGCGGCGGCTTCATCACCTCGTAGAGCACGCCGTCGATGCGGTAGCGGACGCGGAAGGTCTTCTCGTACGGCTCGATGTGGATGTCCGACGCGTTCTTCTTGACCGCGTCGGTGAGGATCAGGTTGACGAGCTTGACGACGGGCGCGTCCTCGGAAGCCTTGGCGAGCTCCGCGGCGTCGACGTCTGTCTCGGCGTGGATCAGGTCGATGTCGGAGTCGTCGAAGTCGCCCATCACCTCTTCGAGCGAGGCGGAAGCGTCGTAGTAGCGCTCGATCGCGCGCTTGATCGCGGCCTCGGCGGCGACGACCGGCTGGATGTTGTAGCCGGTGAGGAACTTGATGTCGTCGAGCGCGAAGATGTTCGAGGGATCCGCGGTCGCGAGGATCAAGGTCGAGCCGGCGCGGTTCACCGGCACCACGTTGTGCTTGTTCGCGACCTCTTCCGGGATCAACTCGATCACGGCGCGGTCGATCTCGAACTCCTCGAGATTGATCGACGGGACGCCGTACTGCTTCGCGACGAACTCGGTGAGCTCGCTCTCGTCGAGGTAGCCGAGCTGCGTGATCTCCGCGCCGAGCCGCGAGCCCTTGTTGCGCGCGCCGTCGCGCGCTTCCCGCAGCTGCGCCGCGGTTAGCAGGTTCTCCTTGACGAGAAGCTCGCCGATCCGCTCGTTCACCCCAGGCCTCCGCCCTGCCCCAGCCCCGGTGCGGGGCGATCCGCCGCCTCCGCGCGGACGCATCCGCCCGCAAATCCGAGGATTTTCTGCGTGGGAGATCGGCGCGCGGGCGCGCGACCTTTATGGGCGGTCGGGCGCGGCCGCGGGGGCCGCGGCCGGGGCCAGATCGCGCAGCCGCGTGTGGAGGCCTCGCAGGGCCAGAAGGCCGAGGCCGGAAGTCGTGAGCCAGAAGACCGCGTGCAGGAGCGTGCCCGTCGCGACCGCGGTTTCCGCAGAAAATCCGAAGCGCTCGAGCACCAGCCTGCAGGCCGAGTGGTAGACGCCGAAGAAGCCCGGCGCGGAGGGCAGCGCGACCGCGATCGCGATCGCCGCGAGCGTCACCCAGCCGGCGGCGAGCTCGTCGAGGCGCGACGGGAACGCGAGCCCGAGCGACCAGAAGCCGGCCAGCACAGGCAGCGTCGACGCGACGCCCCAGATGCCGATCGAGTAGAGGGCGATGCGGATCAGGTGGGTCCCGCCGCGCAGCGCGCCGAGCCCCTCGCCCACGCGGTCGAGCTGCGCCAGCACGAACTGCTCCGCGTTGCCGGGGAACAGGCGTAGCGGCACGCCGAACGCACGCCGCACGCCCTGCGGCGCGAGCCGCAGTGCCGCCAGCAAGAGCACCGGCACGAACGCGAGCGGCACGAGCCACACGACGCCGCGCTGCCAGGCGCCGCCGGCGTCGCCCGCGAGCCAGAGCGAGCCGAGCGCCATGCAGAGCACGACCCAGCTGTCGATCACGCGCTCGATCACGACGGTGCCGATCACGGCGGCCGGCGCGACCCGACACTCGCGCGCCAGCACGAAGGAGCGCAGAAGCTCGCCGACGCGCAGCGGCAGCACGTTGTTGGCGAGAAAGCCGATCGCGGTCGCGCGGCAGAGCGCGAGGCGCGGCAGCGGCCGGATCGCGTTCGTCAGCTCGCGCCAGCGCAGCCCGCGCAACGCCATCAGAGCCACGTACGCCGGCAGTGACGGCAGCACCAGCCATGCGAGGCTCGCGCGCCGGAACTCGCGCCCGACCGCCGCGAGGTCCACTCCGCGCAGCGCGAAGCCGATCGCCGCGATCGTCACGCCGAAGCCGAGCCACAGCCGCGGATCGCGCCAGGGCGCGCGCGCCGCCCGCGCCGGGTACGGGACGTCCGCGCCCGTCAGGACGCCTCCAGGCGCCGCCGCGCCTCTTCGACGTCAGCCGCGATCTGACGCCGCAACGCGTCGACGCTCTCGAAGCGCCGCTCCGCGCGGAGCCGCCCGGCGAAGGTGATCTCCACGCGGCGACCGTAGAGGTCGCCGCTCCAGTCGAGCGCGTGCGCCTCGGCGCGCAGCAACTCGCCGCTGAAGGTCGGGCGCCGGCCCACGTTCGTGACCGCGCGCAGCGCCGTGCCGGCTGGCGGATCGCCGTCGTCGAGCAGCCGCAGCGCGCCCGCGTACACCCCGGCCGCCGGCAGCACTTCGTTCTCCGGCTCGAGGTTCGCGGTCGGGAAGCCGAGCCCGCGCCCGCGCTCGTCCCCGCGCACGACGCGCCCGCGCACGCTGTAGGGGCGACCGAGCATGCGCGCCGCGCGCTCGGGTTCGCCCAGGGCCAGGCACTCGCGGATGCGAGTCGAGTTCACGTCGTCGCCGTCCACCTCGACCTCGGGGATGATGGTGACGGCGAAGCCGAGGCGCGGCCCGAGCTCGGTCAACAGGCGCATCGAGCCCTCGCGATCGCGCCCGAAGTGGAAGTCGTAGCCGACGTAGACCTCGATCGGCGCGAGGCGCGCGTGCAGGCACTCGCGCACGAAGGCGTCGGGCGCCGTGCGCGCAAACTCCGGCGTGAAGGGCTCGAGCACCACCGCGTCGATGCCGGTCGCCGCGATCAGCTCGAGCTTCTGCTCGAGCGTGGTCAGCAGCGCGGGCGCCGCGTCGGGGCGCAGCACCTTGCGCGGGTGCGGATCGAACGTGAACACGACCGCCGAGGCGGACAGCGCGCGCGCGCGCGCGACGACGGTCGAGAGGATCGCCTGGTGACCCCGATGGATCCCGTCGAAGTTCCCGATCGTGACGACGGGGCGTCGCAGCTTCGCGTCGGCGAAGGCGGCGCTCCCCGCGATGACTCGCACTGCTAGGCTCCGCGCGTGAGGATTCTGTCGCGTCGCTTCCTCGCCAGCTACCTCGGCTACTACGCCGGCATCCTGATCGCGTCGCTGCTCGTGATCGCGATCATCGAGCTGATGGTCAACATGGACCGCGCGCTCGAGTTCCAGAACGGGGCGCAGGGCGTGGCGACCTACCTCCTGCTGCGACTGCCCTCCTATTATCTCCCGTATCTCGTCCCCGTCACGTCCTTCGCGGCCGCCTTCCTGGCGATCGGCCTGGCCGCGCGCTCGCAGGAGATCCTGGCCGCGAAGGCCGGCGGCATCCGACCGCAGCGCCTCGCGCTGCCGGTCCTGGCGGCGGCCGCCGTGCTCTCCGCCGCGTCGCTGCTCGTGTTCGAGACCATCATCCGCGAGAGCGATGTCGCCTTCCGCGCGGTCAAGCAGGGCGACGCGACCGACAGGCTCTTCAGCTCGCGCGGCAGCTTCTGGTACCACCACGGCCGCTTCCTCTACAACGTGCAGGACGCCGATCGCAAGACCGGCACCTTGCGCGACGTGCGGGTCTACGAGCGCGACGACGCGGGCCGGCTGCGCCGCTCGATCCACGCCGCGAGCGCACGCATCGACACGAAGGAGCAGTGGCTGCTCTTCGACGCGACGATCCGCCACTTCGACCGCGACGATCTCGGCGCCGCCCCGCGCGTCGAGCGGCTGGAGCGTGCGGTGCTGCCCGTCGCGTCGCAGCGCGATCTCGCGCTGCTCGACGCGGACGCGAGCGAGCTGCCGCTGCCGGAGCTCGTCGACTACATCGACGCGGCGACGCGCAGCGGGCGCGACGCCACCCGCTACCGCGCGCTCTTACACGCGCGCCTGATCGAGCCGATCTCGGTGCTGCTCTTCGCCCTGCTCGCGGTTCCGATCGGGCTCGCGGTGGAGCGCTCGCGCAGCATCGCCATCGCCGCGCTCCAGGGCATGGCGCTCGTCGCGCTCTACTACATGCTCCAGTCGACCGCGCAGGTGTTCGCCGCGGGCGGCGTCACGGCGGCGGTCTCCGCGCCCTGGATCTTCTTCGCGGGCTTCTCCGGCTTCGCCGCGTGGCGGTTGTGGAGATCGCCGGCGTAGGGCAGTTCCGAGTCGGGACAGAGGTCCCGAGGAGGTACAGATGGCCGCCGCAGGGACCTCTGCCCCGACTCGACCTTTGTCACTTGCCGTTCTTGGTTCCCTGCAGGAAGCGGAAGAACTCGGAGTCGGGCGAGAGCACGAGCGTGGTCTCCGCGCCGATCGTCTTGCGATAGGCCTCGAGCGAGCGCTGGAAGGCATAGAAGTCCGCGTCGCCCGAGTAGGCCTCCGCATAGATGCGCGTGGCCTCGGCGTCGCCCTGCCCGCGCGTGATCTCGGCGTCGCGCCGGGCGTTGGCGACGATCACGCGGGCGTCGCGGTCGGCCTCGGCGCGGATGCGGCGGGCGCGCTCCTCGCCTTCCGCGCGGTTCTTGCGCGCCAGCCGCTCGCGCTCGGTCTTCATGCGCGCGTAGACCGACTCCTCGGTTCCCTGCGGCAACTCGGTGCGGTTGATGCGGATCTCCGCCACGCCGATTCCCACGCGCTTCAGGCTCTCGCGCGTGTTGCCGGTTATCTCGCTCATGATCTCGCCGCGCTTCTCGCGCAGCACCTCTTCCAGCGTGTGACGGCCGATCACCTCACGCACGTCATCGGCGACGATGCGGTCGATGCGCTCCTCGGCCGCCTTGCGTCCGACCGGGAAGGACTGCTGGTAGAGCACCGGGTCGTCGATCCGCCAGATCGCGTAGTTGTCCACGATCAACTGCTCTCCGTCCCGGGTCTGGATCGGCAGGGCTTCGGTGTTGAGGTAGAGCCAGCGTTGCTCGTACGTGCGGACCGTGTCGAGCAGCGGGATGCGGTACCAGGCGCCCGGCGAGGTGACCTTGCGCACTTCGTTGAAGCGCGAGATCACCTTCTGTCGACCCTCGGGCGTGATCACCAGAGGACCCAGGTCGAAGTTCGCCGCCGCGACCAGACCGACGGCCACCGCGATCAGCACCAGCGGCCAGATCAGCAGACGCCTCACTTCGCGGCCTCCGGCTGGCGCCCGAGCGGCAGGTAGGGAACCACCCCGGTAATGCCCTTCTCGATGATCACCTTGTCGACCTTGGGCAGCACCGATTCCATCGTCTCCAGGTACAGACGCTTCTCGGTGACGGCGGGCGCCTTGCGGTACTCCTCCGCCACCGCCTTGAAGCGCGTGGCCTCGCCGGTGGCCTCGGCCACGACCGCTTCGCGGTGCGCCTCCGACTCGGCCTGGAGCTCCGCCGCCTGGGCTCGCGCGCCGGGCAGGACCTCGTTGCGGTAGCCCTCGGCCTCGTTCACCAGGCGGCTCGCGTCCTGGTTCGCGGCGACCACGTCGTCGAAGGCCGCGCGCACGGCGTTGGGCGCCTGCACGTCGATCAGCTGCACGCCCTGGATGTCGATGCCCGCGTCGTATCCGTCGAGGATGTCCTGCAGCACCCGCGCCGCGTTCGCGACGAGCTCGGCGCGGTGTTCGCGCAGGACGCCGTCCACGTTCATGCGGCCGACCTCCTCGCGCATCGCGGCCTGCGCGGCGTCGCGCACGAGCGGCACGGGATCCTCGACGCGGTAGCGCTCGGCGAAGGCGTCCTTGATCGTGTACTGGAGTGAGAAGCTCACGCGCACGATGTTGTTGTCGCTGGTCTGCATGCTGGCCTCGTGCCCGGCCCGCTCCTCGTCCTCGGCCCCCTTGGCGCGGCCGAAGTCCTCGTTGCGCACCTCGCCGACGTTCACGATCGTGCGCAGCACGATCGGCGGCGGGAGCACGAGGTGGAAGCCCGGCTCGGTGATCGTGCCGGCGTGTTGCCCGAGCTGCAGCAGCACGGCGGCCTGACCCGGCGCGAGCGTGAAGGCGCCGAGCGCGAGCCAGGCTCCGAGCACGCCAAAGAGGATCAGCAGGAAGAGTCCGCTGCGGAGCGTACGGGCCACCGAGTGCTGCACGCGCTCCTCCGCCCTCAGCTCGTCGCGATCGCTGGCCACTCAGGCCCCACCGCTCTGTGTGTCGCGGGCTCTGCGTTCGCGCTCGCGCTCGTAGAAGGGCCGCAGGATGTCGATCGGGATCGGGAAGATCGTCGTCGAGTTGTTCTCGGTCGCGATCTCCGCCAGCGTCTGGAGGTAGCGGAGCTGGAGCGCCGCCTCCTGAGAGGAGAGCACGCGTGCGGCCTCGGAAAGCCGCTGCGCGGCCAGGAACTCGCCCTCGGCGTGGATCACCTTGGAGCGCTTCTCGCGCTCGGCCTCGGCCTGACGCGCCATCGCGCGCTGCATCTCCACCGGCAGGTCGATCTGCTTGACCTCCACGGCGCGCACCTTCACGCCCCACGGCTCGGTCTGCTGGTCGATGATCTCCTGCAGCTTCTGGTTGATCGCCTCGCGCGCCGCGAGCAGCTCGTCGAGCTCGGCCTGACCGCACACGCTTCGGAGTGTCGTCTGCGCGAGCTGCGAGGTGCCGTAGAGGTAGTTCTGGACCTGGATCACCGCCTTCTCGGGCTGGAGCACGCGGAAGTAGAGCACCGCGTTCACCTTCACCGACACGTTGTCGCGTGTGATCACCTCCTGCGGCGGCACGTCCATCACGATCTCGCGCAGCTCGATCCGCACCAGGCGGTCGACGCCGGGGATGATCCACTGGAGTCCCGCCGGCTTCACGCCCGCGAAGCGTCCGAAGCGGAACACTACGCCGCGTTCGTACTCCTGGAGCACGCGGATTCCGAGGAAGACCAGGAAGACCAGAATTCCGAGCGCACCCAACACTCCGAGACCCATCACCCCTCCTGTCGCGCCGCCGAGGCGCGCTATCCGGAGCGCCGCGGATCCGCCCGACGCACCCACAGGTGGAGCCCCTCCACCGCGGTCACCTCGACCGACTCTCCGCTCGCGATCTCCTCGTCCGCCGACGCGTTCCAGTACTCGCCGCGCACGAACACCTTGCCCTCGGGCGCCAGCCGGATCGCGACGCGCCCGCGCAGCCCGATCAGCTCCGACACGCCGGCCGTCTGCTTCGAGAGGATGGTGCGGCTCACGGCGATGATCACGAGCCCTGCGAAGAGTGCGAACCCCGCGACCACCGGCACGAGCACCGACCAGAAGGAGACCGACAGGTCCGAGAGTTCGGGTACGTCGAAGACCATGCTACCGCCGATCAGCATGCACACGATCCCCACTGCGAAGAGCACCCCGAACGCGCCGAGGTAGACCTCCGCCAGCATCAGCGCGACGCCCGACATCAGCACCAGGAGCCCCACCCAGGAGAAGGGCACGATCTGGAAGGCGATGCCCGCGAGCACCAGGCAGACGGCGCCCGCGACGCCCGGCAGGATCACTCCCGGCGAGTTGAACTCGACGAACAGCAGCAGCATCCCCGCCGTCACCAGCAGCATCGCGACGTTCGGGTCTGCGAGGAAGTCGAAGAGACGCGTCATCGGCTTCATCTCGATCACGCGCACCTCGGCGTCGGAGAGCGCCAGCGTGACCGTCTGCCCGCTCACCTCGACCTTGCGTCCCTCGAGCTGGCGGAAGAGATCCGCACGCGAGTCTGCCGTCAGGTCGATCACGTGGAGCTTCAATGCCTCCTCGGCCGTGATCGCCTCGGCCTCGCGCACCGCCTTCTGCGCCCACTCGACGTTGCGCTTGCGCTCCCGCGCGATCGATTCGATGAAGGCGGCGGTGAACTTTTCCGCCTTCTCCATCGCCACGTCCTTGCGCTGATTCTTGTCGTCGCGCTCGCCGCCCTCGCCGCCGGCCGAGATCGGCGACGCCGCGCCGATGCTCGTGCCCGGCGCCATCGCGGCCACGTGCCCGGCCATCGTGATGAAGGCGCCGGCCGACGCTGCCCAGGCGCCGCGCGGCGCGACGAACACGATCACCGGCACGCGCGCGTTCAGCATCGCCTCGACGATGTCCTTGGTGGCGGCGAGGAGTCCGCCCGGCGTGTCGAGCTCGAGCAGCAGCGCGGCGGCGCCGTCCGACTCGCTCTGCGCGATCGCCTGCTTCAGGTAGTCGGAAGACGCCGGATTGATCGAGCCGCCGATCCGCACGACGTTCACGTGGGCGGCCAGCGCGGCGCACGGGACGAGGAGGATCTGCGCGCAGAGCCACGCGCGCAGCGCAACGCGGAGGCGACTCACCGGCGCGACGCGCGCAGCGCGCGCACGCGGTCTAGCAGCCGCGACGCCACCTCGCTCTTCGGGAGCGGCGGCAGGCTCTCGACCTCCCCGCCCGGCCACACGAACGAGACCGCGTTGGTGTCGGCGTCGAAGCCCGCGCCTTCCTGCGAGATGTCGTTCGCCACGACCAGGTCGCAGCCTTTGCGCTCGAGCTTGCGCCGCGCCGAGGCGATCACGTCGTGGCTCTCGGCCGCGAAGCCGACGACGACGCGGTCGCCCTTTCGCCGGCTCACCTCCGCGAGGATGTCCGGGTTGCGCACCAGCTCGAGGGTCATGCCAGCGCCCTCGCCGAGATCCTCCTTCTTGATCTTGCGCGCCTGCGGCGCGGCCGGGCGGAAGTCGGCGACGGCCGCGGACTTGATCACCACGTCGGCCTTCGGCAGACGCTCGAGCACGGCGTCGCGCATCTCGAGCGCCGACTCGACGTCCACCCGCTCGACACCCGCTGGAGTCGCGAGCGCCGACGGCCCGGCGACGAGCACGACCTCCGCGCCGCGCCGCGCCGCGCAGGCCGCGATCGCGAAGCCCATCTTCCCGGACGAGCGGTTTCCGAGGAAGCGCACCGCGTCGACTCGCTCGCGCGTGCCGCCCGCGGTGACGAGCAGGCGCAGGCCCGCGAGGTCGGCCGGGCCGAGCCGGCGCTCCGCCGCGGCGGCGATGGCGGCGGGCTCCGCCATGCGGCCTTCGCCTTCCCACCCGCAGGCGAGCGAGCCGCTCTCCGGCCCGACGAATTCGGCGCCCCGCTCGCGCAGCACTCGCACGTTCTCGCGCGTCGCCGGGTGCTGCCACATGTTGACGTTCATCGCCGGCGCGATCAGCACCGGCGCGCGCGTCGCGAGCGCGACCGTCGTCACGAGGTCGTCCGCGAGGCCGTGCGCCAGGCGGGCCAGCACGTTCGCGGTGGCCGGCGCGATCAGCAGCAGCTCCGCGCGGTCGGCCAGCGCGATGTGGTCGATCTGCCCTTCCTCGGACGCGTCGAAGAGGCGCGTGCGCACGGGCAGTCCGGTCAAGGTCTGGAGCACGAGCGGCGTGACGAACTCGAGCGCGGCCTCGGTCGCGATGCAGCGGACCTCGTGACCCTCGCGACGCAGCAGTCGCACCAGCTCGGGGATCTTGTACGCGGCGATTCCCCCACTCACCGCCAGCAGGATGCGACGCGGCGCCATTCCTATCCGCCTGGCTTGCGCAGCGCGCCGCGCGCGCCGCCCAGCGCGAAGCGCTGCTTCAGCTCCACCGCCACGAGATCCGGCACGAACTCCGACACATCGCGCCCGAAGCGCGCGAGCTCGCGCAGCCGAGATGACGAGACGTACATGTACTCCTGGCTCGGCATCATGAAGATCGTCTCGACCTCGTGGTTCAGGTGCTTGTTCATCAGCGCCATCTCGAACTCGTACTCGAAGTCCGACATGGCGCGCACGCCGCGGATGATTACGCGCGCGCCGATCTCGCGCGCGAAGTCGACCGTCAGACCCTCGAAGGCCGTCGCGCGCAGGCCCGGCTCGTTCGCGATCACGGCTTCGAGCATGCGGATCCGCTCCTCGATCGGGAAGCAGCCGCTCTTGTCGAGGTTCACCGCCACCGCGAGCACGACTTCGTCGAAGAGCCGGCGCGCGCGCCGCGCGATGTCGAGATGTCCGTTCGTCACCGGATCGAAGCTCGCCGGAAAGAGCGCGGTGCGGGGCTCGGATCCTCTCTGGGTCATGCGCGGCCTGCTCCTGTGTCCCCGAGCCGCGTGCGCGGGCTCGAGCTCTCGGCGAACTCCGGCGCTTCGAAGCGTACGACGCGTGTGTCGCCGTAGTGGCGCTCGTCGACGATCGTGAGGCCCTCCGGGGTCGGCAGAGGATGACGCCGCCCGCACTCGAGGACCAGCGTTCCACCGGACACCAAAATGGCGCCTCGGGCAACTTCCGCGAGCACCCGCTCGGCTTCCCCGGATGCGTAGGGAGGATCGGCGAGGACGAGATCGAATCGCTCGCGCTCTCGCTCGAGCCTGCGCAACGCGCGAACTCCGTCGCTGCGCACGACTCGCGCGCGCTCGCGTAGACCGAGCTCGTCGAGGTTGCGACGCAGGACTGCGAGCGTGCGCGCGTCGCGATCGACGAACACTGCGGTGATGGCCCCCCGGGAAAGCGCTTCGATTCCGAGTGCCCCAGTGCCCGAGTAGAGATCGAGCACGCGCACACCGTCCAGTGCGCCGAGACACGCGAATAGCGACTCGCGCACGCGATCCGCACTCGGACGAACGCCGGAGGCCGGCACATGCAGGAGACGCCCGCCGAGCGTGCCTCCGGTTACGCGCATGGCGCGCTCGGCGATGCCGCGGCGCGGCAGCGGTCGGTTCCGCGACCAGCGCACACGCAGATGAGAAACGCGACACGAAAGGCGACACGCGGACGGGTTGCTGAACGTCGAAGCTGCTCGTACACTGCGCCTCCCTCGCAACCACCTGCGAGCGTATCACGCACCTCAACCACACCTCGATCACCCGCGCGATTGCGTGAATGGACTCGAAGCTCCTTGCGCGCGCGTGATCCAGACGAAACACGGAAGGATTTCACCGCAATGTCGACTGCCGTTGTCGAACGTCTCAAGCGATCTCTCCCGGAGCGCCTCCAGAAGGTGCGCGGCAACCGCTCTCAGCGTCAGTTCGCGCGCGATCTCGGCGTCTTCCAGCAGAACGTGAACCGCTACGAGAGCGGCACGACCCCCCACACCGACTTCCTGATCACCCTCGCCCTGAAGGAGAACGTCTCCGTGGACTGGCTCCTCCTCGGCAAGGGCAAGATGCGCCGCGGCCGCTAGCGCAAGTCGGCCGACGCGCAGCCGACGCAGATCGGTGAGCCGAGCAAGCCCGGGCCACGCGTCCGGGCTTGCCGCCACCCGCCCTTCCCGCTGACGGCGTGGTGTGTCCGGAGGTGGTGTCTCCGGAGAAATAGGAAACCCGCTTCCCACTTCCCCACGGGCGACTCACGAGCCTCCCGGCAGTGCATGGGCAGCACCGCTCGCGAGGCCGGCATCCCACCACGCGAAAGAGACCCGCCACGGGCGCGAGGCACGCTCCTTGCTCTACCGGGTGACACCTGGGAGACGAGCGGAGGCAGCCTTGCGGACGCTGGCAGTCGTCACTCTTCTGATCTCTGCGGCGGATCACTGGACCACGTATCTGTGTCTGCGGAGCTCCGTGCCGGGCTGGCAGGTCGCAGAGGCGAACCCGGTCGCGCGCTGGCTCTTCGACACCTTGGGACTCGTCCCGGGATTGATGGTCGACAGCGTGGTGACTGTGGTCGCGGTGGTGTTCCTGATCGGCACGCCTCTGATCCCGTTGCGCGCGCGCGCCGCGTTCCTTGCGCTCGTCTCGGCGTGGACCCTGGTCGCCGTCGCGAACAACGTGCAGGCGCTGCAGGCACTGGGCCTCTCGGCGCTGGGAGCGGCCTAGCCATGGAGCGAACCGCTCGTTCCGCGCTCCCCCTGCTCACGCTCGCGATGGCGGGCCTGCTATCGTGCGACGTGCGCGTCGCATCGGCGCCCGCGCCGATCGCGCCGACCGTCGCGGCCGCGGCTACCGCGCCCGACGCCGACGTCGAGGTGGTGCTCGCCCATCTCACTCAGTATGCGGCACGCACCGGTCTGACCGAGCGCGAGATGCGATCGCTCTCGCGCACGATCGTCGCGGAGGCGCGCCGCCACCGGCTCGATCCGCGGCTCGTGCTCGCGGTCGTCCACGTGGAAAGCCGCTACGACACCTACGCGGTCTCCGACAAGCAGGCGATGGGTCTGATGCAGATGCTTCCGAGCACGGGCGAGTGGCTCGCCGCGCAGGTTGGCGTGGTATGGCGCGGACCGCAGACGCTCTTCGATCCGACCTCCAATGTGCGGCTCGGCGTCGCCTACCTGCGCATGCTGCTCGACCGCTACGACGGAAATCTCTCGGCCGCGCTGGTCGCCTACAACTGGGGGCCTGCCCACGTCGACGTCCGCCTGCGCGACGGCGTGCCGCTGCCGGCGGACTACGCGGACCTGGTGATGCGCGCGTACGGGCGCCACACCTAGGAGCCCTCAAGAGCCGGAGCCCGCCGCCGAGGTGGAACCCGACACCAGCGCCGCGGCGAAGCCGTCGACCGCGCTCATCGCGCCGTGCGCGCCGCCGCGGAAGCCGTTCACGAGGATCGAGAACACCAGCCGCTCGCCCGACACGGGGTTCGCGTAGCCCGAGAGCGAGGTCACGCGCGTGAGCAGGCCGGTCTTCGCGCGGATGCGCGCGCGCGACGTCGCGGTGCGGTGCTCGAGCGTGCCGTCGGTGTTCGCGATCGGGAGCGCCGCCTCGAACTCGGGCCCGAACTCGAACGACGTGCGCGCGAGCCGCAGCGCGGCCACGAGCAGACGCGGCGTCACGCGATTCTCCGGCGAGAGCCCCGAGCCGTCGACGAGCGTGCAGCCTTCGAGCGGCAGACCCGCCGCCTGGAGCTCCTCGCGCAGCGCCGCCATGCCGTTGGGCCACGTGCCGGTGCCGCCCGAGTGGCGAGCGCCGAGCGCCTTCACCAGCGCCTCGCCGATCTGGTTGTTGCTGTACTTGAGGAAGCGGCGCACGACGTCCGAGAGCGGAGCGCCCTCGAACGAGAGCAGCGAGACGCTGCCGAGCGGAACGCTCGCGACCCGCACGCCGCCCTGCACCGCGATGCCGACCGCCTGGAGCTGTGCGGCGAGGAGCGCACCCGCATAGCGCGTCGGATCGAGCACGCTGCGCTGCACGGTGACGGGGTCGGAGCCCGTCGCGATCGCGCCCGAGACGGCGATCTCCTCGGCGTCCTGCAGCGCGCGCCGCTCGACCTGGAGCGTCTCCTGCCCGCGCGCCGGCCCCGTGCGCGCCTGGTTCGAGAGCCGCAGATACGCGAGCGGCGGATCCACGCGCACGTCGGCCGCCGCGCCCGGCTCGGAACCCGGCGCCACCACCACCGCGAACGCGCCGTAGTTCGCGGCGAGCGCCGAGATCGGCGCGGCGTAGGCGCGCGGCGAATCCGCGCCCCAGGTCGGATGCCAGCGCTCCGCGTCGAAGAGGCTGTCGTCGAGCACGAGACCGCCCTGCACGCTGCGGAGTCCGTCGCGACGCAGGTCGGCCGCGAGTCGCCACAGGTCCTCCGACGTCAGCGCCGGATCTCCGCCGCCGCGCACGTAGAGCGTGCCGACCGCGCCGTCCGCGTCGGGACGATGGTCCGCGAGCAGCTCCGTGTGGAAGCGATACGTCGGCCCGAGCGCGCGCAGCGCCGCGACCGCGGTCAGGATCTTCTCGTTCGACGCGGGCGCGAGCGCGATCTCGCCGCCGCGTTCGTAGACGACGCGTCCGGACTCCGTCTCGACCCGCACCGCCACGCGCGCGTCGTGGAGCGCGCGCGCCGCGAGCGCCGCGTCGGCACGCGAGCGCAGGCCCGCGTAGGCGTCGAGCGCGGTGATCGAGGGTGCGGCGACCGCGACGGCGATCGCGACGAGCGCAGCGCGCATCGACTCCAGAGACCTCCGCACTGCGCCGAAAGGCTTCCGAGGGTGCGGGGGGATTGACGCGCCCGAACTTATCCTTGAGCCTGCGCGCGGGCAACGCGGTGGGGGGCCGCTCGTGCTCAACTGGATCTGGCTCGGCCTGATTTGGGGCGCCGTCGTGTACGCGGCCTTCACCGGCACCATGGAGGCGGTGTCGAAGGCCGTCTTCGACGAAGCGATCGGCGCGGTCACCCTCGTGATCAAGCTCGTCGGTCCGATGATCCTCTTCCTCGGGCTGATGAACGTGGCGAGTCAGGGCGGACTGCTCGCGGCGATTGCAAAGCTGCTGCGCCCGCTGCTGCGCCGGCTCTTCCCCGACGTCCCCGAGGATCACCCCGCGATGGGTGCGATGGTGATGAACCTCGCCTCGAACGTGCTCGGGCTCGGCAACGCCGCGACGCCGTTCGGGCTGAAGGCGATGGTCGAGCTGAACCGCTTGAACCGCGTCCCGGGTGTCGCCACCGACGCGATGGTGCTCTTCCTCGCGATCAACGCGACCTCCATCACCTTGATGGCGCCGACCGGCACCATGGCCGTCCGCGCCGCGGCCGGCTCGAGCGCGCCGCTCGCTATCTGGGTGCCGATCCTGATCGCGCACACCTGCGCCAACCTCGCCGCGGTGGCGACCGTCTTCTGGCTGCGCGGGCGCCGTCACTATGCGGTGCGCCCGCTGACGGACGCGCCCGTGATTCCAGATACGCCTCCGCCCGACGCGTCGCCGCCGACGCCGCCCGTCCGCGAGGCCGCGCCGATGGGACCGCCGCAGCGCGTCTTCGTATGGGGCACGTTCGCAGTGCTCGGCGGCGGCGCGGCGATGGAGCTGACCAGCCGCCTCGCGGACACGTCCTTCAAGCTCGCGATGATCGCGATGATGAACGGCTGGCTGGCGCCGCTGCTGATCCTCGGGCTGCTGCTCGTCGGTGTCGCCGCGCGCGTGCGCGTCTACGAGTCGATGGTGGCCGGCGCGCGCGAGGGACTCGACGTGGCGGTGCGGATCCTGCCCTACATGGTCGCGATCCTCGTCGCGGTCGGAATGTTCAAGGCCTCCGGCCTGCTCGACGTGATCGTGCACGCGCTCGACCCGATCACGTCGGCGGTCGGGTTCCCGGCCGCCGCGCTGCCGATGGCGCTCCTGCGGCCGCTCTCGGGCTCGGGCTCCTTCGCGGTCATGTCCGAGATCCTGCAGACCCACGGCCCCGACTCCTTCGTCGGCATGCTCGCCAGCACGCTCCAAGGCTCGACCGAGACCACCTTCTACGTGCTCACGGTCTACGCGGGCGTCGCCGGCATCAAGAACGTCCGCCACGCGCTGCCCGCCTGTCTGGTCGGCGACCTCGCCGGCTTCGCCGGAGCCACCGCGGCGTGTCACTTGTTCTTCGGCTAGCGATGCAGGCCGGTGACGAGGCCGTCCGCGAGCGGGTGCGGCGCGCCGTGGCACGCGTCCTCGGCGCGCGCGCGCTCGACGTCGCGCTGCTGCCGGCGGGACTCGGGCTGCGGCGCTTCGCGCGCGTGCGGCTCGAGCCCGGCGCGGCGGTCGCGAGCGTGGTCGCGCGCGTCGACGCGCCCGAGGACCCCGCCGGACGCCCCGCCGGCGTCGCGCCCGAGCCGCCGCTCGAGCCGATCCGCGCGCTGCTCGAGCGCGAGGGACTGCCGGTGCCGCGCGGCTACGGCGCCGACGACGGCGTCCTGCTCCTCGAGGACGTCGGCGACGTCTCGTTGGCGTCGCTCGCGCCGGGGCTCGGCGGGGGCGAGCGCGAGGCCCTCTACGCCGAGGCGTGTGGCTTGATCCCGCGCCTCCAGCGCGTGACCGACCCGGGCGGGGTCGCCGCCTTCTCGCGCCGCCTCGACCCCGCGCAGCTCGCCTACAAGGCCGAGCTCTTCTGCGAACACGGCCTCGCCGCGCGGAGCGGGGTCGCGACGCCGGCCGAGCGCACCTGCGTCCGCGACGCCTTCGGGCGGATCGCGGAGCTCGCGGAGTCCGCGCCGCAGCGGCTCGCGCACCGCGACTTCCAGAGCGCGAACCTCCACGTGCGCGCGGCGGCGCCGGGCCACCGTCTCGTGATGATCGACCTGCAGGGCGCGTGGCTCGCACCCCCGGAGTACGACCTCGTCTGCCTGCTGCGCGATTCGTACGTCGAGCTCCCCGAGGACGAGATCGTCGGACACTTCGAGGCGACGCGCCCACGGCTGCCCGACCGCCCCGACCCCGAGAGCGCGGCGCTCCGCTTCGCGGCGCTCGGCGTCGCGCGCAAGGCGAAGGACTACGCCCGCTTCCTCGACGTCGCGGCGCGTCGCGGCGACCGTCGCGCGCTGGCCTTCCTGCCGACCACCTGGCGCCATCTACGCGCGGCGGCGCAGGCCCTCGCGGCGCGCGACGGCGCCTTTCGCGCGCTCGAGGCGATCGTCCTCTCGCTGCCGGAGCCCGCGTGCGCGCCATGATCGTCGCGGCGGGGCTCGGCACCCGCCTGCGGCCGCTCACCCTGCTGCGACCGAAGCCCGCGCTGCCGGTGCGGGGACTCCCGCTCGTCGCCTACACCCTGGCGCTGTTGCGGCACGCGGGCGTCCGCGAGGTGGTGATCAACACGCATCCGCTCCCCCACGAGCTCGAGGCCGCGGCGCGCGCGCACTGCCCCGACGGCCTCGGTCTGCACTTCTCCTACGAGTCCACCTTGCTCGACACGGGCGGCGGCATCCGCCGCGTCGCGGACTTCCTCAAGGCCAGCGACCCGTGCCTGATCGTCGGCGGCGACATGCTAGTCGACGTCGACCTCGGCGCGCTGCTCGCCGAGCACCGCGAGCGCGGGAGCGCGGCGACCTTGCTGCTGCGCGAGGATCCGCGCGCCGCGTCCTTCGGCAGCGTCGGCGTGGACACGAGCGGCGCGCTGAGACGTATTGGGAAGCGCCTCGATCTCGGCGGCGAGGCGCGCGCGGGACTCTACACCTGGGTCAACGTCGTCTCTCGCCGCGCGCTCGACGCGCTGCCCGAGCGCGAGATCTTCAGCCACTTCGACGGCTGGCTCTGGCCGCTCGTCGAGTCCGGCGCGTGCGACGTGCGCGGCAGCTTCGCTCCCTGCCGCTGGCAGCCGGTCGGCACGCCGGCGGAGTACCTCGCCGCCAATCTGGCGCCGCAGCGCTTCGCCTGGCTCGACGCCGAGGCGCGGGCGCGCGCTCGGGGGGTCCGCTTCGAGGCGGAATGCGTGATCGGCGCTGGCGCCTCGCTCGGCGCCGGAGCTAGCTTGCGGCGCGTCGTCGTTTGGGATGGCGAGCAGGTGCCCGCGGGCCTGCGCGTGCACGACGGCGTCTTCGCTGGGGGCGCGTTCCACGCAATTTCGTGACGGGCGCGGAGAGACGAGAGGGATGCGGCCCGCGTGAGCGAAGTGGTCTTCATCGGCACCAGCGATGCCTTTGGCGCTGGCGGCCGCCGGCAGTCCGCCATCCTGCTGCGCAACGACTCGGGCGCGCTGCTGCTCGACTGCGGCGCGACCACCGGCTCCGGCCTCTACGCGCTCGGCATCGAGCGCAACGAGATCGACTGCATCCTGATCTCTCACTTCCACGCGGATCACTTCGGCGGCGTCCCTCTCTTCCTGCTCGCCGCGATCTACGAGGACGAGCGGCGCCATCCGCTGCGCCTCGCGGGCCCGCGAGGCATCGAGCCGCGCATCCGCGAGCTCGCCCGTGCGATGGGGCACGGACTCGAGAACCGGCCCTTCGGCTTTCCCATCGACTTCGTCGAGATCTCCGCCGGCACCCCGCTCGACCTCGGCCCCGTGCGCGCGCGCGCCTTCGCCACCCATCACACTCCGGACTCGATGCCGCACGGGTTCGTGCTCGACGGCGGCGGATCGCGCATCGCCTACTCCGGCGACACGGGCTGGTTCGATGGCCTGCCCCGCGCGGTCGCGGGCTCCCATCTCTTCATCAGCGAGTGCACCTACCGCCGCGCGAGCTTCGAGTATCACTTGAGCCTCGAGACGCTCGAGCAGCGCCGCGCCGAGTTCGACTGCGGCCGCATCCTGCTCACGCACCTCGGCTCGGAGATGGTGGAGCGCCGCTGCAGCTTCGACACGGCCGACGACGGCCTGCGCGTGAAGCTCTAGACGGGGAGCTTCCCGGAGCGCCCGGGCGCGATCTCGCCGAGCACCGCCGCGCGCGCGGCGCCCGTGCAGCGCGGTAGATGGTTCGGCAGCCCGAGCAGCGCGTTGCGCCCGAGCAGGGCGAAGGCCATCGCCTCGGCGGCGTCGGCCGGGACGCCGTGGCGGTCGAAGGGCTCGACGGGCACGCCGCCTCCGAGCGCCGAAGCGAGCGCCTGCATCAGCGCCGGATTGCGCGCGCCGCCACCCCCGACCAGCAAGCGGTCGAGCGAGTCGGCGCCCGCGAGATGGGTGCGACACGCGTGCGCGACGGCCTCCGCCGTGAAGGCGCAGAGGGTCGCGACCAGATCGTCGAGCGAGCGGCCGGCGGCAACGGACTCGCGCCAGAGCGCCTCGGCCTCGGCCGCGCCGTAGCGCTCGCGGCCCGTGCTCTTCGGCGGCGACTTCCGCAGGAAGTCGTCGTCGAGCAGTCGCAGGAGCAGCGACCGGTCCACGCGTCCGCGCCGCGCGCGCGCGCCGTCGCGGTCGATCCGCTCGCAACCGTCGCTCGCGGCCCGCACCACGCCATCCATCAGCGCGTTGGCGGGACCGACGTCGAAGGCGATCACCTCGTCGGGATCGCCGCCACGCGGCAACCAGGTCACGTTCGCCATGCCGCCGAGATTCAGCACGAGCCGCGACTCGGCCCGATCGCCGAGCGCGGCGAGGTGGAAGAACGGAGCCAGCGGTGCGCCCTCGCCGCCCGCGGCCAGATCGCGCGGGCGGAAGTCGGCGACGGTCGTGCAGCCGGTGCGCTCCGCGATGCGCGACGGGTCGCCGATCTGGAGCGAGCCGCGCAGCTCCGGGTGGTGCGCGACCGTCTGGCCGTGCGAGGCGACGGCGTCGACGTCGGCGAGTGACAGGCCCGCGTCCGCCGCGACCGCGGCCGCCGAGGCGGCGAAGCGCTCGCCGAGAAGCACGTCGAGCGCGAGCAGCTCGCGCAAGGTCGCGCCCGGCGCCGTGCGGCCCGCCGCGAGCGCGTGGATGCGCTGCTGGAGCTCGGGCTCGAGCGGATCCTCGCGATAGGCGCGCAGGCGGAACGGCCTCGGCGCGCGCGGGTCGTCCCATTCGACGAGCGCCGCGTCGATCGCGTCGGCCGAGGTCCCCGACATGAGCCCGATCACACGCACGGCGCGCAGAGTAGGCGACCACGTGAGAGAGGTCAGTCGCGCGCGCTCGTGTACTCGGCGTAGACGAAGTTGCCGAGCGAGTCTTCCACGGATGGGCGAGGCAGCCGCGGAGCCCACTGCGCGTAGGACTCGAGGTCGGCGACCAACACCGCGTGACGGCCCGGTCCCTGCTCCGCGATCAGGCTCCGGAAGTTCGCGACGCGGCCGAGCCAACGCGAGTGAGAGTCCGGGCGGGAGGCTCCGTATCGGAGCTCGCCGATCCCGCCCAGCACCAGCACGTCGTCGCGCCGCGCGTGCCAGCAGACCGCGGGCGCGAGGCGCGCCGCGCTCGCCACGAGCGCGCCTTCGGTCAGGCGGTCCGCGTGGCGCGCGAGCAGCGCCCCGGGCGCCTTGCGCTCGAGCACGAGGTCGGGGACGACGAACGGGTACGCGAGGAAGAGCGGGGTGGCCGCCAAGGTCGCCAGCGCGAGCACGTGCTCCGGCCGACGGCTCCGGGCCGCGGCGATCCAGGCGAGCGAGGCGAGACTCGCCGCGAGAGCCACCAGGATGAGTCGCGCCAGCTCGCCCTCTTGGTACACCCGAATGAGTCGAGAGGAGAGCAGCCACAGCATCACGACCCCGAGCGTCCCGCCGCCCACCGCGACCGCAAGCACGCGCAGGCCTGCGCGCAGCCAGCGGCCGGATCGCGCGAGCTCCGCGCGCAGCCCGACCGCCACGAGGATCGCGAGCGCCGGGAAGCAAGGCAGCAGGTAGATCGCGAGCTTTCCGCGCGCGATCGAGAAGAGCAGGAACGGGGACACGAGCCCGCAGAGCGCGAGGCGCACCAACGAGGTCGTCGGACGTGCGCGCAGGCCCACCACCGCAGCGGGCCACAGCGGGGTCCAGGGCATCGCGCAGCCGAGGAGCACCGGGGCGTAATACCAGAAGGGCGCGACGTGCTGCGCGTCGTCCGAGGCGAAGCGCCGCACGTGCTCGTTCCAGAAGAAGTAGGGCCAGAAATCCGCGTCGCTGCGCGCGACCGCTAGGCTCCACGGCAGCACGACACCGATCGCGGTCACGGGGGCGATCCACGAGTGGCGGAGCGCGTCTCGCCAGCGCCGCTCCCAGGTGAGGTACGGCGCGAGCACGATCGCCGGCAGCGCGAATCCGAGGAGCCCCTTCGTCAGGAACGCCGCGCCCGCCGCCGCGCCAGCCAGCGCCCACAGCGCGAGTCGCCTGCGGCCGTCGCCTTCGCCGGCGAGGAACGCGCAGACGAGGCTCGCCGTCACGCCGAGCGTGAAGATCGAATCGAGCGTCTTGTAGGTCGCGACGCCGAAGAAGAGGCCGGAGGTGAGCAATACGCCGGCCGCGAGGAGCGAGGCACGCGCGTCTTCGCCCGCGCGCCGGACCACGAAGGCGGTGAGCCACGCGCACAGCCCCGCCGCCAGCGCCGAGGGCAGCCGCAGCCCGAACGCGTTCTCGCCGAGCAACGCGAGGGAGCCGGCCGAGACCCAGTAGCTCAGCACCGGCTTCTCGAAGTATCGGAATCCGGCCAGGCGCGGAACCACCCAGTCGCCACCCGCGAGCATCTCGCGCGGGATCTCCGCGTAGCGGTACTCGTCGGGAACGAAGAGCGGACGCACGCCGAGCGGCAGCAGGTAGACCGCGACGTAGGCGCCGAGCAGCAGCAGCCGTGCACGCTTCATCGCGCCCTGCGCTTCGCGACCTCCGAGCCGACCGGCCTCGTCGTCGCACAGACACTACGCCGTCCGTCTCGCCTCGGAACCCGCGAACGCCATCCATCCGCGCCGACTCGAGCCGTTGACATCCGATTCTCCCCCCCGAATACTCGCCGGTCCGCCGACCCGCGGTCGCACGCACCCGCCGCAGAGACACCAACCGGGAGACCGCGATGACCGATGCCTCGCGCGCGCAAGGCGGCCTGATCTGCGTCGGCGTCGTCGTCGTCGCGGCGCTCTTCCTGCTCGGGCTCCTCGAGAAGAGCTACTGGGCGCTCGCCCTGCCGGTCGCGATCGCCGTCTTCTTCGCGCTCGGCCTCACCTTCTGGGTCGGCTACACGATCGCGACGATTCGCGTCGAGCCGTACGAGGACGCGCCGCCGCCGCCCGCCGACGCCGCGAGCACGACCTCGACGCAGGAGCGCTAGTCGCCGTGCGGATCGCGCTGCTGACCTACCGCGGCAACATGTACTGCGGCGGCCAGGGCATCTACGCGGCCTACCTCGCGCGCGAGTGGCAGCGCGCCGGGCACGACGTGCACGTGATCGCGGGCCCGCCGCTGCCGGAGCTCGCGCCGGGCATTCCGATGCACGTCATCCCCAACGTGAACGTCTTCGGCGTGAAGCACCCGGAGTGGGCGCGTCGCGAGCGGCCCTTCTCGCTGCTCGAGCCGCTGAACCTGTGGGAGCTCGGCGTCTCGCGCTTCGGCGTCTTCCCCGAGATGCAGAGCTTCGGCCTGCGCCTGCTCGCGCGCTGGAAGTCGCTCCAGCAGCGACACCGCTTCGACGTCGTCTTCGACAACCAATGCCTCTCGTGGGGACTGCTCGGCATTCGCGCGACCGGCGTGCCCGTCGTCTCGGTGATCCACCACCCGCTCCACATCGACCGCGAGGCCGACTTCGCGATCGACCCGAGCCTGGTGAAGAAGATCAAGCGCACGCTCTACTTCCCGCTCCTGATGCAACAGATCGTCGCGCCGCGGCTCGACCGGATCGTGACGGTGTCGGAGGCCTCGCGCGCCGAGATCGAGCGCTACTTCGGCATCCCCGAGAAGGAGGTGCGCGTCGTCTACAACGGCACGGACAGCGAGCTCTTCCGCCCCGTGCCCGGCACGCCGAAGGACGCCGACCTCCTCTTCGTCGGCCGCACCGAGGACCGCAAGAAGGGCGTCGGCACCTTGCTCGAGGCGCTCGCGCTGCTGCCGCGCCCGCTGACCTTGAAGATCGTCGACGGCCGCGTGCCCGACGACGGACTCGTGATGCGCGCGATCCGGCGCCTGAGGCTCGAGGACCGCGTGATCCTGTGCCGGAGGATGCTCACGATCCCGGAGCTCGTGCGCGAGTACTCGACCGCGCGCGTCGCGGTGGTGCCGTCGTTCTTCGAGGGCTTCGGCTTCCCCGCGAGCGAGGCGATGGCCTGCGGACTTCCCGTCGTGGCGAACGCGGCCGGCGCGCTGCCCGAGGTCGTCGGCAGCGACGGCAGCGCCGGCCTGCTGGTGCCGCCGCGCGACCCGCGCGCGCTCGCCGCCGCGATCCGCGGTCTGCTCGAGGAGCCGGGCCGCGCCGAGCGCATGGGGGCCGCCGCGCGCGCCCGCGTCGAGCACGTCTTCCAGTGGAAGCACGCGGCCGCCGGACTCTGCGAGGTCTTCGAGGAAACGCTGCGTGCTGCTCACCGTCGATCTCGAGCGGCTTAGGGTTCGCTCCGGCGAACGCCTGCTCGACGCCGGCTGCGGCGAGGGGCGACACTGCTTCGGGGCGCTCGAGCGCGGCGCGCACGTGGTCGGCCTCGACCTCGACCCGGCGGGACTGCACGCGCACCGGCTGCGGCTCGAGCTGCGCGCGAAGGAGCGCGAGCGACTCGGCGCCTTCGTGCAGGGCAACACCTTCGCCCTGCCCTTCCCGGACGGCTGCTTCGACAAGGTGATCTGCTCCGAGGTGATGGAGCACGTGCACGACTACCGCGCCGCGGCGCGCGAGCTCGCGCGCGTGACGCGTCCGGGAGGTCTCGTCGCGGTCACGATCCCGACGGCGACCAGCGAGAACCTCTACCTCCGCGTCGGCGACGACTACTTCGAGTCGCCCGGCGGTCACATCCGGATCTTCCGGCCGCGCGAGCTCGCGCTGGGACTCGCGGCGGCCGGTCTCGCGACGCGCGGCGTCGGCTTCGCCCACGCGCTGCACACGCCCTACTGGGTGCTGCGCTCGATCGCGGGGCTCCCGCGCGCGGACGAGAGCCGGCTGGTGCGCGCCTACCGGCAGTTCCTCATCCGCGCGACGGTGTCACGCGGGCTCTCGCGCCTCGAGCGCGTCCTCAACTACTGCTTCCCGAAGAGCCTGATCCTCTACGCGGAGAAGCCGCTCGCGCCTCCGTCGCCGCCGGCGTCATGAGCGCGCGGCCGCTGCGCGTCGCCTTCGTCGCCTACCGCGGCAACATGAACTGCGGCGGCCAGGGCGTGTACCTCTGGTTCCTCGCGCGCGAGCTGGCAAAGCTCGGGCACCGCGTCGACGTCTGGGTCGGACCGCCCTACCCCGACCCGATGCCCTTCGCGCAGGTCACCCGGCTGCCGAACCCGCAGTACTGGGCCGGCTGGTTCAACAAGGACCGCTCGCGCATGCTGCCGCGCCCGCTGCGACGCGTGTTCGAGCCGCTCAACTTCTACGAGCTCGCGGCCTCGCGCATGGGCTTCCTGCCCGAGCCCTTCGCCTTCAGCGTGCGCGCGCTGCGAGACCTCACGGCGAAGCTCCGCGGCGGCGAGCGCTACGACCTCGTGCACGACGTACAGTGCCTCGGCTGGGGTCTGCTGCCGCTACTGCGGCTCGGGCTCCCGGTCGTCAGCACCGTGCACCACCCGCTGTCGGTCGACCGGCGCGCGTCCTTCGATCGCGACCGCAACCTGCGCGAGGCGCTCGGCACGATGGAGTTCTATCCGGTCGGGATGCAGGCGGCCGTGGCGCGCCGCCTCGACTGCGTCTTCACCTCGTCCTCCGTCTCGGCGCGCGCGCTCGAGCGCGACTTCGGCGTGTCGCCGAGGAGGCTCCGCATGGTCGCGAACGGGGTCGACACCGAGCTGTTCCGGCCCGACGACGGCGCACCGCGCGATCCCTCGCTGCTGCTGTGCGTCGGCCGCGCCTCCGACCCGAACAAGGGCGTGCGCAGCCTGATCGAGGCGCTCGCGCAGGTGCCGCCGCCGGCACGCCTCGTGCTCGTCGACGACGCCCATCGCGACAACCCGGCGCGCGGCTGGGCCGAGCGCGCCGGCGTCGCGGCGCGCGTCGAGATCGCGGGCCGCGTCGACACGTCGACCCTGGTCTCGCTCTACCGGCGCGCCGCGCTCGTGGTCGTGCCGTCGCGCTACGAGGGCTTCGGACTGCCGGCGGTCGAGGCGATGGCCTGCGCCACGCCGGTCGTCGCGAACGCGGCCGGCGCGCTGCCGGAGGTGGTCTCGACCGGCGGCGGCGGCGTGCTCGTCGATGCGGCGCGGCCCGACACGCTCGCGCGCGCGATCCGCTCGCTGCTCGCCGACGAGAGGGCGCGCGCGGAGCTCGGAGCGCAGGGTCGCAAGGGCGTCGAGGCCGCCTATGCGTGGCCGCGCGTCGCGGCGCGCACGGCCGACGTCTACGCCGAGCTCGTCGCCGCTCGCCGCGGGCGGCCCGCGAGGACGAGCACGTCGGCGGCCGCCGGCCAGCGCGCCGCGAGCTGATCGAGCCCGCGCAGCGCGAGCTCGGCGACGCCTTGCGGCAGGCGCGCGAGCGCGCGCGACCAGCCCGGCAGTCCCCACGCGAGCGACACGCCTTCGACGAGCTCGAGCGCCAGGTGCGCCTCGGCCTGCTCGCGCATCAGCGCGGGGTCGTAGCGCGTGAAGTGATCGTGCGGCACGTCGTAGTGACGCCGGCCCGGCCGCGGCGCGCGCCCGAGCCATTCTTCCTCGATCTGGTCGCCGGCGCGCGCGACGCGACACGCGAGCGACTCGAAGTTCGCGATCGCGAGCACCACGCGCCCGTCGCAGCGCGTCACCCGCGCCATCTCGCCGATCGCGGCCTCGGGCGCGTCGAAGTGGTCGAGCGCGCCCTTGCAGAAGACGGCGTCGAAGCTCTCGCTGGCGAAGGGCAGCGCGTCGCCCCAGGCGCGCACGGCGTGCGCGCGCGGCCCGCCGTCGCGCTCCGAGACGATGCGCGCGAGCCCGACCATGCGCGCCGACGGCTCGACCGCGACCGCGAACGCGCCGCGCGCCGCGAGCGCCGCGGCGTCCTGGCCGGCGCCGCTCGCGACGTCGAGCACGCGCAGGCCCGGACCGGCGCGCGTCGCGGCCAAGGTGCGCTCGGTCATCCGGGCGAACAGGAACTCGCTGTCGCGCGTCGCGCCGGTCGGGATCACGTCGCGCATGTCCCGGTCGAGATCGACGACTCGCATCGCGAACACACCCTAGCAAGCCGGGCTGAAAGCCCGGCGCGCAGCGAGCCACAGGCGAGCGAAGTTCAGAAGACGAGACCCGGGCTGCGCGAGCAAACGAGCGCGCGGGCGCAACGTGAAACCTTCCCCCCTGCAGGAGCCTCCAACCTGGGTATGCTCACGCCGATGGCGGACACCGTGGCGGTGCAGGGCGAGATGCCGACCTTGCGGGGCGCTTCGCGCTCCGGCCAGCTCGACCGACTCGCGAGCTTTCGATTCACGTACCTCGCGATCTTCGCCTTCCTGATGCTCTACCTGATCACCATCCAGGCGGCCGAGGGCCTCCTGCTCCAGCACTTCCGCGACGCCGTACGGCAGGCGGTTCGCGTCTCCCCGATGGACGGACCGATCGTCCCGCAGATCCAGAGCCGCGTGGCCAGCGCGGTGCGCGAATCGCTCTGGACGCGCTGGGGCGGAGTGCAGGTGAACGTGACGGTGATCGGAGCCGACGGCAAGACACCGATCTACGTCGGCGTCGGCAGCCTGGCCCCGCCGCCGCCCGCGCAGGGCTTCGACGCGGCGATGCGCCAGGCGATCGAGCTGCTGCCGCCGATCTCGGACGTGAACGTCTCGGTGCCGATCGGCTCGCTGCTCTCGGGCGGATTCATCGTCGGCTACGGCGCGCTGCTGCTGCAGAGCCTGTTCGTGATGCAGCGCCGCCAGGCGCGTGGCCAGGAGGAGCGGCTCCACGCGGCGGTCTCGGCACGCGACGACGCCGCGCAGCGCGCGCGCGCCATCGAGGAGGAGCTCGACGCGGTGCGCCAGCGGCTGCGCACGGTCGAGCCCGCCGAGCGCTCGCAGGCGGCGGCGATCCGCGAGCTCGAGGCCGAGCGCGCGCTGCTCCAGCAGAAGCTGCGCGAGCTCGCGCAGCGCGAGGAGGAGCTTCGCACCGGCGCCGAGCGCGGCGCCGAGCTCCAGCAGGAGCACCAGGCGCTCGAGGATCTGCTCGAGGAGGCGCTCGAGGACGTCGGCCAGAAGGAGCGCGAGATCGCCGGTCTGCGCGACCGCCTCGCGACTGCCGCGCACGCCGAGGCGAAGCCGCGCGAAGGCGGCGGCCGCGTGCGCGAGGCCGAGCGCATCGGGCGCCGGCTCCGCACGCTCTACAAGAACCTCGAGTTCGAGGATCGCGCGATCGACGAGTTCGCCGCGCTCGGCGACGAGTCGCTGCGGCTGCGCGCAGAGGAGTCGCTGAAGCGCCTCTCCGACGAGTCCGAGAGCGCGGCCGTGCGGCGCAAGGTCGGCGGACTCCCCGCGCAGCTCTCGATCTTCGAGCTCGGCTTCGCGGGCAAGGGCCGCATCTACTACCGGCGCTCCGAGAAGGGCGGCTTCCAGATCCTCGCCATCGGCGGGAAGGCGACGCAGAAGCAGGATCTCGAGTATCTGAGCCGGCTCGCTTGATGGATCTTCGCTCGCCTGCCGCTCGCTGCGCTCCGCGCCGCTTGCGGCGCGCTTCGCGCGGCATGATTTTCCGAGCTTCGGGCCGCGTGCTCGAATCGCTCGCTGCACACGACGCGATCCTTAGCCGCGCTCAGCGAGATCCTTGCATGCCCGGCGCAAGCTCTCTTTCAGCGCCGCGTCCTCCCACGGCTTCGAGATCACCTCGCGCACGCCGACCGCGCGGATCTCCTCCGGCGGGATCGACTCGGTCCAGCCGGTGATGAGGAGCCGGATCGCCCGCGGACGCCGCGCCGCGACCCGCTCGAGGAGCTGGAGGCCGGTCATGCCCGGCATCTTGTGGTCCGAGAGCACGACGTCGACCGGCTGCGACTCGATCACGCGCAGCGCCTCCGCGCAGCTCTCGGCCGAGAGCAGCTCGTATGGCTCGCGCCGCAAGGTGCGCCGCAGCGCCGACAGGATGCGGGGCTCGTCGTCGACGAGCAGCACGAGCGGCAGGCGCGCCGAGGCGTCGCTCACTCTCCGGTGTCTCCCTCTTCTCCCACCGGGAGGAACACGTGGAAGGCGCTGCCGCGGCCCGGCTCGCTCTCGACCGTGAGACGGCCGCCGTGGCGCTGCACGATTCCGAACGAGGTCGAGAGGCCGAGCCCCGTGCCCGCGCCGACCTTCTTGGTCGTGAAGAACGGGTCGAAGATGCGCTCGCGATGCTCGGCCGAGATGCCGACGCCGCTGTCGCGTACGCTGATCCGCACGACGTCGCCGTGGCGCGCGGTCTCGAGCGCGATCGTGCCCGTCTCGCCGCTCCGTCCGACCGCCTCCTCGATGGCTTGATAGGCGTTGACGAGCAGGTTCATGAAGACCTGCTTGAGCTGCATCGGGAAGCAGGAGACGACCGGCAGCTCGGCGTAGCGCTTCTCGAGCACGACCGCGTGTTTCATCATCGGCCACACGATGTTGGCGGTGGAATCGAGACACTGGTTGAGGTCGGCGAGCACGCGCTCGGACGCGTCCGGGTGCGAGAAGTCGCGCAGGTCCTGGACGATGTGGCGGATGCGCTCTGAGCCCTCCTGCGACTCGCGCACCGCCTTGGCGAGATCGCCGAGCACGAACTCGACGTCGACCGCCTCGGCCTCGGCCGCGAGCGCCCGGGCGACCTCGCGCAGCTCCGCCGAGTCGGACTTCGAGGCCGCCTGCGCGAGCGCTTCCACACGCGCGAAGACGCGCCGCAGATCCTGCACGTATTCCGCCATCTGGAAGAGGTTCGCGTGGATGAAGCCCATCGGGTTGTTGATCTCGTGCGCGACGCCCGCCGCGAGCTCCCCGATCGAGGCGAGCTTCTCGTGCTGGAGGAGCTGCGTGCGCAGCTGCTTCACATCCGAGAGGTCCTGGAACACGGCGACCACGCCGCTGCGCGTGCCGTCGGCCGACTCGATCGGCGCGCACGACATGCCGACGGGCACGCGCCGGCCGTCCGGCCGCGTCACCACCGCCTCGGCGCCCTTGAAGCGCGCGCCGCTCCGCAGCGATCGCGCGATCAAGGTCTCGTCGCCCTCGCCCGCCGGCTCGAACCAGTCCGACGCCTCGCGACCGTGGAGCGCCTCGAAGCCCGCGCCGAGGATCTGCTCGGCGGGCGGATTGCAGTACGCGATGCGGCCGGTGGCGTCGACCACGAGCAGCGCGCTGTTGAGCTGCTCGACGATGTCGCGGTGCGCGCGCGCGACGTCGGACGCCGCCTCGCGCCGCAGCGCGTCTCGGCGAGCGCGCTCGCGGGCGAGCAGCCGGCGCAGCGCGAGCGCGATCCGCTCGCCGTTCGCCCCGCACGGCAGACACTCGCCGGCGCCGGCGCGCAGCCAGGCGAGCGCCGCGGAGTCGCTGCCGGCGGGCTCGAGCACCAGCGAAGGGATCGCGCGCGCGGCGAGCCAGGCGACCAGCGCCTCGGCCTCGGCGCCGACGCGCGCGTCGACCACCGCGGCATCGAGCGGGCGGGAGCGCGCGAGCGCCTGACACTCCGCTGCGCTGCCGACCCGCGCGATCTCGGCCTCGCGCAGTCGCTCTCCGGCTACGCGCAGCCAGGACGGCGAGGCGTCCGGCCCGAGCGCCGCGACCAGCGTCGTGTCACCTACCCCCGGCTGGTCCACACGCCCCCTCCGCGCGGCGCGCGCCGCGGTCGCGGGGGGTCGCGGAAGCCTAGCCGTCCTGGATGCGCGGTCGCTAGTTGCGACGCGCCTGCAGGCCATGCTTCGCGAGCTTGCGGTAGAGCGTGCTCCGCCCGAGGCCCAGGCGGCGCGCGGCCTCGGGCGCGTCGCCGCCGGTCTCGGCGAGTGCGCGCTCGAGCGCGAGGCGCTCGTAGCTCGCGAGCGAGAGCGGCACGTCGCGCGGGACCTGCGCGGCCGAGCGCGGCACGCCGCGCCGCGAGCCGGGCAGATCCGCCGCGCGGACGCGCGGGCCGCTCGCGAGCGCCATCGCCGATTCGATCGCGTTCTCGAGCTCGCGGACGTTGCCGGGCCACTCCGACTCGACGAGCGCCTGGAGCGCCTCGTCCTCGATGCCCTCGACCGGCGAGTGCGCGCCGCGGTACTTGCGCAGGAAGTGGTGGACGAGCAGCGGGATGTCGTCGCGCCGCTCTCGCAGCGGCGGGATCTCGATTCGCACGACGTCGAGCCGGTAGAAGAGGTCCTGGCGGAAGCGACCCTCCGCGACCATGCGATCGAGGTCACGATGGGTCGCGCAGATCACGCGGATGTCGACCGGCACGGCGCTCGAGCCGCCGACCGGCCGCACCTCCTTCTCCTGCAGCGCGCGCAGCAGCTTGGCCTGCACGTTCGGCGGGATCTCGCCGATCTCGTCGAGAAAGAGCGTGCCGCCGTGCGCCATGCGGAAGAGTCCCGTCGCGCCCGTCGCCCCCGTGAAGGCGCCCTTCTCGTGGCCGAAGAGCTCGCTCTCGATGATCGACTCGGGCAGCGCGCCGCAGTCGACCGGCGCGAAGGGTCCGTGCGCGCGCGGGCTGGCCGCGTGGATCGCGCGCGCGACGAGCTCCTTGCCGGTTCCACTCTCGCCGCGCAGCAGCACGTGACTCTCGTTGTGTCGGAGGCCGTGGATCGTGCGAGCGAGCCGCCGCATCACCGCCGACCCGCCGATCAGCGAGGCCGGCGCGCCGCGCTCGCGCAGCTCGGCCTCGAGCTCGCGATTGCGCGCGACCAGCCGTCGGCGCTCGATCGCCTGTCGCACGGTGCTGCGCACGCGGTGCACGTCATCGAAGGGCTTCTCGAGGTAGTCGAAGGCGCCGCTCCGGATGCAGCCGACCGCGCTCTCGATGCTCGCGTGACCCGTGATCACGATCACCTCGAGCTCCGGCCGCTCGCGCTTCAGCCGCGCGAGGAATTCGAGCCCGCTCTGGCGCCCGAGCAGCAGGTCGAGCACGACGACATCGAGATCGGGATCGGCGAGCGCCTCCTCGGCCTGCTCCGCCGACTCCGCGAGCGCGATGCGATGCCCGTCCCCGCGCAGGATGCGCTGGAGCGCCCGCAGCAGCAGCGGCTCGTCGTCGACCAGCAGCACGGAGCCACTCGAGCCCGGCGCGCCCTGCGGCGCGCGCACTGCGCGGATCCCGGCACCCATATCGAGCGGTGTATCGGTGCCGTCGCGCCTCCTCTTGAAACGCGAGAGTGACCTTGAAACGCGAGAGTGACTCGCGCACATTCCGGCACCCCCCTCCGCCGCGCGGAGGATTCCGGTTGCGCAAGTCGCACGTGCTCGTCGTCGACGACGAGGAGCTGTATCGGCGCTCGCTGGAGCGCATCCTCACCCGGGTGGGTCACGAGGTGCTGGAGGCGCGCGACGCCACCGAGGCGCTCGCGATCGCCGCGGCGCAGTCGGTCGATCTCGTGCTGGCCGACGTGCGCATGCCGGGAATCAATGGGCTCGAGCTCGTGCGCCAGCTCCACGAGATGCACCCGGATCTCCCGTGCATCGTCGTGACCGGCTTCGGCGGTCCCGAGCAGTCGATCGAGGCGTTGCGCGCGGGCGCCTTCTGGTACCTCGAGAAGCCCTTCGACCGCGGCCAGCTCGACGCCGTGCGCAAGCTCGTGGACCAGGCGATCGAGCACGGGCGCCTCAAGGCGGAGAACCGGCAGCTCCAGCGCGAGCTGCGCTCGAAGTACCGCTTCGAGAACGTGATCGGCGCGAGCCCCGCGCTGCGCTCGGTGCTCGATCTGGTCGCGAAGGTCGCGGAGACCGACAGCACCGTGCTGATCACGGGCGAGAGCGGAACGGGGAAGGAGTTGATCGCGCGCGCGCTCCACTACAACAGCCGGCGCGCGGAGCGCCGGCTCGTCACGGTGAACTGCGGCGCGATTCCCGAGGAGCTGCTCGAGTCGGAGCTGTTCGGCCACGTGCGCGGCGCCTTCACCAGCGCGATCAGCCAGCGCGAGGGCCGCTTCGCCCTGGCCCACGGCGGCACCATCTTCCTCGACGAGATCGGCGACATGAGCCCGAACCTCCAGGTGAAGCTCCTGCGCGTACTCCAGGACCGCACCTTCGAGCCGGTCGGATCGTCGAAATCGCAGACGGTCGACGTGCGCGTCGTCGCCGCCACCAATCAGGATCTGGAGCGCGCGATCCGCGAGGGCCGCTTCCGCGAGGACCTCTACTACCGCCTGAACGTGATCCCGATCGAGGTGCCTCCGCTGCGCCAGCGGCCGGACGACATCCCGCTGCTCGTCCAGCACTTCCTCGACGTGATGCACCAGGAGCGCGGCACGCGCGTCGACTCGATCTCCGAGGAGGCGCTGGCGCTGCTCTGCCGTCACGACTGGCCGGGCAACGTGCGCGAACTCGAGAATCTGATCGAGCGGCTGTCGGTGCTGCGCGGCGAAGGCGAGATCCGGATCGAGGACCTGCCCGCGAATCTGCGCGGACACAAGGCCGCGCCGCTCGCCGCGCCGAGCGTGCCGGAGACCGGCCTCGACTTCCGCGAGGTGGTCGATCGCTTCGAGAGCGAGCTCATCCGCCAGGCCCTCGAGCAGACCCAGGGCAACAAGAATCGCGCCGCGCAGCTGCTCGGCCTGAACCGCACGACCTTGCTCGAGAAGATCAAGAAGAAGGGCCTCGAAGGCACCGGGCGGTAGGCCGAGCTGTCAGAAAACGCGCGGCACCGGCGTCGGCCGCCCGTCGCCCTCGCCCACCCGTTCGCGGACCTGCCGCCGCGCCGGGCGGCAGGTCCGCGCAAGCGACTGCGCAGCGCGCGCGCGGAGCGGCGCGAGAAAAGCGCCGCGGATCCGCGCACCTGACTCCGCCCGCCGCGCGCCGCCCGACACCGGGCGCATGCGGCCCGCCCGCGCGTCCCGCTTTTGGCACAGGCCCTGCTTTGCGGTCCACCCACATCGAAATCGTGCGAGCGGATGCGGTGGGCGCCGACGCACAAGGGGGGAACGAAGGGCATGGAAGCGCTGCTCCGCGAGGCCAAGGAGAAGAACTCGGAGATCCCGTCGCGTCTCAAGGAGCAGATCGTGCTCGAGCACACCCCGCTGATCCGGTACATCGTGAACCGGATCGCGGTGCGACTCCCGTCCCACATCGACCTCGACGATCTGCACAACACCGGCGTGATCGGGCTGATGGACGCGATCGAGAAATACGATCCGGACAAGAACTGCAAGTTCAAGACCTACGCCGAGTTCCGCATCAAGGGCGCGATCCTCGACCAGCTCCGCTCGCTCGACTGGGTGCCGCGCAGCGTGCGCCAGAAGAGCCGCCGACTCGAGCGTGCGTACGGCGAGGTGGAGCAGCGACTCGGACGCAACGCCACCGAGGACGAAGTGGCCGACTCGCTCGGGCTCCAGATCGACAAGTTCCACGAGCTGCTGAACCAGGTGCGCGGCATCTCGCTCGTGAACCTCGAGGAGATCCGCGGCACGAACTCCGACGGCGACCGCACGGGCACGTTCGCGGACATCGTCGAGGACGTGAACTCCGAGAACCCCTTCGCCAGCTTCAAGATGACGGAGACGAAGCGGGTGATCGCGGAGACGATCGCGATGCTGCCCGAGAAGGAGCGGCTCGTGGTGTCGCTCTACTACTACGAGGATCTGAACATGAAGGAGATCGGCGGGATCCTCGGGATCACCGAATCGCGCGTGTGTCAGATTCACACGAAGGCGGTGCTGAGACTTCGCGCGAAGCTGAAGGCGCTGCTGGAACGCTGAAGAGGCCTGCCTCGTCGGGGACGAATCCCCTGCGGCGGCCATCTGTTCCTCCTCGGGGACCCGACTTCGTCCCCGGGTCGTACCGAGCTAGGCGGCGTCCGGGTCGCAGCGCACGAGGGCGACGGTCACGTTGTCCTCGCCGCCGCGCGCGTTCGCGAGATCGACGAGGCGCGTGCACACGGCCTCGACGTCGCGCTCGCGCGCCGCGACGGCCGCGATCTCGGCGTCGTCGACGTGCGTCGTGAGGCCGTCCGAGCAGAGCACCACGGCGTCGCCGACCGCCGGCGTCAGCTCGGCGAGATCCGCCTCCACGTTCTTGCGGACGCCGAGGGCGCGCGTCAGCACGTGCCGGTGCGGGTGACCGCGCGCCGATTCCTCGGAGATCTCGTGTCGCCGCACCAGCTCCGCCACGAGCGAGTGGTCGTCCGTGAGCCGCCGGATGGTTCCTTTGCGGATCAGATATGCGCGGCTGTCGCCGACGTGGGCCAGCGCGATGCGTCCCGCGCCCGCGAGCAGCGCGACCAGGGTCGTGCCCATGCCGGTCAGCTCGGGCTTGGCCTGCGCCGTCTCGTAGACCTCGCGATTGGCGGCCTCGACGCAGGCCCGGAGCTTCTCGGTCAAGGTCGCCCGGCTCTCCCCGAGCTCGCGCAGCTTCGCGACGCAGCCGCGCGCGGCGAGCCGGCTCGCGAGCTGGCCCGCGGTGTGGCCACCCATCCCGTCCGCGACCAGGTACAGGCCGAGCTTCGGGGCCAGCGCGAAGCTGTCCTCGTTCGCGCTGCGCCGGCGCCCGACGTCCGTGCGCGCGGCCGCGGTCAGGATCATCGAAACCTCCGTCCGGCCCGCGCGACCGGCTCCGCCTGCATCGGAGGGTCGCCGCGATGCCTTGAAGCGCGGCGCCGCGCGCAGGCGACGCGCAGGCGAGCGCCCGGGGTGCTGGACTCCACCGCAGAAAAAGCATTCAATCCGGCCGGATGCGCCGTCGATACGACCGTGGGCCGCGCCCGTCCGGGGCCGGACCACCGCCAGGCGTTTCGAATCGGGGGGACCATGGGCAAGACCCTGCTGCTCGCAGACGACAGCGTCACGATCCAGAAGGTGGTCGGGATCAGCTTCGCGAGCGAGGACATCTCTCTCGTCACCGTCGACAACGGCGACGATGCGATCGCGCGAGCCCGCGCGCTCCGGCCGGACGTGATCCTCGCCGACGTCGTGATGCCCGGGAAGAGCGGCTACGAGGTCTGCGAGGCGATCAAGGCCGATCCCGCCCTGCGACACATTCCCGTGCTGCTGCTGACGGGCACCTTCGAGGCGTTCGACAACGAGCGCGCGAGCCGCGCGGGCGCCGCGGGCCACATCGCGAAGCCCTTCGAGGCGCAGGCGCTCGTCGAGCGCGTGAAGCGCCTGCTCGCGAGCGCGCCGGCTCCCGCGCCCGCTGCGCCGGCCGCGCCCGCGCCGCAGGCCGCTGCCGCGCCGCGTCCGCCGATGGCCCCTCCGCAGGCCGCGGCGCCCGTCCGACCCGCGCCGGCCGCGAGACCCGCGCCCGCCCCGCCGGCTCCGCCGAGCGCGCGCAGCGAGGAGGCCTTCGATTTCTTCGAAGACTCCGTCGCCACGGAGACGGTCCCGCCGACGCGCACCGCGACCGCCGCGTCGCAGCTCGAGAGCCCGAGCTCCAACCTGAGCTTCGACGGCGGCGACGACAACGCCTTCGCCTTCGGCGACGACGATCTCGGCACGACGCCCGCGCGCACGAGCGCCGCGGCGCACACCGTCGCGATCCTGCCCGACGCGCCGGCGTCCGAGCCGGGCGACGCGCTCGCGCTCGACACCGACGTCGACGCCGCGGCGGACGCCGAGCTCGAGCTCGCGACGCCGCGCCCCTTCGTGCGCGCCCCGGCGGCGGTGACGCCCGCGCTCGACGAGGGCGAGCGCTTCGACTTCGAGTTCGGCGCGGCCGCCGAGGAGCGCGACCCGGGTGCGATGCCGAACGCCGCGGTGCTGGACCCGATCGCCGCGTCCGACTACGACGTCTCCTCCTCCGACCTGCGCGCCGCCGTCTCACCCGGCGCGACGCGCCTGCTCGAGCAGGAGCCCGCCGCGCCTCTCGCGCGGATCGCCGACGACCCCGTGATGGATCTGCTGGAAGGCGATCTCACGGAGGCCGAGGCGTCGCTCGCGAGCGACCCGGCCGACGACACCTACGATCGCGTGCCGCAGACGCCGCCGGCTCCCGCTCGCGCCGCGACGGCGCCCGCCGCGCCGCCCGCACCCGTGCGCGCGCCCGTTCCGGCCCCGCCTGCTCGCAGCGTCGTTCCGCGGCCGATGCCGGAGCTCGACGAGTCGTCGCTCTCCGACGCCGTCGTCGCTCGCGTGGCCCCCGCGCTCCGCGAGCGGCTCCACGACACGCTCGAGAAAATGGCCTGGGAGTCCTTCGGCTCGGTCGCCGAGAGCATCGTCGAGCAGGCGGTCGAGCGGCTCGAGAAGGTCGCGTGGGAGGTGGTCCCGCGGCTGGCGGAGACCCTGATCCTCGAGGAGATCCGCAAGCTGAAGGGCGGCGATTCGGAGGACCCGGCGTAGTTCTGCCGGGCCTTCGCTCGGCTACGCCTCGCTGCGCGTCGGCCGAGGTGCCTCGGCCTCCTTGCCGTCTTCGCTCGGATTTCCGGAAGGCGATGCTGCTAATCTAGGTGGCCATGCGGGGCCCGGCCGAGCTGCCTCCGGCGCATACCTGGCTTCCCCTCGTCGCCCGCGCGCTCGAGGAGGACATCGGCCCCGGCGACGTGACCTCCGCGATCGCGATCGGGCTCGATCAGCGTGGCGCGGCGGTGATCGAGGCGCGCTCGCCACTCGTGGTCTGCGGCCTCGAGATCGCGCGCAGCGTCTTCGCCACGTTCGATCCCGAGCTGGTCTTCGAGCGCTGCACGGCGGACGGCGTGCGCGTCGGCGCGGGCGCGGTGATCGCGCGCGTGCGCGGTCCGCTGCGGACCTTGCTCGCCGGCGAGCGCAGCGCGCTCAACTTCCTGATGCGCCTGTGCGGCGTCGCCACCTTCACGCGTCGCTTCGTCGACGCGGTGGCCGGAACCGGGGCCCTCGTGCTCGACACGCGGAAGACGCTTCCCGGCTGGCGCACGCTCGACAAGTACGCGACGGCCGTCGGTGGCGCGCACAACCACCGGAGCGGCCTCTACGACGGGATCCTGCTGAAGGACAACCACGTCGCGGCGGCGGGCGGCGTCGTGCAGGCGGTCAAGGCGGCGCTCTCGGCGCGGCTCGATCACCTGCGCATCCAGGTCGAGGTGGAGTCGTCGGCCGACGCCTATGCCGCGGTCGAAGCCGGCGCCGACTCGCTGCTGCTCGACAACATGGGTCTCGCCGAGATCCGCGAGGTCGCGGACGCGCTACGCGGGCGCGTGCTGCTCGAGGTCTCGGGCGGCGTGCGGCTCGAGAACGTGCGGCAGATCGCGGAGACCGGAGTGCAACGCATCTCGGTCGGCGCGCTGACGCACTCGGCGCCTGCGGCCGACGTCGCGCTCGAAATCGCGTCGGGACCTGCGGCCCGGCCGGACGCAGGAGCCGGCGCATGACACCCGATCCGGCGCGCGCGCACGTCCCCCTCCGCAGCGCCGGACCCGGCTGCCCCGATCCGCCGAACGAAGCCGACCGCCTCACCGCGGAGCACCTGTTGCCGGGGCTCCGCACGCGCTGGCTCGGTCGCACGCTCCACTGGCTGGAAGAGACCGACTCGACCAATCGCGTCGCGCAGGATCTCGCGCGCGCCGGTGCGGCGGAAGGCACGGCGGTCGTCGCCGAGAGCCAGACGGCCGGGCGCGGCCGCCTCGGCCGGAGCTTCTTCTCGCCGCCCTTCCAGAATCTCTACACGTCGATCGTGCTGCGGCCGAAGGCGTCGGCCATCGAGACGCCTGCCACCGTGCTCGCCGCCGCGGTAGCCGTCGCGAATGCGGTCGCCGACACCGTGGGCTCGCGCGAGCCCGTCGAGATCAAGTGGCCGAACGACGTGCTGCTCGCCGGCCTGAAGGTCTCCGGCATCCTGCTCGAGCTCGGCGCCGAGGGCACGCGCGTCGCCTACCTCGTGCTCGGCGTCGGCGTGAACCTGAACGTCCTGCGCGAGTCCTTCCCCGAGGAGTTCCGCGCGCGCGCCGGCTCGCTGAGGAGCTTCCTCGGCGCACCCGTCGATCGCGCGGCATTCACCCGACGCCTCTACGAGCGCCTCGAGGCGACGCTCGACCGCTGCGCGGCGGACGGCCTCCCCGGCGTGCTGCCAGACTTCGAGGCCTGGTTCCGCATGCGCGGCCGTCGCGTGCGCGTGGCGGGCGCCGGCGCGGACGTGCTCGAAGGGATCGCGCTCGGTGTCGACCGGAACGGCGCGCTGCGCCTCGGCCTCGCGAGCGGAGAGACGCGCGTGGTCGCCGGCGACGTCACGTTGCTGAAGGAGCCCGCGTGACGACCCTGCTCGTGATCGACATCGGCAACACGAACGTGTCGCTCGGTCTCTTCGACGGCGCCGAGACGCAGGGAGCGGAGCTCGCGCACCACTGGCGCATCGCGACGCGCCGCGAGCAGACCTCGGACGAGGTCGCGCTGCTCGTCTCGAGCCTCTTCCGCCACGCGGGGCGCAGCGAGGAGCAGGTCGACGACGTGATCATCTCGAGCGTCGTCCCGCCGCTGCTCCCGATCTTCGAGCGCGTGTGCGAGAAGCTCTTCGAGCGGCCGCCGCTCAGCGTCGGGCCCGGCACGCGCACGGGCATGCCGGTCCGCTACGAGAACCCGCGCGAGGTCGGCGCGGACCGCATCGTGAACGCGGTCGCGGCCTACGAGCTGCTCGGCGGCCCGGTGATCGCGGTCGACTTCGGCACCGCCACGACGTGGGACTGCGTGTCGGCGCAGGGCGAGTACCTCGGCGGCGTGATCTTCCCGGGCATCCACGTCGCGATGGAGGCGCTGTTCGAGCGCGCCTCGATGCTCCATCGCGTGGAGTTCGCACGGCCGAAGGCGGTGATCGGACGGACCACCACGAGCGCGCTCCAGTCCGGGATGCTCTACGGCTACGCCGGCATCGTCGACTCGATGGTCGAGCGCATCCGCGCCGAGCTCGGCGCCGAGGCGCGCGTGGTCGCGACCGGCGGGCTCGCCGGCCGCGTCGCCGCCGAGTGTCGGACGATCGACCGCGTCGAGCCCTTCCTCACCCTGGAAGGCCTCCGTCTCATCTACCAGAAGAACCGCGCGCCGGGGGCGGAGTCCGCCCGTCCGCGGCCCCCGCGCGCCGCAGCGGCGCCGAAGGCCCGAAAGGAGAAGCGACCGTGAAGGACACGAAGCCGAGCGACACCCACAATTTCGCGCTGGTCGGACACTCCGGAGACGGCAAGACCTCCGTGGGCGAAGCGCTGCTCCACCAGGCGGGCGCGACTGCGACGCTGGGAAGCGTCAGCGCCGGCACCTCGGTGCTGAACTTCCTGCCCGAGGAGAAGGAGCGCCAGACGACCATCAGCTCCGCCGTCTACTCCTTCGACGCCGGCGGCAAGCACTTCACGCTCGTCGACGCCCCCGGCGACTCGAACTTCCAGGCCGACGGCCAGGTCGCGCTCCACGCGCTCGACGGAGCGGTGCTCGTCGTCTCCGCGGACCACGGCGCGAAGGTCGGCACCGACCGCATGTTCCGCTTCTGCCGCGAGCGCTCCATCCCGCTGATCGCGGCGGTGAACGGCATCGACCGCGAGCGCGCGGACTGGGACGCCGCGGTCGCCTCGCTCGAGAAGATGGAGGCAAACCCCGTCGTCGTGAGCTTCCCGATCGGGAGCGCGCACGACGTGTCGGGCGTGGTGGACGTGATCCAGATGAAGGCGTACACCGCGGCCGGCGAGGGCGACGTGCCGGGCGATCTCGCGGACGAAGCCACGGCCGCGCACGAGAAGCTCGTCGAGAGCGTGGCCGAGTGCGACGACGCGCTGCTCGAGAAGTACCTCGAGCAGGGAGAGCTCCCGCCGGACGAGGTGCTGCGGGGACTCTGTGCCGGTACGCGCGCGGGCCGCATCCTGCCCGTGTTCGCAACTGCCGCGACGCGCGAGCTCGGGACCTCGCGATTGCACTGGGCGATCGCGAATCTGCTGCCGTCCGCCGCGGAGCGCGCGCCCTTCACGGACGCCGAGGGCCAGCCCGTCCTCTCCGAGGCCGACGCGCCCTTCCGCGCGCTCGTGCTGAAGACGATCATCGACCGCTACGCCGGGACGCTCTCCGTGCTGCGGGTCGTGTCGGGCACCTTGCGGCCGGAGTCGACGGTCCGCGACGCGACCGCCGACCACAAGGAGCGGCTCTCGAAGCTGATGCTGCTGCGCGGCGCGGAGCACGTGGACGCGCCCGACGCGGGGCCCGGCGACATCGTGGCCGTCGCGAAGCTCAAGTCGGTCAAGACCGGGCACGCGCTCTGCGCCGAGAAGGGCGGCTCGGCGCTCCCGCCGATCCCCATTCCCCAGGGTGTCATTTCCTACGCCATCTCGGCGAAATCAAAGGGAGATGAGGATAAAGTCTTCACCGCGCTCGGCCGACTCGTGGAGGAGGATCCGACGCTCCATCTCGGTCGCGATCCGATGACCGGGGAGTTCCTGCTGACCGGCCGGGGGGAGCTCCACGTGCGCATGACCGTGTCGAAGCTCCAGCGGATGTTCGGGGTCGAGGTGGAGCTGAAGACGCCCAAGGTTCCCTATCGGGAGACGATCAAGAAGCGAGCCGAGAACGTCGAGGGCAAGCTCAAGAAGCAGACGGGCGGCAAGGGGATGTTCGGCGTGTGTTACCTGACGGTCGAGCCGCTCCCGCGCGGCACCGGAATCGAGTTCGTGGACGAGATCGTCGGCGGCGCCATCCCGCGCAACCTGATCCCCGCCGTAGAGAAGGGCATCCAGGAGGCGTGCGTCCACGGGCCGCTCGCGGGCTACCCCGTGGTCGACGTGCGCGTGCGCTGCATCGACGGGAAGTACCACACGGTCGACTCGAACGAGATGGCCTTCAAGCTCGCGGGCTCGTTCGGGTTCAAAGCCGCGCTCGAGCAGGCGGGCCCCACGCTCCTCGAGCCGGTGATGGACCTCCACGTCGCGGTGCCGGCGCAGTACGTCGGCGACGTGATGGGCGATCTCTCGAGCCGGCGCGGCCGCGTCGGATCCTCGGAGGCGAAAGGCGCCACGCAGGTGATCCAGGCGCAGGTGCCGATGTCCGAGATGCTCGAGTACGCCAGCGCGCTGACCAGCATCACCGGCGGCCAGGGCGAGTTCCACATGGAGTTCCACCACTACGACGAGGCGCCTTCCCAGGTCCGCGAGCGAGTCGTCGCGGAGGCGCAGGCCAGCAAGACGCCGCACTGATCCGCAGGCCGTCGAAGCGGCCTCGCAGTCCCGCGGCCCGGGTCCGATTCGATGGAAGCCACACGCGAAAAGATCCAGCTCAAGCTCTCGCCGCAGGCCGAGAAGTACGCGCGCCGCGACGCGCCGCTCGAGGTCCGGCGCATGGCGGCGCGCGGCGCCCTGCCCCTGCCGCCGCTCGAGCTCGCGACCGTCCTCTTTGCCTTGATGCACGATCCCGACGCCGAGGTGAAGAGCCGCGCGCGCGACAGCCTCGAGCAGCTTCCGGACCCCGTGATCGACGCAGTGCTGTCGGGCCCCGCGCACCCCTCGCTGCTCGATCACCTCGCGCACGCCAATGCCGAGCGCGAAGCGCGCCTCGAGCGCATCGCGCTGAACGCCGCGGCCGCGGACGAGACGATCGCGTTCCTCGCCGAGCGCCCGTTCCGGCGCGTGGTGGAGATCGTCTCGAACAACCAGGAGCGCATGCTGCGCCACCCGCCGATCGTGGACGCGCTCGGCGCGAACCCGCTAACGGGTCGCGCGGTGATCGACCGCATCCTGTCCTTCCTCGGCATCGAGGAGGCGCCCGAGGACGAGGCCCCCGCGAGCCCGGAGAGCCTCGGCGAGGAGGAGATGCGCGCCGCGCTCGCGGCCCTCCTCGGCGGCGACCTCGCGAACGTGCCCGCGGCCCTGATGGACGACGACGCGGAGGCTGCGCCCGAGGAGGTCGCCGCGGGCGGGAACCTCTACGCGCTCGTGCAGAACATGACGGTCTTCCAGAAGATCAAGCTCGGGCGCATGGGCAACAAGGAGGCGCGCACCTTGCTCGTGCGCGACCGCAACAAGATCGTGGCGATCGCGGCGGTCACCAGCCCGAAGATCACGGAGAACGAGCTGCTCTCGATCGCACAGTCGCGCAACGTCTCCGACGAAGTAATCCGCACCGTCGCCAACAACCGCGAGGTGACCCGGCACTACCAGGTCAAGCTCGCGCTCGCGACCAACCCGAAGACGCCGCAGGCGGTCGCGATGCAGTTCGTGAACTACCTCCAGGAGCGCGACCTTCGCAACCTGATGAAGAGCAAGGACGTCCCCTCGATGATCTCGACACACGCGCGCCGCATCCTGGCGAAGAAAGGAAAGTCGTGATGGCGAGGGTCGAGCCCGAGTCGTCGGAGGTGAACGCGCGCATCCTCTACTGGGGGATCGAGGGCGCCGGCAAGCGGACCAACCTGCGCGGCGTCTACGCGAAGCTGCGCCCGGATCACCGCGGCGAGATGCGCGAGGTGCCGACCCGCCTCGACCCGTCGATCGCCTACACCGTGCTGCCGATCGAGCTCGGCGAGGTCGCGAGCGTGCGCACGCGCATCGAGCTCGTCGCCGTCCCCGGCTCGCCCGAGCAGGCGCCGATGCGAAAGACCCTGCTCGATCAGGTCGACGGCGTTGTGCTCGTGATCGACGCCGACCCGCGTCGCGCGCCCGAGAACGCGGCGATGCTGGAAGAGCTCCGCAAAGGGCTCGCCGACTACGCGCGCCGCCTCGAGGATCTGCCGCTGGTCGTCCAATACAACAAGCGCGACCTCTGCGACGACTACGGCATCGACGAGCTGCACCGACGGCTCGGTCTCGGCGGCGCGACGGTCTTCGAGGCGGTGGCCACCGAGGGCCGCGGCCTGCTGCAGACGCTCTCCACCATCTCGAAGAAGGTGATGCGCGCGCTGCGCGAGGAGAGCGTCGCCACTCAGCCCGTGTCTCCCGCGGTCGCAACGCGACCCGCTCCGGCCGTCGCCGCGCCGCGCCCCGCGCCCACCCCGGCGCCGATGCCGCGCCCCGCGCGCGACCGCGACGGCGAGACGCGCGTGGCGCCGAGGCCCGCGCCCGAGCCGCGGCGCACGCTCGAGGACGCGATCCTCGAGGAGACGTCGCGTCCCGACACCGCCGCGCTCGACGCCGAGATATCGTCGGCCGAATCGCTACTCGAGACGCCGTGGCCCGACGGCGGCGACGGGGCGCCGCTCGGCGCGCGCATCGGCCGCGATCTCGTGATCGTGTCGGTCGGCGACGCGTCGCGCGTCGACGACCGCAGCGTGCGGCTCCCGATCGTGCTCGGCGACGGCCTCGGCGAGACCAGCACCCTGGTGCTGACGATCCGCCTCGACGCGCTCGCCGACGAGGACCCCGGCCGATGAGGAAGCGCATCGGTCTATTCGGCGCGAGCGACGAGTCGCTCGCGCTGATCCCGCTGCTCGAGGCGAACCCCGCCGTCGAGCTGGCAAAGGTCTACGACCCGGAGGCGGCGCGGCTGCGCGAGCGCCTCGGTCGACTCGATCCGGGCGTCGCGGCCGTGCTCGAGGGCACGCTCGTCGACGACCCGCGCGAGTTCGCCGCCTCGGGTCTCGACGCGGTGGTGGCGTCGTCGCCGGACGATCTCGCGGCCGCGCTTCCCGAAGGTCCCCTCGCCGGCGCGCGCGTCGTGACGCCGTTGACCGCGAAGCTCCTGTGGGGCTACAGCGGGCCTCCCGCCGAGCGCAAGGCCGAGCTGCTCCAGATCCTGCACGAGATCGTGGAGTCGGTGGACCTGACGATCGACACCGACGAGATCTTCACCCGCGTGCTCGAGATCGCGCTCGCGGTGACCGGCGCCGAGGGCGGCTCGCTGATGCTGCTCGACGAGGCTCGAGGCGAGCTGCGCGTCCGCGTCGCGGCAGGCATCGAGCCGGAGCTCTGGTCGAAGATCCGCGTGCGGCTCGGCGAGGGCATCGCGGGCCGCGTGGCCGAGGAAGGCCGGTCGCTGCGCCTGCGCGGCAAGGCCGACCGCGCGCGCTTCCGCATCGTGCGCGAGCGGCTCGACGTCGAGTCGGCGCTCTGCGTACCCCTGCTCTCGCGCGGCCGCGTGCAGGGCGTGCTGAACCTGCACCACCGCTCGCGTCCCGACGCCTTCGACGAGGCCGACCTCGCGTTCGCCGAGGAACTCGCTCACGTCGACGCGCAGATCATCGCGCGCGCGCAGCAGCACGCCGATCTCCGCAGCCAGGCCGCGCGCTACACCGCCGTGCGCGAGGTGCGCGAGATCCTCGGCGAGCGCACGCCGCTCGACGCGCGGCTCGCGGCGCTCTGCCGGCTGGTCGCGCGCCACGCCGGCGGCGGCATCGCGACCGTCTACCTGCACGACCTCGAGGAGGACGCGCTGCGCTGCTCGGCCACGTCGTCCGCGCCCGGCTCGCTGCTCGCCGAGCTCCGCATCCGCATCGGCGAGGGAATCGACGGCGCGGCGGCCGAGAGCGGCGAGGCGACCTTGCTGCATCGCGCGGACGGCACGCTCGCCTACGCGGCGCTGCCGCTCTTCGCGGGTGACCACCTCGTCGGCGTGCTCTCGGTGCAGGCCGGCGCCTCGCTGCCGCGCGACGCGCGCGTCGAGGAGACCTTGCAGGAGATCGCGAACGTCGCGGCGGAGGAGATTGCGAAGGCGGAGCGCGAGGCCCGCACCGCGCACCGCGCGACGCAGATCGGCGCGATCAACGAGGCGGGCCTCCAGATGGTGTCGGCGACCGATCCCTCCGAGGTGTTGCGGCTCGCGACCTCGTCGGCCGCGATGACGCTCGAGGCCGACCACGCCGTGCTGCGCCTCCAGGACGAGGAGACGCGGCGCTTCGCGATCCGCTCCTACTTCGGCTCGGCCGACGGCCGCACGCAGGAGCGCCTGTTCAAGCTCGACAAGCGCGTCTCGGTGGGGGTGCTGCGGCGGCGCGCGCCGGTCCTGATCCGCGATCTCGCCGCCGATCCGGAGCTCGCCGAATCGGAGAGCGACGTGCGCTCGGTCGTCGCGGCCCCGCTCTCGCGCGAGGGCCGCCCGATCGGGACGCTTGCCCTCTACGACAAGATCGCGCCCGACCGCTTCACGCCGAGCCGCTTCGCGCAGGACGATCTGCGCCTCTTCGAGCAGTTCGTCTCGTATCTCGAGCGCGCGCTCGCCAATGCGCTGCTCCATGCGCGCACGCGGCAGCTCCGTCACTTCGATGAGGAGACGGGTCTCCCCAACGAGCGCCACCTCGCGCGCCGCATCGACGAGGAGCTCGCGCGCGCGGGATCGCGCGACGGCGCCGTCGCGCTTGCGGTCGCGAAGATCGAGAACCTCGCGGAGTTCGAGGCGCACGGCGACGCGCAGAAGACACGCCGGCTGGTCTCGCGCGTGGCCGAGTCGCTGCGCGCGCGCGCCCGCGAATTCGACGTGGTCGCGCGCCTCGGCCCGGCCGAGTTCGCCGTGCTGATGCCCGAGCCGGGGCGCGCTCCGGGCGAGCGCGTCGCGTCGCTCGCGCGCGCGGTGGCGGAGGACGTCTCGAAGGACGACGACCTGAACGAGCCGACTCGCGTCTCGCTGTCGTTCGGCTATGCGAGCGCGCCCGCGGACGGCCGCGATCGCAAGGGGCTGCTCGAAGCCGCACGCACTCCGCGCATCCACATGGTGTGAGTCAGCGCGGCGTCGCGAGCGCCGCGTCGAGATTCCGATGGAAGTGCGCGAGCGCCGCCTCGAAGCGGCCGAAGAGGAACTCGTCGTTCGCGCCGCTCTCGATCCCCTTCTGGATCGAGCAGGCGACAGCGATGTCCTCCGCGCCGCCCGTCTGGTTGACGAAAGCGGCGTCGCGCTCGGCGGCCGCCTTCCCGTCGGCTTCCTTCCCGGGCTCGGCCGGCCGGTTCGTGAGCGACCACGAGAGGAAGCGCGTCTCGCGGGTCGACACCGGGTCGAGCACGGTCAGGATCGTGTGGTGCGAGAGCACGACCACGACCGCGTTGGGGAAGAGCTGATAGACGTAGGTCAGCGCGCCCGCCACGCGGCGCTCCTCGGGCGGCAGCGCCGCGAGCTTCCGGATCCGCTGGAAGGGGAAGGTCACGCGGCTGTGCGGGCCGAACGTCTCGACGAGATTCAGGTTGTCGAAACCGAAGGGATAGAAGCTCTGCGGGTGCGTCGCGCGGATGTGGTAGCCCTCGAGGAAGCCCTCCATCAGCACCTTCCAGTTCGCCGGCACGAGGAACTCGCGCGCCGCGAACAGGCGCTGGTCCTTGGCGAGCAGCTCCGGGACGACGTCGAGGGATTCCTCGGCAACGGCCGCCTGCCTGGCCGGAGGCGAGGCAGAGGCCCCTGCGGCGGCCATCTGTTCCTCCTCGGGACCTCTGCCTCGCCCCCCCGGCTCCTGCGTGACCCACACGAGCCCGTGGCGCTCCTCCGCGGTCACCGACACGAGCCCGTGGCGCTCGCGATCGAGGCCGGGGAAGCCGTGCTCGTGCGGCACCTGCCGCAGACTCCCGTCGAGCCCGTAGGTCCAGCCGTGGTAGCGACACCGGAAGGCGGCGCTGCAGCCCGTGCCCTCGGCGACCTGCGTGCCGCGGTGGCGGCAGGCGTTGCGGAAGACGCGCACGCGGCGGTCGGCGCCGCGGACCGCGAGGAGGGGCGTGCCGGCGGCGTCGCGCGCGACGAAGGACCCGACCTCGGGAAGCGCGAGGGAGGGACAGAAGGGGCTGGGCAGGCGCCGCAGTACGCGCTGCTCCGCGTGCAACCGCTCCTCCGAAAGGTAGTGCGATACGGGCTCGCGCCACACGCCCTCCCCCTCGTCCGTCGTGCCCGCGTCGATGTGTCGGAGGATGCGCTCCGCGACCTCGCGATCCTCGAGCAGCCGCGCCATCGGGATCTCCCGCGTCCGCCCGGGACGCTTTGTGAATTGACTTCAATTCTATTCTGAGCGACCCTGCCCCGCGTGTCAACGATCCCCGTGCCCGTCACCTCGAAGGGTCGGGCCACGCGGCGCCGCCTGCTCGAGGTCGCGCGCGAGGTGGCGCTGCGGACGGGCGGCGAGATCGAGCTCGCGAGCGTGGCCGAGGCCGCCGGCGTCGTGCCGAGCCTCGTCCACCGCTACTTCGGCTCGAAGGCCGGGCTCGTCGGTGCGCTCGTCGACGACTTCTTCGACCGCTTCCACGCCGCCGTGCTCGACGCCGACCTCGACGCCCACGGAACCTGGGCGCAGCACGAGCGGATCCGGCTCGAGCGCGGCGTGCGCTTCCACTACACCGAGCCCTTCGCCGTGGTGCTCCACGGCCCGCTCGCGCGCGATCCCGAGGTCGCGCGCCAGGAGGCGCAGCGCATCGCGGTGGTGGTGGAGCGCGCGGCCCGCAGCATCCGTCGCGCGCAGAAGCGCGGCGAACTGCCGGTTGGCGTCGATCCCGGGCTCGCGGGCGCGGCCATGTTCGGCGCGATGCGGCTCGTCATGTTCGAGGCGCTGCGCCGCACGCCCCCGCCCCCGGCCTCGCGCGTGATCGACGTTCTCTGGCGTCAGGTCGCGGCGTCGGTCCGGATCGATGCCGACGCGGGCGCGCCGCGTCCGCGCGCCCGCGTCAGGCGAGGCTGAGCGGCGAGTGCGGCAGGCCCAGGGACTCCGCGACACCGCGGTGGACCAGGGCTCCCCTCCACACGTTCGCGCCGAGCGCGAGCGCCGGATCGCCTCGCACGGCCGCGTCGATCCCGTGGGCGGCGATCCGCTCGACGAAGGGAACCGTCGTGTTGGTGAGTGCCAGGGTCGAGGTGCGCGGCACCGCGCCCGGCATGTTCGATACGCCGTAGTGGATCACGCCGTGGACCTCGTAGGTCGGATCCGCGTGCGTGGTCGGACGGATCGTCTCGACGCAGCCGCCCTGGTCCACCGCGACGTCGACGATCACCGAGCCCGCCTCCATGCGCGCCACCTGCGACTCGCGCACCAGCACCGGCGCGCGGCGCCCACTCACGTAGACGGCGCCGATCAGGAGATCGCTCGTCAGCACGGAGCGCTCGATCGCGGCGGCGCTCGCGTAGAGCGTGTTGAGCTCGCCGTGGAAGATGTCGTAGAGGTAGGTCAGACGACGCAGATCGATGTCGAGCACGTCGACCTCGGCGCCGAGCGCATGCGCCACGCGCACGGCGTTGATGCCGACGATGCCGCCGCCGAGCACGCAGACCTTGCCGCGCATCACGCCCGGCACGCCGCCGAGCAGCAGTCCCTTCCCGCCGCGATCCTTCTGGAGCAGCGCGACGCCGACCTGCACCGCGAGCCGCCCCGCGACCTCGCTCATCGGCGCGAGCACCGGGAAGGTGCCGTCGGGATGCTGGATCGTCTCGTACGCGACGCCGATCACGCCCGCGTCGAGCAGCGCGCGCGTCAGGGTCGGGTTCGCGGCCAGGTGCAGGTACGTGAAGAGCACCTGGCCCTTCCGCAGCCACCCCACCTCGTCTGGCTGCGGCTCCTTCACCTTCACGATCAGATCCGGCTCCGACCAGGCTTCCTGGGGCGAGACGAGCGACGCGCCCGCCTCGCGGAAGCTCGCGTCGGAGAAGCCGCTGCCCTGCCCCGCGCCACGCTCGACGAGCACCTCGTGACCGTCGTGCCGGAGCACCCGTACCGCGTCGGGCACGAGACCGACGCGGAACTCCATCGTCTTGGTCTCGCGCGGAACCCCGATCCGCATCCCTACCTCCGATAGGACTCGATCAGGACGTCCGCGATCTGCGGGCGCATGATGCGCGGGTCGGGTCGCTGCCCCGACTGGAGCTGTTCGCGCACCTTGGTGCCGCTCACCGCGACGGGCTTCTCGTCGGGGTGGTGGTCGGTCAGGTCGACACGCCCGAGTGACTCGTAGAAGGCGGCGAATCCGATCTTGCACGGCCGCAGGTGCAGCTCGCCGCCGAGCTCCTCGAAGATCTGCTGGGCGTCGAAGTCGCCCCAGATGGGCTTTCCGTCCTCGAAGGGCGCGTCCGCGTGCTTGCGGCCGATCACGAGATCGCTCATGCCGTAGTTCTGGCGGTAGATCGCGTGCATCACCGCCTCCGAAGGGCCGCCGTAGAACATCTTGATGTCGAGCCCGATCAGCTCGAAAACCTCCGAGAGGTCGTAGCCGACGCCGCGCCACAGCGCCTCGTCCTTGTCGCCCTCGCCGAGCAGCCGGTCGTCGTGGAGCTTCCGGTAGGCGCGCATGCGCACGACCGCGGGCACGTCGTCGCCCTTCAGCTCGCCGACGAGCGGCATCAGCACGATGCCCGTGAAGTGACCTTCGCGCGTCAGGCGCTCCGCGCCCGCCACCAGCGCGTACTCGTGCGCGCGGTGCAGCGGGTTGCGCGTCTGGAAAGCCAGCGCGCGCTCCCACTTGCGATCGCGGATCAGCGCGCGCGTCATGCGGGGCGACAGCATGTACTCGCCGTACTCGGGATGGACGGGCTGCGGTAGCACCCGCAAGGTGCCGCCCGCGAGCCGCGTGCGCGGATCCTGCTCGACCTGGCGGCCGCCCGGATGGTCGTGTCGCGGCGTCCGATAGACCTTCTGCAGGTAGCGCGGCTTGTCCCACTCGAACAGCTCGAGGTCGTCGAGGATCGCGACGGTGTCACCCGCCTCCGTGTGCAGCGCGGCCGATCCGCCGCGCGCGAGCGCGCCGACCTCGTCGTCCGCGACTGGCAGCGAGAGCGGAATCGTCCAGGCATAGCGACCGCCGCCGACCTCGATGTGTCCGCGCTCGAGCACGCGGCTCCAGACCTCCGCGCGCATCGGACCCTCCAGCGGCGACAACGCGCCGTCGGAGATCCGGTACACGGTCGAGAGGTCCGCGCGCGAGACGCGGATCTTCGGCAGGCGCGCGGCCTCGCGCAGGAAGGCGGCGCGCTGCGCGAGCGGCACCCCGCGGTCCACGAGTTCGGCCAGCCCTCCGTGTACCGGCACCAGCTCCTTCACGGGTTTCCCGAGCGTCACGAGGGTCTCCTTGGCTTGAAGAGGAAGTCGCGGCGCGCGACGGATCACCAGACGGGATTCTCGCCGTCGCCGTCGGCGAAGAGGATCATGTCGCCGCTCCCGTCGAAGCGGCGCAGATAGAGATACCGGCGCGGCGGCGACTCCGAGGCGACGTAGGCCACGAAGCGGCCGTCCGGCGACAAGGTCGGCCGCGCCTCGCTCCGCTCGCTCGACCCGATGCGCGCGCGGCTGCTGCCGTCGGCGCGCATGCGCCAGATGCGCCAGTCCTTGTTCACCAGCGCGGTATAGACGATCCACGCACCGTCTGCGGAGAAGCGGGCCTGGCGGCCTGGCGCGAGCGCGACGATCTGTGCGCGCGGCTCGAGCACCAGCAGGCGGAGCTCGCTGCGCCCGTCCGGGTAGTCGCGTGTCCACACGACCGAGTGTCCGTCGGGCGCGCAGCTCGGGGCATACTCGACGCCCCAGTCCGTCAGCGGCTCGAAGGGACCGCCGCCTCCCGGCCGGGAGATCTCGATGCGCGAGCGCGAGGTGTCGCCGCTGACGTCGAACGCCGTCGCCACGACGCGCCCTTCCGACGCGTAGCAGGCCTCCGAATACGCGGTCGGGCCGTGCGTGACCGGACGCACCGTGCCGCGCTCGCGGTCGTACTCGTACACCTGGAAGTCCCGCTCGCCGGGCTGCGCGAACAGCAGGCGGTTGTGATCGGGCGACCACTCGAGCGGGATGGAGCCGCGGCGCGCCGCTTCCACGAGGCTCACCTGGCGGGTGCGCGGATCGAGGAGCGCGAGGCGCCCGGGACTCTGCTCCTCCTGCTGCGGCTTGTGGCCGAGCACCTGCGCGACGTAGCTCTTGAGGTGGTCCGCGCTGCTGTGCATCTCGCCGGTCGGGGGAAGCTGCCCGGCGCTGAGGAGTTGCTGCCGCACCGCTTCGATCTCGGCGTTCTGCTCGTCCTTGTAGGCCTCGGCGCGCCGCCGAGCCTCCTCGGGCGTGCGGTAGTTGAAGGCGATCGGCTCGGCGGGGATCTCCGCCTTGGAGACGCCGACGCTCTGGCACGCGAGCAGGGGAACCGCAAGAAGGCCGACAACAGTCGGCCGACGCGGAGCGAGGCAAGCCGTCCGGCGCGCAGCGAGGCGAAGCCGAGCGGAGATCGCACGAGATTGCCGAGCGAAGGCCGGCAGCCCGAGCGCGAGCGAATAGCGAGCGCGAAGGCCCGGCCAAGGCCTCACGACGGCAGGCTCTCGACGCGGTGGCCGCGCAGTCCATCGGCGCCCGGCCGGAAGAGCGCCACCTCGCGCACGCTCCGCTCGAAGATCGCGAGCACGATCCAGTCGGCGTCGGGAAAGCGCGAGCGCTCCTGCTCGGCGAACTCGAGGTCCATCTCCGACAGGTACGCGCCGGCGCCGACGTGTGAGTGGTAGACAGCCGTCACCTTCATGCCGCTGCGCTCGGCCTCGCGCTGCACGAGCGCGATGTCCGCGTCGCTCATGTAGAACGCGGAGTGGTTGTCGCGCGGGAACTCCACCGGGTCCTTGTTGTGCTTCGCGGTCATCTCGTTGTGGCAGCGGTGGACGTGTCCGAAGGGCGCGCGTTCGTCGCCCACGATCAGGCCACAGCACTCCTCCGGTCCCGTCTCCAGCGCGTGTTTCATCATCTCGTGCAGGACGGTCGCTGGAATCCGCACAGGCTCACTGTGCGGATCGACGTCGACTCGAGGCGTCAGAGTGCGACTCCGCAGGGGTCTCCGAACGAAGGCG
>Ga0335069_10000413_pt1 | contig 72558 bp, 66 predicted proteins | sample Lox_Sample_11_FD_206714 | JGI IMG/M metagenome (GOLD analysis project Ga0335069, IMG submission 206714) | Soil microbial communities from Loxahatchee National Wildlife Refuge, Florida, United States - Lox_Sample_1.1 | ecosystem: Environmental > Terrestrial > Soil > Wetlands | place: USA...
GCTCGAGGACAAGTCCGACGAGATGGTGCCGCTGATCCGCGACTTCCTGAGCCGCAAGGTCACCTAGCGATGGTCAAGTTGAGCATTTTCGTGCAGCGCCGAGCCGATCTCTCGCATGAGCAATTCGCCGATTACTGGATGAACGTGCATTGGCCGCTCGTCCGGTCGGTCCCCGAGGTCCAACGATACACCAGGCGCTACGTACAGCTTCATCCGATCCAGGTGCCGGAAGGACTTCCCGTCGCGCCCTACGACGGTGTCGGAGAAGCCTGGTTCGACAGTCCGGACGACATCCTGAAGATGGTCGCGTCGAAAGGCTGGACCGACATCGTCCAGAAGGACGACCCGAACTTCCTCGATCCCTCGAAGACCCGGATCCTCATCTCGGAGGAGAAAGTGGACTTTGATTTCGCCGAGCGCGAAGGTTGACGGAGCAAGATTCCCTTTCCAGACGACATCGTCCGGGCCATCAAGGAGGTGACGGGTGACCGGGCACGGTCGAACGAGACCTCACGCGACAGCGACGGATACGCACGCCCACTCCGACCACTTTTTGAAGGATTCGGCTTCCGTCGCCGTTGCAATGATGGCAATTTGAGACAAATTTGAATTGTCCGCGGTTCTCCACCGCGGTTCTCCACCGTCCGAATCCGGTGGCTCGAGAAACCTCTATGCCGCCCTGGCGAGGCCCACTTCGGCCCAGATCTCGGCCAGCGCCCGCACCAGGTGCTCGATATCGGCGTCGGTGTGATGCGGTGACGGCGTGATGCGCAGCCGCTCGGTGCCGCGCGGCACCGTCGGATAGTTGATCGGCTGCACGTAGATGCCGTAGCGGTCGATCAGCACGTCGCTGATCTGCTTGCAAAGAACGGGATCGCACACCATCACGGGCACGATATGGCTGGGGTTGTCGAGATGCGCGACGCCGGCCTGATCGAGCCGCGACCGCAATCGCGCCACCCGATCCTGGTGCCGCTCGCGCTCTTCGGAGCTGACTTTCAGATGACGGATGCTGGTCAGCGCGCCGGCCGCGACCGCTGGCGGCAGCGACGTGGTGAATATGAAGCCCGACGCGAAGCTGCGGATGAAATCGCAGATTGTCGCGGATGCCGCGACATAGCCGCCGATGACGCCGAACGCCTTCGCAAGCGTGCCCTCGATCACGGTCAGGCGATGGCTCAATCCGTCCCGGTCGGCGATGCCGCCGCCCCTCGGACCATAGAGGCCGACGCCATGAACCTCGTCCAGATAGGTCATGGCGTTGTGAGCCTCCGCGACATCACAGAGCTCCGAGATCGGCGCGATATCGCCGTCCATCGAATAGACTGATTCGAACGCGACCAGTTTCGGCGCATGCGGATCGAGATCGCTCAGTTTGCGTTCGAGATCCCGGGGATCGTTGTGGGCGAAGATACGCGTTTCACTGCGGCTGTGCCGGATGCCCTCGATCATCGAGGCATGGTTGAGCTCGTCCGACAGGATGACGCAACCCGGCATCCGAGATGCGAGCGTGCTGATCGCCGCCATGTTCGAGACATAGCCCGACGTGAACAGCAGCGCCGCCTCCTTTCCGTGCAGATCCGCGAGTTCGCGCTCCAGCAGGACGTGATAGTGGTTGGTGCCGGCGATATTGCGGGTGCCGCCCGCGCCGGCCCCGCAACTGTCGAGCGCCTCGTGCATGGCGTGGAGCACGGCGGGGTGCTGGCCCATGCCGAGATAATCATTGGAGCACCACACGGTGACCTCTCCGGCGCCAGCCGCATGATGATGTTTGGCACGCGGGAAGGCACCTGCCTTGCGTTCCAGATCGGCAAAGACGCGATAGCGCCCTTCGCGGTGGAGCCCTTCAAGTTGGCGGCGGAAGTAGGCTTCGTAGTTCACGACGTCCTCCCCTTGATCGTAGCGGCCGGCTCGGCACCGACGTCGAGCGCCGGCGCCAGATCGCTGTTTGCACGTTGCTCGAGAAATCTTTGGCGGAACTGATCTTCAAGCCGCTGCCGGGCGCAAGCCGCGGGCGACTTGGCCGGCGCCGCTTCAGTGCGGACGTTCGCCAGCACGACAAGATTGGGCGGCGCGTTCGATGGCTTCGCTTCAGGCTTCCGTTCCATGGTGGTGTCCTCCCAAGAGAAACCCGAGCGCATGCCCCATCCCCACAATTTCATGGCGGGCATCGGCAGCAGCATGAACCAGTGCTCGACCACGCCGAGCGCAAAAAGCGTCGAGACCAGTGTCAGACCGACGACGTCAAACGGTGTGGCCGCGACCTCGACGATGCGCTGGATCATGATGACCAGAACGGCAGTCGCCAGCGTGACGGAGATCGGGAAGAAGACGCTGACGGACTTGCGCGCGAAGTAGCTCCTGAGGAACCGCACCGCATCCGGCATCAATTCATCATTGGTGACGGGCACACCGAGGAACAGGTTGATCTTGGCACTCTGCCGGAGGACCCACAGCGCGACAAAGGTCCACATCCCGACCTGGTTCGCTCCGTTCCAGGTCAGCACCAGGATAGCCGTGCCGCAGATCACCAACGCTAACTCGTGATAAAGGATCGCCTGTAATGCGAGGCCGAGCCGCCGCATGCCTGCTGCGCCTGCCGGGCACCGCTGCGGGCGCGGGCCCGTGATCCAGCCCGCGAGGAAGGCGATCTCCTGTGCGCCCCACAACAGAATGGTAGAGGTGAACGCCGTATAGGCGCCGGCGACGGCGGTGTCATTGGCGCTGAGCGCAAGGCTCGAGAGGGACGCCACGAGCAGACCAGTGGCACAACAAACCCGCAAGAGGTCAACGCGCCCTGAGCGTCCCACGAGCAGCAGCACGGCCCCGGTACTGAACCACCAGACAAAAGCTGCGTAGATCGGTGAGATCAGGTAGGAGGCCATCAATGCACTCTTTCACCAGGCCGGTTGCAGACAGATTTGCCGCGGCAGCACATTTGGCTTCGCCGGCAGCAGGAACAGCCGCGCGAAGGTCAGCGCCGCTGCCGCGGCGAGCACCGGCCGCCTGGCTTTCGACATCAACCCGCCTTTCGCCTTGGCATCGGCAATTTTCTCCGAGATCGCCCTGAGACGGTCGAGGCCGGTGAGGAAACGCGGATTGTCGATATCGAGCACGACGGGAAATACCTGCCTGGAGATTTCCGAAGTGATGCGGAACACCTGCATGTCGTAGTCGGTCGGATGCATGCCGAGCGCGTCGTGAAATGCCGGACGCATGTGGTCGCGGACGTACATGGTGGCAAACACCGCAAGCAGGAAGAATCTGATCCAGAGCTTGTTATGCCCACGCAGCAAGGAGGGATCGGCGCGCATCAGCAAGGCAAAGGCTTCGCCATGACGAAATTCGTCGTTGCACCAGAGTTCGAACCAGCGGAAAATCGGATGAAATTGCCGCTCCGGATGCCGCTCCATCTGCCGGAAAATGGTGATATAGCGGGCATAACCGATCTTCTCGGACAGATAGGTCGCGTAGAAGATGAATTTAGGTCGGAAATAGGTGTACTTCTTCACCTTGGTAAGGAAGCTCAGATCAATCCCGATGCCGTGATCCTTCAGGATTTCATTGATGAAGCCGGCATGACGAGCTTCATCTCTGCTCATGAAGCTGAAGAGCTCCTGGATATCCTTGTTCTTGATCCGCTTCTTGATCTCCGCGTAGAGCACGCATCCGGAGAATTCGGCGGTGAGCGAGCTGACCAGGAAATCCTTGAACTCCCTGCGCAGTTCCGGCGCCAACGATTCCAGATCGTTCTTGAATTCGTCGGTCTTGACGAAATGCGCCTTGTTGTGATCGGCGCGCAGCTCCTTGATCACGGCATTCCATTCGGAGCGCACCAGGCTCACGTCGAGACGGTCCATCGCCTCGAAATCGGTGGTATAGAAGCGTGGGCTGAGGATTGTATCCTCGCGCGCCTTGTCGAGGCTTTCGCTGCTGCCCTTGATGCCGGGACGAAGACTGCCCTGGGTGCCACCTTCCATCGGGATCATGTTGCTCTCCCATCCGAAAAACTGACTTCGTAGAGATCGGTCAATTCAAGATATCCTTCGATCCGCGCGCGCAGGCGATCCAACGGAGTGCCGCGCACCACGGTGGCGGTGCGGCGCACGACGAGCCGTTCCCCGAACTCGACGCTCGTCGGCGCATCATGGACAACGACCTCGTCGCCGGCCTGGATCTGGATGTCGCCGTCCAGCACGACATGGGCGTGCAGGGTTTCAGAGGTCTGTTCGATCTCCACGGTGCAGGGCACGTCGAATGTCTTGCGACCGCCTGTCCAGCTCATGTTCATTTTGCGCTCCGCAAATTCATCAGCCGGGCGAAAGCCTCGGTGTTGGTGGATCCGAAAGCGCCGAGATCGATCTGCTTGCCGGTCGACGTGTCCGTGAGCGTGATTTGGCCGCCGGCATATCGGGTGAGACGGAACGGCGGCTGCGCGCCGATGTCACCCAGCCTCCGCTCACGCGCGAGCCCGCGCATCACCACGCGGATGAAGCCGTTGCTGCCCGGCGCAAGTGTGTCCACCAACTGACCATCGTTGGCGTCGAACACTAAAACCGAGCCCTTCTCGCCATCCTCGAACCGAAGGTCGCGGCTTTCGACTGCGGCGGGAAGCGTCATGTGTGCCCCCCCAACGCCGGTCAGGCGTACCGTGGTCACGGCCGCTAGTGCAAACAGGATGAGCGCGGCCGCGGCAAATATGCCTCCCTTGGGAACGACCGGCTCGTGAATCGCCTCGCTCATGCGTCTTCTCCCTTCACGCTGCCACGGTGGTCGGTGAATGGGCGATGGCATCCGGCATGGACTCGGCGTCACTGATATGCACCAGCGACACTGCGGTCGGACCGGGCTGACCCGTCAGCACCTCCGCGAGCTTCGCTGCGACCACAGCGGCATCCGGGATCGAGCTCAGCATCGGCTCCGGCGCGTTCAGGCGCCACGGGCGGATATGCGGCCAGAGCAGCAAATACGAGACGCGGCCACTATCGGAGAGTTTCAGCGGTATGTCGCCGCTGCCATCGCGGTAGGTTTTCAACGCCGCATTGGCGATCTTGCCGAGCGGGATGTTCATGGTCATGGGCAGCGCGACGCCGAACTGAAACAGGATGCGCTTGCTGGTGATGGTGTAGCAGGCCGCACGGCGGAACAGCCAAGCCAAACCCGCCAGCACGGTTATCGCGCTGACTGCCGGAAAAATCAGCCACAGCGCGGACGCAACGATGTCACTCACAGGCAAGCCGAGGGACCAGTTCGACCAGCCTCGCCAGACCACAAGGATGGCGAAGTAGATCGCGACTTCCCTGATGTGGAACTTGCGAAGCGCCAGTCCCTTGAATGACGGCTTGCCCTGCCAGATCACGCGCTCACCGATCGGCAACGGCGATGGAAGTTCCTTGAACTGGCCGAAATCCTGTTTCACAGAAACGGCTCCTGTCGCGAGGGCGTGGCGTACAGCGTGCCGGCGCCGTAATAGCCGACGATCCGGTCTTCCTCGAGCTTGGTCACCTGGTCGAGGCTCTTGGTCGCCGGCACGTCGGCGAACTGGCTGCCGAGGATGGCATTGACGGTGACGCGACCCCGCTTGTGATTGACCAGCGCGAACGGCATCGGCAACAGCACCCGCTTCGGGCCGCCGGCTGTCGTGACCTCGACTTCGATATAACGGATCAAAGCTTCCGCACGATCGACCCAGACGTCGGTACATGTGCCGCCGATCTCGTTATCCGCGCCGATCACTTTCATGCCGCGCGGATCGGGATCGCGAGGCTCGAGGTAGGTGCCTTCAGCCAATCGCATCGGGACGATGCAGGGCACGTTATCGATGTTGAGTTCGGGAACATCCTCGCGGTCGGCCCAGGACCCCGGCCCGACACCGTCGAGCATCGGATCGCCGGTCGGCTCCATCGGAGCGCCCGGCCAAACCGCAATCGGCGCGACGGCGACGTCACGGCGATCATTCTTGTGGTTCGGCAGTGTCGCGATGTGGCCATCGCGCAGCAGATAGTTCTTCGGATCCGGCATCCGCGGGAAGCCGTGGACCACCCCGCCGCCGCTGGACGTGGAGTCAAGCGGATAGCCCTCACGCTTGTCTTCGCGACGCAGATAGAAGATCAGGCATGCGAAGAAGATCCAGAAAACGTAAAGCGTGACCTGTGCTACGTCCAGATATGCGCCTTCTTGCATTGGACGATCTCCCTTTCGTTGACTAACCTGGAAATTCGGCCAGGCCGAATTTGGATGGCGATCGCGATAAGTCCATCCGTGACGTGCGCACGAGCGGGCCGATCGCGACCAGAGTGGCGAACAGCAGGGCAATTTCGATGTGGTAGACGACGCTGTATCCCGTCGACGGATCCGTCAGCGCACGGCCGAGCGCGCCGCTGGACGCCAGTGACGACACCAGATCGCGAATGCCGCCGCCGAGCGCAATGCCGCTGCCGGCCGCGGTCGCCTGCACGGCGCCCCAGGTACCCAATGCCAATCCGCTCTCGCCGTCGCGCGCGATCGCCATCGCCGCCGTCAGCGTTCCCGCCGCGAAAAGACCGCCACCGAAACCGATGAGCGCGGTGCCGATCCGGAACAGCAGCACGGAGTCCAGGGGGGCGGCGAAGATCACCGCGGAGAATGCGAAGACCCCCGCCGCTGCGCCAAAGCCCGCGATCCGGTAAGGATCGGCGTTGCGGCCGAGCGTCCGCGCGGCAAGGCCAAAGCCCGCGAGCGTGCCGAGCGCGAAGAACGCGGTCAGCGCCGTGGTCTGGCCGACGGTGAGCTTGAGGATCTCGGCGCCGTACGGCTCCAGCAGAATATCCTGCATCGAGAACGCCGAGGTCCCGAGTCCGAGCGCGACAAGAACGCGGAGCGAGCCGCCGGACTGCCGGAATTTGGTCCATGAGTGCTGAAACTCGGGTCGATCACGCTCGGCGGACGTCAGTGCGGGGTTACGCGCTTCCTGTTTCCAGAGCGCGCAGATGTTGAGCAGCAACTGCGTGACCGCGACGCCCTGGATCACCTGGATCAGACGGATTTCGTTGAAGTTGCGCAACAGCTCGCTGAAGATCAGCGCGCTGCCGGCCATCCCGAACAGCAGCATCACATAAAGGAATGCGACGACGCGCGGCCGGGCTTCCGGCGGCGAGAGATCGGTGGCGAGCGCGAGACCTGCGGTCTGCGCGGTATGCATGCCGGCGCCGACCAGAAGGAACGCCAGGGCCGCGCCAAATTGCCCGTAGGCCGCGGAATATTCTCCGGTCCCGGAAAGCACCAGCAGTGCGAATGGCAGGATCGCAAAGCCGCCGAACTGCACCAGGGTGCCCATCCAGATATACGGCACCCGCCGCCAACCCAGAACCGAGCGGTGGTTATCGGACTTGAAGCCGATCAGCACGCGGAACGGCGCGAACACCAACGGCAGCGAGACCATCAACGAGACCAGCAAGGTCGAGACACCGAGCTCGACGATCATCACGCGATTGAGCGTGCCGTTGAGCAGCACGATGGAAATGCCGGTCGAGACCTGAAACAGCGACAGCCGCAGCAAACGTCCGAGCGGAAGTTCCTTTGTCGCGGCATCGGCAAACGGCAGGAAGCGGGTCCCGAGCCGCATCCATCCTTTCGCCAATGTCGTTGAAATCCGGCTCATCGGGGAATCATCTCCAGAGCATGCGACTTGTAGAAGCCACTTGCGACCCGGCGGCTGCGTCCAGGCTGCCACCGCTCGAGGTTCTCGTCCGACAGCAGCAGCCGCTGCAATTTCCGTTCGCTCACGGGTTCAATGGCCGGCGCACGGTCGCCGCGCGGAAACAACCGGCCCACCGCATGCATCAGCGCGAGAGCCGGTGTCTTCGGCGCGAACGTCACCAGCAATGCTTCGCCGGTGCGCGCTGCCAATCCCGCCATGATGCGGCAGGTGTCGGCGGGGCGGTAATGGATCAGCGAATCCATCGCCACCACGAAATCGAACTTGCCAAGACGGGGATCGAGCATGTCGCCCGACCTGAACTCGAGCGCCGATGAATCGAGATCGACCGGTATTCGCTCACGCGCCACGGATACCAATGTCGGTGACAGATCGACCGCGACCACGCGCGCGCCGCGCCGCGCCGCCTCGATCGACAACGCGCCGGTGCCGCAGCCGGCATCGAGCAGTCTCGCGCCGCTCATGTTCGAGGGAAGCCACGACAAAAGCGTGTTGCGCATCTGGTCGCGGCCGGCACGCACGGTGGCACGAATGCGCCCCAGCGGCGCGTCCGACGTCAGCCGGGCCCATGCCTCGACCGCCGTGCGATCGAAATAGGTCTCAAGCTCTCCACGCCGTTCGAGATAGGTTGCAACGGACATCAGTCGAACCCCAACAGATCGAAGATTTCACGGTCCTTCAGCGACTTGCCCGGCAGCGGTTCGGCCTTGCCTTCCCAGAGCCCGGTCGCGAGCCGCATATATTCGTCCTGCACCGCCACCAGTTCCGGCGTCGGATCCATCTCGAACAGCGTCGATTTCTTCAGGCGGCTCTTTCGGATGATGTCGAGGTCCGGGAAATGCGCGACCCGTTTCAATCCGGCCCTCTCATTGTACCGGTCGACCTGATCGGTCGCGGCGCTGCGGTTGGCGATCACGCCGCCGAGCCGCACGCCGTAATTCTTCGATTTGGCCTCGATCGCGGCGACGATCCGGTTCATTGCGAAGATCGAGTCGAAATCGTTGGCGGCAACGATCAGCGCCCGATCGGAGTGCTGCAGCGGCGCCGCGAAGCCGCCGCAGACCACGTCGCCGAGCACGTCGAAGATCACGACGTCGGTGTCTTCGAGCAGATGATGTTCCTTGAGCAGCTTCACCGTCTGGCCCACGACATAGCCACCACAGCCCGTTCCCGCCGGCGGACCGCCCGCCTCCAGGCACATCACGCCGCCATAGCCTTCGAACACGAAATCCTCCGGCCGCAATTCCTCGGCATGGAAGTTCACGGATTCAAGAACATCGATCACGGTCGGCACCAGACGCTTGGTCAGCGTGAAGGTTGAGTCGTGCTTGGGATCGCAACCGATCTGCAGCACGCGTTTGCCGAGCCTGGAGAAGGCGACCGAGAGATTCGAAGACGTCGTGCTCTTGCCGATGCCGCCCTTGCCATAGACCGAAAACACTTTCGCGGTGCCGATCTTTAGCTTGGGATCGAGCTGAACCTGTACGCTGCCCTCGCCGTCGCCGCAGCATGACGGGCTCTTGAGCGACGATGGCTTGGTCAGGATGTTCATGCGGCAACTCCCACGCCTTCGAGGCGGTCTTCAAGCTCCTCGCCTGCCCTGCGCAGGACGTCGAGCATTTCCGGATCGGGGGACCAGTATTTGCGTTCGTGCGCCTCGATAAGGCGGTTCGCGACCCTGGCGGACGCCGCCGGATTGAGCGACGCCAATCGTTCGCGCATCTCGGGATCGAGCACGAAGGTCTCGGTGAGTTGCCGGTAGACCCAGGGCGCCACTTCGCCCGTGGTCGCCGACCAGCCCACGGTGTTGGTGACGTGCTCCTCGATCTGGCGGACGCCCTCATAGCCATGCTTGAGCATGCCCTCGTACCATTTCGGATTGAGCATGCGCGTTCTCGTCTCGAGCGCGACCTGCTCCGATAATGTACGGACTGTTCCTGCCCCGCGCGTCTGGTCGCCGATATAGACTGGCGCAGATGTACCGCCCCTGGCGATTCGCACCGCCCGGCTGATCCCGCCGAGCGTATCGAAATAATGATCGAGGGTCGTGACGCCGAGCTCGACTGAATCCAGGTTCTGGTAGGCGAGATCGACGGTCGCAAGCGCATTCTTCAAGAGCGCCGTCTGCTGCACCGGCTGCCCCCTCCGCCCATAGGCGAAACTCTTCCGACGAGTATAGGTCTCCGCAAGCTCGTCCTCGTCCTCCCAGCGGCCGTTCGCGACCAGATGGTTGACGTTCGAGCCATAGGCGCCGTCGGCATTGCCGAATACGCGCAGCGAGGCAGTTTCCAGATCGCATTGATGCACGGCCTGATAGGCCAGCGCGTGCTTGCGAACAAAGTTGTGCTCGACCGGCTCGTCGGCACAAGCCGCCAGGAAGCAGGCCTCGGCAAGCAGCTTGATTTGCAGCGGCAGCAGGTCGCGGAAAATGCCGGACATGGTGACGATGACATCAATGCGCGGCCGCTTGAGCTGCTCGAGCGGTATCAGCTCGGCGCCGCAGAGCCGGCCATAACCATCGAAGCGCGGCGCCGCACCAAGCAATGCCAATGCCTGCCCGATCGGCGCGCCTTCGTTCTTGAGATTATCGGTGCCCCACAGCACGATCGCGACGGACTCGGGAAGGCCATGGCCCTCGGTGACGTGCTTGTCGATCAGCCGCTGCGCCTGTATTGCACCGTCCTGCACCGCGAAGGCGCTCGGGATCCGGAACGGATCGAAGCCGTGGAGATTGCGTCCGCTTGGCAGGATCGCCGGCGTTCGCAGGAGATCGCCGCCCGGCGCCGGCCGTATGAACCGGCCGTCGAGCGCATGCAGGAGCGCCGGAATTTCGTGATCCCGCGCCAGCAGGAGGTCGATCGCCGCAAGTTCGCTATAGAGCTTCACCGATGCTTCGTCGCGAGCCGACGACGAATCAATCGCCTCGCCGCGAACGATCGCTTCCAGCAGCGACTTGTCGGGACGCGCACCATGGGACGCATCGGCTACCGCCTGCAACATCTCGACCCGCTGCTCGGCCGACGGCACCTCGCCGACGACATGAAGGCCGTGCGGGATCAGTGAGTATTCGAGTTCGAGCACCGCCGCCGAAAGCCCGGCGATCGCCGCGGCCTGATCCACCCAGGCCTGCTGGGGATCGGTCAAGTCCAGCGCGCCGGCCTGGGCCTGGATCAGGCTCGCCAGCTCGCCGCACTCCGCTTCGTCGTCCGGCGACAGCCCGCGCCAGCGCTCTATCGACGCCTTGAGTTCGACGAGGCCCTTGTAAAGGCCGGCGTGGGCCACCGGCGGCGTGAGATAGCTGATTAGCGTCGCCGCCGAACGCCGTTTGGCGATCGTGCCTTCGGAAGGGTTGTTCGACGCATAGAGATAGAGGTTCGGCAAGTCGCCGATCATGCGGTCCGGCCAGCACGCACCCGACAGCCCGGCCTGCTTACCCGGCATGAATTCGAGCGCCCCGTGGGTGCCGAAATGCAGCACCGCAGCGGCACCGAAATCCTCGCGCAGCCAGCGATAGAACGCCGAGAAGGCGTGCGTCGGCGCAAAGCCCTTCTCGAACAACAGCCGCATCGGATCTCCCTCGTACCCGAATGCAGGCTGGATCCCGACAAAGACGTTTCCGAAGCGCTCGCCGAGCACGAAGATCGAGCTGCCGTCGCTCTGCTGCTTGCCGGGCGCCGGCCCCCATTGCGCCTCGATCTGACGCAGCCAGCGCTCGTTGCGGACGTGATCGCCGGCGGCAATGCGCGCATGGACGTTGGCATCCGCGCCGAAACGCGCGGCATTGCCGGTGACGATGCGCTCGCGCAACGCGTCGGCGCTGGCGGGGACCTCGACCTGATAGCCCTCGCGCTTCATGGCCGTCAGCGTAAGGTGTAGGGACTCGAACACCGAGAGGAATGCTGCGGTACCGGTATTGCCGGCATTCGGCGGGAAATTGAAAAGCACAATCGCGACCCTGCGATCCTTTGGCGCGGAGCGGCGCAATGCGACCAGGCGCGCGGTCCGGGCCGCCAGCATTTCGGCGCGCTCGCTGCACACCTGCATCTCGCCGCCGATCTCGGATCGCGCGAACGTGCACGCGCGCTCGCAGCCGGTGCAGGGCAGCCCTGCCCCGTCCGACCGGCCGCCATAGACGGTCGGCCCCGACGCACCATCGAGCTCGGGGATGGCCACCATGATGGTGCTCTCGACCGGCATCAGCCCACGATCGGACGCACCCCACTGTTCGAGCGTCTGGAATTCGACGGGGTGAGCGGAAAGATAGGGAACGTCGAGTTTGGCGAGAATGTCTTCCGCCGCCTTCGAATCGTTGTAGGCAGGACCGCCGACTAGCGAAAAGCCGGTCAGCGAGACCACGGCATCGACGGCTCTGTGACCATCCTTCATGAAGAAGCGCTCGATCGCCGGGCGTTGGTCGAGACCGCTGGCGAAGGCGGGTACGACGCGCAGGCCTTTCGCCTCTAACGCCGCGATCGCGCCGTCATAATGAGCCGCATTGCCGGCCAGGAGATAGGAGCGCAGCAGGAGCACACCGACCGCGCCGCGCTCGTTTGCGATGGCGGGCAGTCCATCGGCCGTTTCGGCAATGCGCCCCTTCATGCGCGGGTGGTACACACCGACATCGGGATATTCGAGCGGCGGTGCGGCCTTGACGACGCCGCGAAGGCCGCAGCGCGGCCCATCAGCATAGCGGTCCACCAGCAGCCGGATCATGTTCGCGATATTCTGTTCGGATCCGGCGAGCCAGTATTGCAGCGTCAGGAAATAGGCCCGCATGTCCTGCGCTGTGCCGGGAATGAAGCGCAACAGCTTCGGCAACTGCCGGAGCATCTTCATTTCGCCCTTGCCGCCCGGCTTCTTGCCGCTGCGATTGCCGCGCAGTTTCTTCAGCCACGCGATCGCGCCGAGCGTCTCTCCGCTCATGTCGAATTTTCCGAGGCGGGTCAGCCTGACGATCTCGGCCGCCGACATGCAGCAGATCATCGCATCGCAGTCATTGCGGCGGGCGGCCAGCGCCGGCATCACGGCGCGGACATGGTCGTCGAGAAACAGCATGGTGGCGATGACGATGTCGCCGCGCGCGATATCGGCGTTGCATCTCGAAAGCGCCGCGTCGTCGGTGCCCCATTCATCGGCGGCATGAACCGAAAGTTCAAGTCCCGGAAATTCGCGACGCACCAGGGCGCGGGCACGCGCGGCCGCGCCGGACAGGTGGCTGTCCATCGTCACGACGACGACACGAAGCGATGTCGCGTCAGCGGGCATAGTGCGCTTTGGCATCGTAAAGCGTCTCGACTGTGATGGTAGCGACGCCGTTTTCACTGGCGAAGCGTTCGGTGTTGCGGCGGGCTTTGCCGCGAACGAAAAATGGAATTTTGCGCAGCTCCTGTTCGGCGTCGGCGGCCCACAGGACGGAGATCTCCGGCGACGGCGTAGCCGCTCGCGCAGCTTCGGATGCCGCGACCGCGGTGGCGGGCGCGGCGTGACCCGCTCCCAGATGCGACGGGACCGCGCCATCCTTGAACTCAAAATCGTCCTTGAACATCGCGAGCAGATGTTCTTCGAGCCCCATCATCAGCGGGTGCACCCAGGTGTCGAAGATCACGTTGGCGCCTTCGAAACCCATTTGCGGCGCGTATCGGGCCGGGAAATCCTGCACATGCACAGGCGCCGAGATGACCGCGCAGGGAATGCCGAGGCGCTTGGCGATATGCCGCTCCATCTGCGTACCCAGCACCAGCTCGGGCTGAAGTTCGGCAACCCTGGCCTCGACCTCGAGGTAATCGTCGGTGATCAACGGCTCGACCCCGTAAAGCTTCGCCGCCTCGCGGATGACGCGGCCGAATTCGCGGGCGTAGGTGCCGAGCCCGACCACGTTGAGGCCGAGCTCATCGGAGGCAATCCGGGCGGCCGCGACGGCATGGGTGGCGTCGCCGAAGATGAAGACCCGCTTGCCCGTCAGGTAAGTCGAATCGACCGAGCGCGAATACCACGGCAGCCGCGTCGAAGACGACGCGAGTACCGCGGTGGCATCGACGCCGGCAAGTTTCGCCACCTCTTCGATGAACTCCCGCGTCGCCGACACGCCAATCGGGATGCAGCTGGTCGACGGCTGGCCGAACGACCGCTGCAGCCACGATGCCGCCTGACCGGCGATCTCCGGGTAGAGCACGACATTGAAGTCGGCCTCTCCCAACCTCGCGAGATCGGCCGGTGTGGCGCCCATCGGCGCGGTGACGCTGACGTCGATGCCTAGCCTTGCAAGCAGACCTGTGATTTCGGTGACGTCGTCGCGATGGCGAAAGCCGAGAGCGGTGGCACCAAGCAGATTGCAGCGCGGCCGCATGCCAGGGGAACGATCCGGCCGCTTCGCTCCCGGCGCGGGCGCCGCAGGGCCGGCGAGCGCGCGCACCAACTGATAGAATGTTTCGGCCGCGCCCCAGTTTTCCTTGCGCAGATAGGCCGGCAGATCGACGGCCACGACCGGAATCGGCAAATCGAGCGCGCGCGCGAGCCCCGCGGGATCGTCTTGAATCAAAGAACCGGTGCAGGATGCGCCCACGATCATCGCCTGCGGCCGGAACCGGTCATAAGCGTTACGCGTGGCGGTCTTGAACAATTCGGCCGTGTCGCCGCCGAGGTCGCGCGCGGCGAAGGTCGTGTAGGTCACGGGCGGGCGACGATCGCGGCGCTCGATCATCGTGAACAGCAGATCGGCGTAGGTGTCGCCCTGCGGCGCATGCAGCACGTAATGCAGTCCCTGCATTCCCGTGGCGACGCGCATGGCGCCGACATGGGGAGGTCCTTCATATGTCCACACCGCGAGCTGCATGGTCATGCCACCAGTTTCGCGCGCCGCACCAGCGGGCGAGCAAACAGTTCGGCAAGATCAGCCGCTTGCTCGTAGCCCTGGATCGGCGTGAAAACGAGTTCGATCGACCATTTGGTGGTCGAGCCCTCCGCTTCCAGCGGATTGGCGAGCCCTAGGCCGCATACGACAAGGTCCGGTTGCGCCGCCCGGCAACGCTCGAGTTGCCGGTCGACATCCTGTCCCTCGCTCAGAGCGACATCGGCGGGAAGCAGCTCAAGCTCTTCAGCAAGATGCTCCCGATGCAGATAGGGAGTGCCGACCTCGATCAGTTGCATCGACAATTCGCGCGACAGGAAGCGCGCCAGTGGAATTTCGAGCTGGGAATCCGGAAACAGGAAAATGCTGCGGCCGGCCAGCCGGTCGCGATAGGGCACCAGGGCGCGCGCCGCGCGGCACCGGCTGGGTTGCGTTACCGCATTGAATGTCGCCTCGGCGACGCCAAAGGCATCGGCCGCCGCCTTCAGCCACGCCGTGGTCCCCTCGACGCCGAGCGGAAAAGGCGCAGCCAGTCGCGTCGCGCCCCTCGCCTCCAGGGCGCGCGCAGTGTCGGCAAGAAACGGCTGCGCGAGCAGGAATTTGGTGTGGGGTCCGAGCGACGGAAGCGCAGTCGAGTTCCGCGGCGGGAGGAAATCGACCGGACCGATGCCCAGGGCATCGAACAACCGGACGAACTGGTCTTCGACAATGTCGGCCAAGGCGCCCACGATCAGCAGGCGGCCCTCGCTCGTTCCAATAGGGGGCGCCGAGGGAACGAGCGAGGCGAGACAGGCATCCTCGCCTTGCGTGAATGTCGTCTCGATTCCGCTACCTGAATAATGGAGAACGCGGACCGCGGGCGAGAAGGTCCGGGAAAGCCGCAGTGCGGCCCGCGACAGATCAAGCTTGATGACTTCGGATGGACAGGAGCCGACCAGAAACAGCAGACGAATGTCCCGCCGCCGTGAGATCAGTTGCGTGACGATGCGATCGAGTTCGTCGTCCGCATCTGCCAAGCCCGCGAGATCCTTCTCTTCCATGATCGCGGTTGCAAATCGCGGTTCGGCAAAGATCATCACGCCGGCCGCGGACTGAATCAGATGCGCGCAGGTACGCGAACCCACCACCAGAAAAAAAGCGTCCTGGATCTTCCGGTGCAGCCAGACAATTCCGGTCAGTCCGCAAAACACCTCGCGCTGGCCGCCTTCACGACGGACCGGCCTGCTCGCGACCTCGGCACCAACGCTGCATCCCTGAACCAGCGCGTTCATGCCTCACTCCCGAAAACGGAGGGAGCGGAAGACGACACGATCCGTTCGTCGCGGCGCGCAGCGCGCAGCTTTAGGACGAATTGCGTGGCGTTGACCAAGTAGGACGCGTATGCGGCCAGAGCGATCACCATCTGCTGCTGCGCATTGCCGAGCCCGGCGAGCAACGCGACCAGATAGGTGGTGTGCAGGCCCAGCACCAGGAAGCTGAACACGTCTTCCCAAAAGAAGGCCGGAGCGAACAGATAGCAGCCGAAGACTTTCCGCTCCCAGATCGAGCCGGTGATCATGATGGCGTAAAGCAACAGCGTCTTCGCGACAATCGAGACTGTCGCGACACCCAATCCCTCACCGCCAGCAAGATAACGGACGACCAACGCCAGGCTGATCAGGAAGACGGCAAATTGAACCGGCGCCAGAATCCCCTGCACCAGGGTCCATCGTGTTGCGTCGCGGCGAGCACGCTGTTCGGGCGTGTACAGCGCCCTAACTCTTTGAGCAGGCGAGCGACCCGACGGTTTATCCGGGCGTGCGGACGAAAATCCGTTCGCAGGCGCAGCGACGGTTTCCGAGGCCCGACTGTAAAGATTGTTTGACAGTGTTTCGTCGCAGTGATGCGATGCCAGCAGGGGAAAGCGAGCTGCGGTCGGGGATTGTCCGATCAATCGAGAAAAATCTGGTTCTGCAGCTGCTCGAAGATGCACCGCGCCACTCCCTATGTGCGGGCTTGATGTCAAGAAGGCTAAACTCCGTTCTCAGAACTGTCAACTAAACCATACGTAAATTAAACTTGACGGTCATAGGGAGACGGACACTTAAATGTGCGGGGGGAGCGGCGAATGACCGACGTGGACGAGCAATCATTCTCAGCCGGCACAACGACGGACAGCGTCACCGCGCGTCGTTCGAAAACGCTTCGACAGAAGATTCCAGTGCCGATCTGGCGGTTTCGACCGACGCTGCAGCCGGTCCAGGCCGTCAAGACCATCCTCCCCAAGATCGTTCTCGCGCTTCGAAAGACACCTGCACCAAAGCCCCCTGAATCGAGCGAGCCAAGCGAGGCAAGTCCGGTCGAACGGTTCGCAGCGCTCGCTCTCGGCAACAACGATGACGCTCCCTTCGCCTGTGTCGAAGAGATGCTGGCGCGAGACGTGTCCGTGGAGTCGATCTTCCTGGATCTGCTCGCGCCTGCCGCCCGGCACCTGGGGAGCCTTTGGGAATCGGACGCGGCCGATTTTGCCAACGTGACGCTCGCCATGACTCGCCTGCAGCGGATCATGCGGCGGCTGGGCAAGCATTTTTGCCAGGAGACCATTCAGGGCAACGGAGAGACGGCCCTGCTGACGATCATTCCCGGCGAGCAGCACAGTTTCGGGCTCTCCATGGTCGCCGAGTTCTTCCGGCGCGCCGGCTGGAATCTCTGCACGGGGCCGTTTTCGTCGCATCAGGAGCTGACGTCTCTCGTTCATAATCACTGGTTCGATGTCGTCGGCTTTTCCGTCAGCAGCGATCGCAGGCTCGACGAACTGAAGCAAGACATCCACGATATCCGTCGCGACTCGCGCAACCGGTATGTCCGCATCATCCTCGGCGGCCCGATGGTGATCGCTGATCCTGCCCTTGTGGCATCTATGGGAGCCGATATGATGTCGTCAGACGCGACGACCGCACCGCAACACGCGCTTGGCCTGATTCAGCAGATGAAGGGCCCGACGTGAGCGGTGTTCGAGGATATGAGCGTCGAAAGCCAGCGCGGCCTGCCAAGCCGCAAAAGACGGCAACGGAGTTTCAGGGAATGTCGGCGACCGCGAAGAACAGCTCCTCGCCGGCCAGCGTCGTTACCGCGCTTTATCTGCGCACCAAAGCCCTGCATCTTGAGGCCGAACGAACCGGCATCATTCGCGATCTGTTGCGCGGCGAAGCCAGCCGCGACGGCTATGTCCTGTTGTTGCGCAACCTGCTTCCCGCCTATCAGGCGATGGAGCATGAACTTCAACGCCATCGCGGCTCGGCCATTCTTGGCGTGATCGCCGATTACGGGCTGGAGCGTACGGCCGCGATCGAAGCCGACCTTGCGGCCTTGTGCGGCGCGCGTTGGAGCCACGACATTCCCATGCTGGCCGCGGGACAGCGCTATGCAAGTCGGGTCCAGGAAGCGGCGAAGGGCAACGGCGCCAGGCTGATTGCGCACGCATACACCCGATATCTCGGCGACCTCAGCGGCGGCCAGATATTGCAGCGCTTGCTGGCACGATCGCTGCAACTTCGGCCCGCTGAGTTGTCCTTCTATGATTTCCCGCGGTTTTCTGACCTTGAAGCTCTCAAGGCGGATTATCGCAAGGCCCTCGATCAGGCAGGCGCGCTCGCGGCGGATCCCGACGCCGTGATCGAGGAAGGCGCCGTCGCCTTTTCGCTCAACATCGATCTTTCCTGCGCCGTCCAGTCCATGGCGACGGGTGCGTCGGAAGTCGCAGCGGCAGAATAAGCCGTCAGGGGCAAGACTATTTCTCGGTCTTTTTGTCACCCGAGGTCCGCGACGAGTGCCAGATCAAACGCTCGAGCACTTCGGCGGTTCGCAGCGTCGAATTGCGAACGCTCTCGAGCATCCCGGCAATCCGGCCGGTTTCAACGCCGTAGGTGATTTCGAACGCCGCGAGTTGGGCGTTTTCGACCACCGAAGACAGCAAATTCTGATAGACGAGATCAGCCTTGGAATCGAGCCGAACACTGTTGATCCGGTTGCTCTGAATGATTCCTTCCTGGAAGCGGCTGCGTGCCGCTTCGGCTGCCTTTCGGTCGGCAATATCCGAGAAGATCAGCACAAAGCCAAGTGTGCGGTCCCGAGAAGGCTGCACCGGATCGGCTCGTACCATTAGCGGCTTTTCCCTGTTGCCCTCGTCGCGCAACAAAAGTTCACCGCGCCAGCTGCGATGATAGTTGATGAGATCTGCAACGTGCCGCAGAAATCTATCCGGTTGCTGGAACGCCCCGGCCAACTCGTCCAGCCGGCCAGTCGCTGCGTAATCCTTCGGCAAAAGCGTCTTGAACGCTTCGTTCATCAACAGGATCTTGCCGTCGATATCGGCGATGATCACAGGCTGATCTGAGACGCGGACATGACGGCTGAATTGCTCCAACTGGTCCTGGGCAATCAGCGTGCGTACGGCGCGAAATTGAAGAACGATATCCGCGACGGCCTGTCCTATCATCCGGGCGGCCGAGATATCCGCCGTTGTCCACGGCTCGGACGTGCCCTCGACAAGCTGATGCCATTGCGCAAACGATCGGCGCGGCGACAAGTCGGACGGATTGGAGCCGATTACAAATGGCTTCAACGGATCGCCGCCCCAGGTCACGGTACGGATGCGCTCCGGACGAAACCAGATCAGATATTCGCCGGGATTATTCGATATCGGCGCCACTGCGATCCCGCTTGCAACCTTGGTTATTCCGGCGAATTGCGGCTCATCGAGTCCGAGCGATGCCGTCACCAACAGGCCGGTATCGCGCTTGGTATCGAGCCAGGCTCCTATCTCCCGGATTTCCTGAGTACCGGGAACCTCTCCCGCCGAGGTGATCTGGCCCTCGTAAATCAACGCGCTGCCGCTTGCGCCCAACGGCTGCAGAATCGACTGCGAGCTGTCGAAGATCGCCGCCCGCCAGTCGCCCTCGCGCGAGATCGCCTCGATCATTCGCTGTCCGAGCCGCTGCACGAAGATTTCCGACTGGCTCTGCGCAAAACTCTCAAGCGCTGCGATCCGGGTCGCGATCGCCTCCGCAAGCAGCTCGCAGACCGCGCGCAATTCAAAATAGATGAACCGTGGCTCATAGTGGTGACAGGCGATAAGTCCCCAGAGCTTTCCGCCGACGACCAGCGAGACCACCAACGTGGCCCCGACCCCCATGTTCTTCAGATACTGAAGATGAATCGGCGACATGCTGCGCAGGAAGCAGAGCGACATATCGAGATCGCGCCCGGTCAGCGGCGATAGCCGCGGCTGCAGCGGAACCGGCTCGTAGTTCACGTCGACCAGTACCCGGACCCGCGTTCTCTCGTACAACCGCCGTGCCATCTGCGGAATATCCGTCGCGGGATAGCGATTGCCAAGATAGGCTTCGAGCTCGGGCTTGCGGCGCTCGGAGAACACCTCGCCGTGCCCTTCGTCGTCGAAGCGATAGACCATGACCCGATCGTAGCCGGTGCGATCCCGGAACAGCGTCGCCGTTTCGTCGCATAACGCCCGCAGCGACGTCGCCGTACGAATTTTCTCCAGCGCCGTCGCGATTGGCCGGGTCAGGTCCACCGAAGGGCCGGCGCGCTCCAGTTCGATGATCAGCCCGCCCTCGGGCGGACGGTGCAGAAGACCATCGAACTCGGCAGCGGGTTTGCCGATGCGGCATCGCACGGCGATCGGCAATCCCTGCGAAGTCGGATCGAGATGCGGCAGGATGCGAAACAACAGATCGCCGTCGAGTTCCGAAAGCGGCATCCCGATGACCTGCTTCAGATTCAGAAATGCGGCGGCGTTGGCGCTGGCCTGGATGACGCGATGATCGGGTTCGCTGACAACCAACAGAGCGCCGTGCGGTTGGATGGAGCCCGCGAGATGAATCTCTTCCCGTTCGCAGTTCGAAAGATCGGCTTTTCCGAACGCTGGGATAGCGAGGGAATGCGACGCCAAATCAATCCTCTGGGGTTTCCTCGTTATCCGGCCCCTTGTCGTCCAGGCCGTAACGATTGAGCTTGGCATAAAGGCTCTGGCGGCTCAATCCCAGAAGTTCGGCGGTTGCCGTCCGGTTGCCCTCGGCGAGTTCGAGCGCCTGCTTCACGTAGTGCTGTTCGACGATGCTGACCGTGTTCTTCACCAGTTGGCGGAGCGAGGATTTTCCGATCTGCTCGCTCATCGATCCCAACGTCGACCGCAGCAGGTCGGTCTGGCTTCCGGAGGGAAGTCGTCGGGCTACGTTGCGGATCAGCACGCCGATCTGACCCTGCTCCCCCGCCTCGCTCGCAGCCGCCGAAATTTCAATCTCGGTCTCCGTTCCCAGTTCTCCGCGAATAGTCGTGGTGAAGAGGCGGACTGTTTTGTGCTTCTGGACATTTGCGAGCAGCGCGTTCAGGTCCGCGCCGGGCTGCCAAAGCCAGCGCCCGAGCGACTCCCCGATCGCGGATCCCTTCGACCCCAGTTGCACTAGATCGAGAAACGCCTGGTTGACATGATGGATGATGCCGGAATCGTCCAGGGCAACGAAGCCATCGGGCAGTCGGTCGATCAGTTCCTCGACCGTCGAATGTCCGGCCTTCTCTACCGGTGCCGACAAATCCGTTGCGGCGGTGAATTGCAGCAAAAACATATGACCTGGTTCGGCCGTGATCAGCGATCCACGAAGCATCCACGGCTTCGCCTCGGGACCGAGATGGACGAGGATGCTCAGGGCCTTGCCGCGTTCACGGATGCGCGCCAGCATTTCGCGCACCGCCTCGCGATCCTCGGCCGCGACTTCATGCAGCAGTTCGCGGCCCGCCACGTCTTCATTGCGGCGGCGCGGGGTATTGAGCGCCTCAACGGCCGTGGGATTGGCTTCGATGATGCGCAGATTGGCCGCGGAAACAATGATGACGGCCTCGTTCGAGGCGTCGAACACCAGCCGATAGCGCGTTTCGATTTCACGAAGCTTCCAGTAGTCCCGCTCCATGGTCTGCTGCGCGGCGATCAGACGCGATTGCAGTTCGGCGACGGCCTGAAGATTCTTTCCGATCGCGAGCATGCCAGCGCGGCCGCCGAGCAGCACGGTGGTAAATTCCATCGGAATTTCCAGCCCGCTCGGAAAGCGCTGGTTGATCTGGCGGAAGGCCGAAATGCCGGTGACCCGCGCATCGTCGACCATGCGTTTGACCTTGTCGCCTCCCCTTTCGCCCGCGACCTCGACCCAGGGGCGGCCGAGCCAGCCATCGACGCTTTCGGCGCCCATGGCCGGGGACAACGTCGCTTCCCGGATCACGCCTTCCATGTCCAGAAGCAGCGTAATGTCGGGCTGTACGGTTGGGGGAGCGGCCATTCGTTTAAACTGCCGATCATCTTTGACAAGGCGGAGTTACAAGGATTCACCGAAGCAACGACGGTCGCTTCGGTGCACGGATTGTGCCAATGCCGCCTGACACTCAACGCGCACCACGGGCCTCGAACCCCTACCATTGCACAGAATTCCCCTCTCAAGTCAAGAAACAGCTTTATTTTTAAGGTTTTAGCTGTCAACTTTCCTTTACAGAACCTAGGAACCCCGCTCCCCATATTAGGACTATGATCTCGCCCGGTTCGCGGTTCGACTGCCCGCAAGGGCCGAATCTTGGTCATACCGGGACAAATCCGACAACAGGATTTGATAATTAGAACTGTCAATATATCTTAACAGGCACAATCGGTCTTTGCCGGTCAAAACGCAAAATTGAAGTCAGGGAGAGCAATGTGTCTGTCAACGTATCAATCTTAGCTCTGGTCATCGCAGCCGCAGCACTTACAGGCAGCCCGGCGCTCGCGCAGGACTCAGCGGGAGGCGACGCAACCAGGGGCGAACAGGTCTTCAAGCAGTGCATGACATGTCACCGCATCGGCCCCGACGCCAAGAACCTGATCGGACCGGTACTGACCGGCGTGATCGGACGGCAATCAGGCACGGTCCCCGGTTTTGCCTATTCGGCCCTCAACAAGGCTGCCGGTGAGAATGGTCTGGTCTGGTCCGACGATCTCATCATGCAGTATCTGCCGGATCCGAACGCGTTCCTGAAGAAATTCTTGACCGACAAGGGCAAGCCAGAGCTTGCCACAGGCCAAACCAAGATGACGTTTCACCTGAGCGACGAACAGCAGCGCAAGGACGTCATCGCCTACATCAACAAATTCTCCGACAAGAAATAGCGCCGCGAACCGGCCAGGCGAAACCGGCCGGATGCTACTTACGCCAGCGTCTGCAGATGTCGGTCAGATGCGCCAGCCCAGCAGCCCCAAGGCAGGCGCTGGCAGTCTTCCAGCCGCCATCTGCGAGCGTCACGCGCAACGCGAGCAGCAGGAACGCGCCCGCGCACAAATTCGGCAGCAGATCGACCGGTGCAATGCCGTGACGCCTGCGGCGCCAATATAAAATCAGAGCCCCGGCTTCGATCACAACCAGGGCAAGGATGAGATCGACCAGGCGGCCGCTGGCGAACAGATCAGCCATATCTGAAGTTCACATGCCAGTGGTCGTCTGACAACGCCCGTTCGCCAGTCACGAGAACTGCCCGTTGAGCCGGACGACCGCCAGATTGAGAAACGCCGCGAACGACACCCACAGGAGATAGGGTGCCAGATATAACGTGGCGGGTCTGGCGAAGCGCCAGAACACGATCATCGGCAGCAGTATAGAAGCCCAGAGGAACACAACCTCGATCAGCGCCCAGTCCGGCCTGCGCAAGGCGAAGAACAACGTGCTCCACAGCACGTTTAGAAATCCGTTCAGCGCAAACAGCACGATGACCCAATCGCGTTGCACACGGTTCTGCGCGTCACGCCACGCGTTGACGGCTGAGGCTGTCGCCAGCGCGAAAATCAGCGTCCATGCCGGACCGAACAGCCAGTCCGGCGGCTGCCAGGACGGCTTGCGGAGATTTTGGTACCACGGCCCGGTGTCGGTCAGGGTGCCGCCCAGCACCGCGACGAAGATCGCAACCGCGGCAGCGACCAGCACCGGTTTCCAGAAATCGCGCCGGCTCCGCATCAGGACGAGGCCAGTCCGGCCATGTGCGCGAGGTTCTTGAAGAATATCCGGACATGCGCAATCGGCTTGGCGCGCACCAACTCCTTGTTCATGTAGGCGTCCCATGTCAGCTTCTGGACATCGCGGTCGCGGCAAATAGCGACGAAGCGCTCGCGGCGCCGGTCGTTCGAATACCAGTACCATTGCATCGCGCCGAGGATCCAGAACACGACGCCGTGCATTCGCATGAAGCGCTTTCGCGCCGATCGAAGCGCCTTCGCGTCGCCGGTTTCGAGGAAATCATCGACGGCCTCCGCCGACAACCGCCCGCCGATCATCGCGTAGTAGATCCCCTCACCCGACGCGGGCGCGACCACGCCGGCGGCATCGCCCGCGAGCAGCACACTGTGCCCGTCGTCCCAACGCGGCAATGGATGCAGCGGGATCGGCGCGCCCTCACGACGGATCGTCTCGACCGAGCCCAGTCCCGCCGCATCGCGGAGATCGCCGACCGAGTTGCGCAGCGAAAATCCCTTGCAGGCCGAGCCGGTGCCGACACTGACGGTATCGCCATGCGGAAACACCCAACCATAGAAATCCGGTGACACCGTGCCGCGATAATAGACGTCGCACCGCGTCCCGTCGAAACTGGATTCGGCTCGCGGCGAACGAACGATTTCATGATAGGCGAACACATAGGGCAAGCGGTCGGCGCCCGGCAGACACTGACGCGCCACCGCCGACAAGGCGCCGTCCGCACCGATCAGCGCCCGGGTGCATACGGATTTCTCCGACGTCGATCCGTCAGCCGCAGGCTCTTCGTAATACACGATCGTTTCACCGTTCGGATCGCGTTCGAAGCGTCTGAACAGCCCGGTCCGCCGCTCCGCGCCGGCTCCGGCCGCGCGTTCTCGCAGCCATTCGTCAAATACTTCGCGATCGACCATGCCGACGAACCCGCCATCGATCGGCATATCGACCTGCTGGTCCGACGGCGACACCATGCGCGCAGAATTGACGCGCGCCACCAGCAGATGTTCGGGAATGTCGAAGTCGCGGATCAGACGCGGAGGAATCGCGCCGCCGCATGGTTTGATGCGCCCGGCGCGGTCAAGCAGCAGGACACTCCGCCCGAGATTGGCGAGATCGGTCGCCGCTGTGGCGCCGGATGGTCCGCCGCCCACCACGACTGCGTCGAATAGCTTGGAGTTTGGACGCATATCACCCTCCTGCGCTCGCAACTGTCCCGATATCGCCTCGCCCTATCACGCCCTTTGCCGGTTCCCGATGAATCCAGACCGCCATCGCCGCGGCGACGACGAAGAGACCGGCTTCCGAGGCAAATACGGCTGAATAAGAAAGCGACGGAGACGACAGCAGAAGGCGGGCGACATCGCTTGCCATCGTTCCGAGGAAGCCGCCGAGGCCGAATGCAAAGGCCTGAGCGGCACCCCATAATCCCATGCGAACGCCTTCGCGCCTTTCGCCGCCGGCACCGACGAGAGCCATCATCGAGCCGATCGCTGCCACCGCATAAGCGCCGTTGGTCACGCCGAGCATGAATACCGTCTGACGTAACGGCCAGGCATGACCGACGACGGCTGCTGCCGCCAGGCACAGCAAAGCGATCGCCGAAGCCAGACATCCGCCGATGGTCCATATCTGCAAATTGCCGCGCAGTCGCGGATAGAGCGCGCCGATCAGCGGCACCATCGCCATTCCGATCAGCGTGCCACCGTGCTGAACACCTGAGAGCTTTGTCGTCTCACCGGGCGTGAAGCCGAACACGGTGCCGGCGAACGGCTCGAGGATCAGATCCTGGGCGCTATAGGCCAGCATCGAGACGAACACGAACATCGCAAAGCGCCGCGACCGCGGTTCGGCCCAGACTTCCATGAAGGCGGCGCGGAACGAGGACTGGGTCACTATTTCTCTTGTGCGCGGAATGAGCGTGATCGCGCAGCCCTCTATCCCCCACACGCCTGCCATGGTGAGGACCATCGCAGCGATCGATACACATCCGGAAACCACAACCAGCCTCAGCGGCGAGAACGGATCGAGCAAATGACCAGCAACACCGGTAGTCACAATGAAGCCCGCGATCATCATGATCCAGACGATGGTGGCTGCCGCCGCTCGCCTGACGTCATCGGTACGCTTGGCCAGCAAGACCAGCAGCGAGGTCCCGGCCGCGCCGACGCCGGCGCCGATCAGGCAAAACGCGACAACAGCGAGCCCAATACCGAACCATGCATTCGTCGTCATCCACGCCGTCGCGACCGATGCCAGAAAGCCTCCAACCGCGAGAACCGCCATACCGCCGACGATCCAGGGCGTTCGCCGCGCCCCGACATCGGAACCGTGCCCCCATGCCGGACGAAAGACCTGCAGCGCGTAATGAATGGCCACTAACGCACCCGGCAGCATCGCCGGCATCACCAACTCGACCACCATGACGCGGTTGAGCGTCGAGGTGGTGAGCACAATAATCGCGCCAAGACCGGTCTGGACGAGACCGAGCCGCACAATACCGAACCAGGAAAGTACCGGGTTGTTCATGGCACTCCCCCTGTCCCGAGCGCCGCCAGCGCAAACGCCGTGATCAGCATGCCGGTCACGTAACAACTGATGCCGGTCCCGTTGTACCAGGGCGCCCGCTCACGCGGGCTCTTGAGGAAATGGGCCATCAGGAAAAACTGCGCCGCCAGCAGCGCGCCGACGGCGGCCGCATGGATCGGCCGCTGCCATGACAGCAACAGGGCCACCACGATTACCTGCGGCACCGCCATCACGAAACAGGCGAAGCGCGCCGCGTTGCCGACACCGAGCAGCACTGGCAACGAGTCGATTCCCATTCGCTTGTCGCCATCAACCGACTTGAAATCGTTTAGGGTCATGATGCCATGGGCGCCGACACTATAGAGCAACGCGATCGCGACGATGCGCCAATCGGGAGCGGACGCGCTCATCACGGTGGCGCCGGTGAACCATGGCAGGCCTTCGTAACAGAGGCCGCAGGCGGCATTGCCCAGCCAGCCGTTCTGTTTCAGCCGGATCGGCGGGGCGCTGTAGGCCCATGCGAGGACAAGCGCGACGACAGCGACGACGAACCCCCGGGCGCCAAGCGAGGTCGCAACCACCAGCGACAACACGGTCCAGAGCAAGGCAATATAAAGGCCCCAGCGACCCGGGATACGGCCCGACGGTATCGGCCGGTCCGGTTCATTGATGGCGTCAACGTGCCGGTCATACCAGTCGTTGACGGCCTGGCTGGTGCCGCACACCATCGGTCCGGCGAGCAGGACACCAGCAGTTATTAAGGGCCAGCGCTGTGTCGGCGACACGCCAGATGAGACGATGCCGCAACCCAGCGCCCACATCGGCGGAAACCAGGTGATCGGCTTCAACAGTTCCAGAACGACAAGGGGCGAGGGGCGATGCGCGGCGTAACTATTCATCTTCGCCCTCTTCATCTGGCGCATGCTCGGCAAGCCCGAAGCGGCGCAGCTTCACGTAGAGACTCTGCCGGCTGAGGCCGAGCATTTCCGCGGCCGACGCCCGGTTGTCGCCGGTCAATTCTAGCGCGGCTTCGATCGAAAGCTTCTCGATCAAATCTGTGGTTTCGCGCACCAGATCGCGCAGCGGCACCCGGCCGATCAGTTCGGTCAGTTGCGCCATCGAGCGTGGAATCTCACGGGCCGAGGATGGCGTCGGCGACAGCCGCTTCTCGACGTTCCTGATCGCAAAGCCGAAGTCTGGCTTGTCGTCATCTGCAGGCATCACGACCGCGGACACCTCGACATCGGCGGTCGCGCCGTATTCGCCGCGCAAGGAGGTAGCAAACAGCTTGATTGAACCGCTCTGGCGGAGATTGGCCAACGCCACGTTGAAATCGACGCCGGCCCGGCCGAGCCACCGGTCCAGCAATTCCCCCCGCGCTTGCTCAGCGCTGGTGAGCTGGGCCATTTCGAGAAAGGCAGGATTGGCCTTGACCACCCGGCCATCAAATTGCGTGATGACCAGCCCATCGGCCGCCGTTTCGAAATACGCGAGCAGCGTCGAGGTCGCCTTCAGCGCTGAGCTTTCGGCAAGCGCGGCTTGCGAGGCAAGGCGAATCAAGAACAGCGAGGCGTTCTCCTGACGAAACAGGGAGACAGCAATGCCGCATTCGCGCCGCCCGCCCGCCAGATGTCCGCGCGCGCTGCGATCGCGGCCGGTGGCGCGAACATCTGCCAACAGGCTTTGGATCACCTGCGCGCTGTCGGCATCAAAACAGCCGATGAAGGACGATTTGAGCAATTGAGGCGCGCTCTCGTTGAGCAGCGCAAGCGCCGCCGGATTGGCGTCGAGAATCATGTTGCTACCGGCATCAACGATCATGACCGCTTCCGACGAGACCTGGAACAGCAAGCGATAACGCGTTTCGGCATGGCGAAACCGGACGTAATCCCGTTCCATCGACTGCTGGGCGTTGATGAGCCGCTGCTGCATGGCAGCGAGCGGACGAAGGTCGCGGCCCACCACCACGAAGCGGTCGTTGCGGCCGATATTGATGGCCGAGTAGAGCACCGGGATATCCTCTCCGCCGGCCGACGGATGGTTGACCTGCCGCCAGTTCGATGACTTCTTGGCCACCGCGTCCTGAAGCAGTCCCTCGGCTTTCGCCCTGGTCTCGGACGTGACGGTCTCCGAGAGCTTCGATCCCATCCAGCGTCCCTGCGCGTCCAACTCGAGCGACAGCTCTTCCTTGTTGAACGCGACGTCGCGGATAATCCCCAGCCCATCGACCACCAGCGCGACGTCGGTCGCAGCCGCGATTAGATTCGCGACCAACGGCGCAGCGAGATCGCCCAGCGATTCCTTCGGGGATTTGAACACCTGGACCAGGGCAAATATCCTCCACCAAGCGGTGACCCTCCACTAGCGTTCTTCCAACTCGGCTTTTTGTTCTTTGCGGACGCGTCTCGCACGGAGTTCATCCTTGCCCGCCTACCGCCTTATCGTCGAATGAAACGAGCCTGAGCAGGCAAGCCGAGGGAAACCTGCGCGCGCCTCGATGGTGTTCTGCAATGTTCGGCGCGCGCATTCGCAATTCGCTTTTGATCCGCTTATCTCGGCAGCGCCAGTCCGTGCTTGACGCCCCAGTCGAACCAGTTGTCGACGACCGTGCCCGAGAGCAGAATTCCTATGCCTCCGCACAGCGGGCAGAGCACGGCAAACCACCAGGCCCAGCGGTGGATCGATTCGGCGGTGGCGTTGAAGCCCATCGTCCAGCGCCAGAACAATGCCGCTCGCTCCAGTGCCGTTCCGCGATCGACGATCTGCTCGATCTCGCGCTCGCCGCCATAGCGGCTGACAGCCAGGATGGTGGCGCCGTGCATGGCGAACAGCAGCGCCGAGCCGTAGAGGAACGCGATCGAGAGCATATGGAAAGGATTGTAGAACAGGTTGCCGTGGGTAATCGAGAAGTTGTTGGTCCAGTCGAGGTGCGGAAAAATTCCGAACGGAACGGCCTCGCTGAAATGTCCCATCAAGAGCGGTCGGATGAAGCCGAGCACCAGGTAGAGCCAGATCGCCGACGCGAAAGCCCACGATACGTGCGTGCCCATGCCGAGCGCGCGCGCCCGCCGGTAGGTTCGAATCCACCACAGCAGGATGGATGTTGTCAGGGAAAATCCAGCCATCAGCCACCAGCCGCCGTCCTTGAGCGGCGGGATGCTGATGCCGTATTCTGGCTTCGGGGGATCAAGCGAGAGCCAGGGAAGCTGCCTGACGAATTCGATCGGGCTCCAGTTCACCGACGCCAGCATATTGAGGCCGATGATCTCGATCGCGACGATGCCGCATATGATCGAAGCGAGGCCTGTGAAGCCGAGATAGATCGGGCCGACCTGGGCGTCCCCCAGCTTTCCGAGCCAGTAATTGAACCGGCCCTCCCCGGATCGGACCCAGGTTCCTGGTTGCAGGGGAATTCCCGGATAGATGGTGCTGCGCACCTGCACTTGCGTGAAGAAGTTCTGATACTGGGCCATGACGAGAATTCTTTCTGATGACCGGGATTAGTTGGAGGACCAGATCGGGAGATTGCGCCACCAGTTCCACCATTCGGACCAGGCGTTGCCTTCTGACCACAACGGTCCTGAGATCACGATGCAGACGGCGCTGAAGAACACCGCCGATAGCGCCACGAACAGGCCGAGCCGGTGGATGCCGATGGTACCGACGGAGTAGCCGATCAGATCGCGGAAGATCGTGTTTTCATGTTCCGGTGATTTCACCGGCTCGCCCCTGTCCGGATTGGTCGAGGACAGGATCAGGCCACCGTGCAGCGCCAGCGCCAGGCACGTCGTGAAAAAGAACGTGATAGCGATCATGTGGGCGGGATTGTAGTGGAAGTTGCCGTAGGTGTACCCAGTGTTCGACACCCAATCGAGGTGACTGATGATGCCGTACGGAAATCCGTAGCTCCATGAGCCCATCAGCACCGGACGGATGACCACCAGCGTGAAATAGGCAAAGATGGCAAAGCCGAAAGCAAACGGCACGTGATATCCGATGCCGAGCTTTCGGCAGATCTCGACCTCGCGCAGCGCCCATGAGACGAACGCGCCGAGCGCACATACCGTGACGATCTGCCAGATGCCGCCTTCCTGCAGCGGCGCGAACGCCAATCCATATTTCACGTCGGGTGGGTTGATGCTGATCTGCCAGAGATTCCAGGTCGGGCCGAGGGCCGCGCCCCAGAGGATCATGGCGATGCCGACCAGGGCGAAGAACACCGTCGTCATGCCGAAGAATCCGACGTAGAACGGGCCGATCCAGAAGTCGAACAAGTCGCCTCCCAGCAGCGTTCCGCCGCGGACCCGGTATTTTCTTTCAAAGCTGAGCATCGCCATCGATCGTTCCTCCGCCTGCGAATTCAAAATCAGCGTTCTTTGATTGTCGGCACTCGATCGTTAGCTACCGGAAGCGGACGAGACCGGCCGCTCCATCCGGCCTCGCCCGTTCCGGTACGCAGTACCTCATGCCATCAGGACGGCATGCTTGGTGGTGTGTACGGCAGAGAAATCTCTCCCGTCTTCGCCGGGCCCTTGCGGGGACCGTCCAACCAGTTGAACCGGTCGGTCGAAAGCAGAATGAAGTGGATCACGATCGCCAGTCCGAACAGGAACGTGAAAAGCATGATCAACGCACGCCGCGGGTCAAATAACAGCCAGATTCGCCACATGTTTGCCTCCCTTTAGGTCAGATACGACAGGGAGACGCTGGCGAGGTGCTGGATGCCGTCCATCGCTGCTTTGTAGCCGCCGGGGCCTGGCAGCCATGGACGCCACATCCAGGCGAGGATGTGGGCAACCACCGCGATAGCCGTGAAGAGCAGGAAACTCGTCATGAATATCGTGTGGAATTCCTTGGCTTCAGCTTCGGTAAGCCCCGAGAGGGAACCGTCCTTCATTTGGTATTCCTCCTGGTGATGGCCTTGCGGCCGTTCGCCGCCCGAGCGTGGGCGGCAGCGAAATGCCGTCTCGTTGGAAACGGCCGTTTTCCGTCCGGCACCGCCGGACGAAATTCCGACTTACAAACCCATGAACGACGAAACGACCACGACCCGCGCAGCGCTTCTTGCCTCTGCGAAGATCGACTGGCTACGGTCGAACACCGCGTCGTGCTCGCGTCGCAGCAACAACCGACTGGCGACAGCGCGAAACAGAAAGAGCGCATAGCAGGCGCCGAACACGAGCTTCGAATCGATCGTAGTGCCATCGGCCGACACTCTTGGACTGTGGCCGGTGTGAACGAAGTCGGACATCGACGTCACCTCTCGATTTTGGGATTCCACATGCAGGTATGGAACACCGGACAGGTTTGCTTCGGTCATTCTCATGCGCTCACCCCGTCCATCAGCGCGGAGCGTGCTTTATCGACAAAATCGGTCGTGACGCGCGTCTCGCCGGCACGGCGTGCGCCCCGCTCCGCGGCATCGCGCAGGCGCTTGGCCGCGGAGATGCGCACCAGCACCGGATGAGCCTCGAGCACTTCGTCGAGCAGCGCCTTCGCTTCATCGCTCCACAGGATTTCGCCGTGCAGCCGCGCCGGCGTCGGATCGACCCGATCGAGATCCGTCGCCAAGGGCAGGATATTGAACAGCGCGTCGAAAAGTGCGTTGCAGACTTCCTGGATCAGATAGGTGGCGCCGGAATAACCCATGAACGGCGTGCCGGTATGGCGGCGGATGACCGCACCGGGAAACGATGCCGGCAGGTAGATGGCGCGGCCGCCGGCCTCGGCGAGATACATGCGCTCGTTGTAGCTGCCGAACATGATGAGCGGCGGCTTCTCGCGCACCGCGCTGCGGACGGCATCGTTGTCCGGCTTGACGCCGGCCTTGCGCGCAAAAGAGAAGGTGCACGGCAGGCCCATCTCCGTTTCCAGGAAGTTCCTCACGCCCCGCGCGTAGGTTTCGTTGGCGACGATGGCGAAACTTGCGGTGCCGAAGAAATCCTGGGTCACCGAACGCCAGAGGTCCCACAGCGGCTTGATGGTCGTGTGTTTTTCGCTCGTAATGAACGGCTCGGGATCGAGGCCGAGCAATTCGCCGAGCTTGCGCAGGAATTTGGTTGTGCTGTGCAACCCGATCGGCGCCTGCAAATAGGGTCGCTCGAGCGCTTCGCACAGCATGCGGCCGAATTCGCGGTACATGCAGACATTGACGTCGGCGTTGACGAGCTTGGGAATATCCGCGAGGTGGCTGCCGAGCGGAAACACCATGTTGATTTCGGCGCCGATACCCTCGACCAGCCGGCGAATTTCGGCGAGATCGGATGGCATGTTGAAGGTGCCGTAGATCGGCCCAATGATATTGACGCGCGGCTTGACGTCGGGCGAGCGGGGCTTGCGCTCCGGAATTTTCTTTGACCCGTATTCCTTCCACAGCCAGACGATCGCCCGGTCTGCACTTTGCCAGTGGTCTTCATCGATGGTCCGCGGCAGAAATCGCTTGATGTTGGTTCCTTCCGGCGTCACGCCGCCACCGATCATCTCTGCAATCGAGCCGGTGACAACGACCGCCGGCAGATAAGGGTCGAGCACGCGATGTGCGCGCTTCATTGCGCCTTCAGTTCCGGTCTGGCCGAGTTCTTCCTCGCCGAGCCCGGTCACCACGATCGGCAGTTCGTGCGGCGGCAACGCGTCGGTGTAATGCAGCACCGAGGTGACGGGCAGGTTCTCGCAACCGACCGGACCATCGATGATGACCTGCATGCCCTTCACCGCGGTGAAGGCGTAGACCGCACCCCAATATCCGCCGGCACGATCATGGTCGAGGACGAGCATCAGATCATCTCCTCGGCTTTGCGCTTCCTGGCCTGGGCTTCGATCTGCTTCCGGTATTTCTCGCGGAAGGCTGCGTTGTCGTTCGGGGTGTCTTCCCAGATTCCCGCGGCGTGCCCCTGGCCGACGTCGCCGAAGAACGCCTTCATCTCGTCGAAGCGGCCCTGGTTGGCGAGCGCGGCATTGACGACCTGCGCCAGCGAGCCTGCACCGGCGACGCCGAACAGCGGCCGCGCCGAGATCAGGTTTGTGAAATAAAGCGCCGGGATCGCCATTTGCTTGGCTTTCTGCACCACCGGCGTGGTGCCGATCGCCAGATCGGGGGTGAATTCGTTGACCGCTGCGAGATCCATCTCAAGCGAGGCGCGATACTGAACGCGAGTGCCTTTGGCTTCGAGCCATTCGCGGTCGACGTCCGACCAATGCGTCTTTGGGCAGGCCGTACCGACATAGGGCACGCGCGCACCACTTTCGATCAACAAGCGCGCCACGAGCAATTCCGAACCCTCGTAGCCCGACACGGTGATCCGGGCATCGACCGGCCTTGCTGCCAACGCCGACTTGATCATCGGCAGGAAGCGATTCTTGGCAGCGCCGATCTTGTCGTGCGCGACGTTGCAGGCGTCGCCGATCGCTTCGAGCCAGGCGGCCGTACCATCATGTCCAACCGGCGCGGAGCCAAGGATTTTCCGGCCGGCAAGATCGAATTGGCGGAAGCTCGCCGTATAGAACGGATGGATAGCGGCAACGACGGAACAATCCAGCGCCGCATATAGCTCGCGCCATTCGCGTGTCGGCACGACGGGGCCGGCCGCGAGCCCGAGCGGCTCCAGCATCATGCCGATCCCGACGGGATCGGCCGGAAACATCTCGCCGACCAGCGTGACCGTCGGCCGTTCGCTCCTGCCACTGCGCGGCGACTGGACCGGACCCTGCTCGACTTCCTTGCGGGCATAGTCGAGCATCGCCGCGGCGAGTACGTCCTTGGCTTCGGCATGAGTCGGCACGCCGAAACCCGGCACGTCGATGCCGATGATGCGTACACCGTTGATTTCATCCGGCAGCAGATCGAGCGGCACACCCGAAGCCGTCGGCACGCAGAGATTGGTAATGATGATGGTGTCGTAGAGCGCGGGATCGGCGAGCTTGAACGCGGCTTCGCGGATGTCCTCGAACAGTTTTCCCGTCACCAGCGTCTCGGAATTGAACGGGACGTAGCCGACCGTCCGTCTTGCGCCATAGAAGTGCGAGGTGAATGTCAGGCCATAAACGCAGCAGGCCGAGCCGGAGAGAATCGTGGCGGTGCGACGCATCCGCAAGCCGACGCGCAAGGATCCGAAGGCCGGGCACATGCTTTGCGGCTGGTCGTGCGGGCCCTTCGGATAGTCTTCGGCGTAGCGATCGAGGATCTCGCTCTTGCCGGCGGCTGCGGCTGCCGCCTTCAACTCGCCCGCGCCGGCATGGCACCCAAGGCCATCGATTTTCGTCGCTGCAGCTTCGATAGCGGCGGGTGCAGGCGGCGGGCTCGCCGGGGCTGCGTCCATGGCGATCTCTGGCTCGGAATCCGATACCACGGACTCGGCGATCGCACCCGCGTATCGAGGCAGAATGACGTTCATGTCGTGCTCCGCGTCATCCCGGCTCTCACGCTGCGTCGTAAACGACTTCGAGGGAGGGTTTGTCGATTACGGACCTGCCGCACATGTCCTCCATGGTGGCAGGCTCCAGCACGACGCCGCGCCCGACCACCTCGCCCTTGAACAACCCGAGCAGACCGTCCTGCGTCAAAGGCGTGGGGCGGACCGGCGGCGCCAGACCGACATTTGTGGCGAGTTCCTCGAACAGGGAGCTCCACTGCCCGCCAGGCAGGCCGATGATTTCATAGTTCGCGCTCTTCTTGCGGATGTCGTCGTCGGCCGGGATCGCGGCAAGCACGGGAATGCCGACCGTCTGCGCAAAGGCCGCGGCCTCACCGGTGCCGTCGTCCTTGTTGATGACCATGCCGGCTACGCCGACATTGCCGCCGAGCTTGCGGAAATACTCCACCGCGGAGCAGACATTGTTGGCAACGTAAAGCGATTGCAGATCGTTCGATCCAACGACGATGACCTTCTGGCACATGTCGCGCGCGATGGGCAGGCCGAAACCGCCGCAGACCACGTCACCCAGGAAGTCCAGCAGCACGTAGTCGAAGCCCCATTCGTGGAAGCCGAGCTTTTCGAGGAGTTCGAAGCCATGGATGATGCCGCGCCCACCGCACCCGCGGCCGACTTCCGGTCCGCCAAGCTCCATGGCGAACACGCCGTCACGCTTGAAGCAGACGTCGCCGATTTTCACTTCCTCGCCGGCGAGCTTTTTCTTAGAGGAGGTCTCGATGATGGTCGGACAAGCGCGGCCGCCGAACAAGAGAGACGTGGTGTCGCTCTTCGGATCGCAACCGATCAGCAGCACCTTCTTGCCCTGCTGCGCCATCATGTATGACAGGTTGGCGAGGGTGAAACTCTTGCCGATGCCGCCCTTGCCGTAGATCGCAATGATCTGCGTCTCCTTGGTCACGGCCGTCGTCACCGGGGCATCCGGCTCGATCGCAGCTTCCGCCCGCAACTCGTCTTTCATGCTGATGTGAGGCACGACGTTCATGAGAGCGAACTCCAGTTCAGGACCATCTTCAGGCACGCGGGATCTTCGAACGCGATCGGATAGGCGCTCGATGCGTCTGCGGCGTCATGGCGGTGGGTAATCAGGCCATCGAGCGACAGTCGTTTCGACTCGATCAGCGCCTTGGTTGCGACGAGATCCGACGGTTGCCATTCGGCGGCGACGCGAATGCGCGCTTCGCGCATGAAGGCGGGCGGAAATGCAAAGGACAGCGGCTCGCTGTAGAATCCGGCGAGCACGATCTCGCCGCCTGGCGCGATTCGGCCGATCAGCGTGTTCAGCAGGCCAGCATCGCCGCTGACGTCGTAGATGCTTTTGTAATCACGGCGCGTATCGTGTTCGGGATCGATCACACCGTAATCGATCGCGCCGCCGACACGCGCGGGATTTTTCTCCCACACCACCGGGGGCTCGTTCCGGACCGCGATCGAGATGCGCGCCAGAAGCCGACCGAGGACGCCGTGACCGACGATGCAATCCGGCGGGGTGGCGCCGCGCGCCGCGATCGCGTGATACGCCGTCGCCGCAAGCGCCAGCAGGATGCCACGCTCGCCGAGATTTTGATCGAGCGGCACCACCCGCTTTGCAGGCACCACCAGACGCGATGCAGATGCGCCGAACAGGCCGCGCACTTCGCCGAAACATTTGGCGCCGGGGACGAAGACGCGCTGGCCGAGACTAAGTTCGGTGGCCGATCCGGCCTCGACGACGCGGCCTGTCGACTCGTAGCCGGGGACCAGTGGATATCCCATTCCCGGGAACTGCGGCATCCGGCCCGACCAAAGCAGCCGTTCGGTGCCGGTCGAGACCCCGCTCCACTCGACGTCGACGACGACGTCGTTGGCGGTCGGAGCGGTCAACGCCAGCCGATGGAGCTCAATTTGCTCCGGCTGCTGTAGCACCACCGCGATGGTATCCATCGCCCACTCCGATCTTCCACGGGCGCGGAAGGACTCCGCGACTGTCATGCTATCCTGACATTCGAGGCTGTCAAGATTGATTTACGTCAATCTGGCTCGTTTGTGCAGTGATCACGCTGGCCAGCATCGGCATCGCGGTCGGCCGCAATGCGATATCGACAAAGCCGGCTGCCGCGAGCATTTCGCTCAACCGTTCGAATGTCCGGGGCCGGCCGCTGCCCATGGCCAGCAGGTAGAAGGCAAAATACGCGTCTCCGATCGGCTCGGCTCCGCGAACACCGGAGATCGGCTCGGCGATCAGCAGCGTCCCGTTGACCGGCAGTGACCGGCGGATCGCACGCAGCAAATTCATGACGTCGGTGTCGTCGTGGTCGTGGAGTACCCGCACCAGCGAGACAATGTCCGCTCCATCCGGCAGCCTGTCGGTCATAAAACTGCCGCCGATCGCGACAACGCGAGAGGACAGCCCCGGGGCACGAAACCGTTCGCTGGCCTGATCGGCGACCGCAGGCAGATCGAACAGCACGCAGCGCAGCTTCGGGGCATGCGCGGCGATCTCGGCAATAAAGCTACCGTCGCCTCCCCCGATATCGAGCAGGCAGCGATGTCGGAAGAATGAATAGGCGGAGAGCACCTGCTGGGCGATCATCGGTTGCGATGCCGCCATCAAGGCGGTGTAAGGCGCGATTGCTTCGCGAGAAAGATTGGCGGCGTTACCGTTGCCGACATAGGCCCAGTAAGTCGCGAGCTGCCCTGACCCGGCACCTCCGCGCAACAGCGCCACCGGATCCTTCAGGTCGCTGTAGAGCATCGCGTGGTGCTCGATCATGGAGAGCACGCCGGGATTGCCCAGGAGCGCCGCACCGAGCGAGCCGAGGCCGTAACGGCCCGCGCTGCGGCGCTGCGCGAGTTGCAACGAAACTGCGGCGTCGAGCAGCAGTGCGGTCTTGTCCATCGGCAATGACAGCCGGGAGGCTAATTCCGCGACGCTGAGCGGCCCGTCCACCAATACATCGAACAGCCTGAGGCGGACGCAGGCGAGCAGAATCTGCGAATAGACAAAGCCGGCGCAGAGATCGAACAGTGCGCCGGCCCTCCGCCGGGCGATCGGCCGCGTCAGCGCAAAACTGCCTGCGAATCGCTGAAAACCCGGATTCGACAGGATCGAGTCGCGCCAGCCCAGCAACCTGTCATTCAGCGACAGCTTTGCTGAGGCACGAACCGGCGGCTGCGCCGGTCGGTCGGGCTCCTCTCCGCTCCGTGCTTCACCTTCGCCAGCGACCCCACGATGCGCGATCGTGGCCATGGTGTCTATGCCGCGAACTGCGCGAGCTTGGCGGGCACCAGGCGCTTGGCTTCCGATAGCATCAGCGAGCGCAACTCGGCCCCATGCGGGCAAGCCGGTATTGCATCGATCGCCCCACGCACCAGTTCATGCAAGCGGTAGAGCGCGCCGTCGAGACCAAGCTCGATCACCGCACTGGGGCGCCCGAGCGCGAGATCTTGGCCGACGGGCTTGCCGATCTCTTCTTCGTCCGAGGCTGCATCGCGGATATCATCGGCGACCTGATAGGCCTCGCCGAGTTTCTCGCCGACCATCCGCCACGGTTCCGCATCGGCGCCCGCCGACGCTGCGCCCGCAACCGTCGCGGCGGCAAACAGCGCACCGGTCTTGGCGCGGTGGTAATGCACGAGATCGATCTGCGGCTCGCATTCCCAGGCCTGGCCCGCGACGATTCCGGAGGGAACGCCGACCGATTGGGCGACGGTCATGGTGAGCGTTGCCAGCCGTTCGGGCTTGCCCCGCACACGCGCCAGAGTCTGGAAGGCCAAAACGATCAGCGCATCACCAGCCAAAACCGCGAGCGGTTCGCCAAAGGCCTTGTGGACCGAGGGCCGGCCGCGACGGGTGTCGGCCGCATCGAAGCAGGGCAAATCGTCGTGCACCAGGGAAGCGCAATGCAGAAGTTCCAGCGCGGCACCGGCGGCTTCGGTCGCAGCCGGATGGTCCTCGCCGCATGCCGCCGCGACGCTGTGGCAGAGCCGGGGCCGCACGCGCGCGCCCTTGGGAAACACCGCATAGCGCATCGCGGCGGCGAGCTGCGGCGGACATCCTGGAATTTCAGCGAGAGATACAGCCTCATTCAGCGCTCGCTCGATCCGGCTCGAAACGTCCATGGAAAGGGCTCCCGAATTGAACTGTAAGTTTTACTTGTCGATCAGACTGTAAATAAATATAGACACATGTCAATCGACAACACGGAGCCGGCGCTTCCCATGCCCAGAGATCGTGTTCTCGTCGTCGGCGCCGGGATCGCAGGGCTGGTTTCAGCCTTCGCACTCGCAGCACGAGGCCTTGATGTCATGGTGCTCGAGCGCGCCTCCGCGCCCGGCGGCAAGATGCGGCGCATCGCGATCGGCGCTTCAGAGATCGACAGCGGTCCAACCGTATTCACGATGCGCTGGGTGTTCGACGAATTGTTCGCCGCAGCGGGCAGGAATTTCGAAGATCACGTTCGTCTGCGGCCGCTGGAGATCCTCGCGCGCCACGCCTGGGACGCGCACACGCGGCTTGATCTTTTTGCCGACGAAGCGCGTTCGGTGGACGCCATCGCCGAGTTCGCGGGCGCCGCCGAGGCCGCGCGCTATCGCGGCTTCTGCCGTGACACCAAACGCATCTACCACGTTCTCGAAAAGCCGTTCCTGCGCGCACCGCACCCCAGCATGGCCGGACTGATCGGCGCCAACGGCTTTCGCGGATTGACGCAGTTGCCGCAGATCAAACCATTCTCGACGATGTGGTCGGCGCTTTCGCGGTACTTCCACGATCCTCGGCTGCGGCAATTGTTCGGCCGCTACGCCACCTATTGTGGCTCGTCGCCGTTCAAGGCGCCGGCGACCCTGATGCTGGTGGCGCATGTCGAGCGCGAGGGCGTCTGGAGCATCGACGGCGGCATGCACGCGCTCGCAAAAGCGCTCGCGGACAGCGCGAAATCGCTCGGCGCCACGATTCGCTACGACCTGGAGGTGAGCGAAGTGCTCATTTCCTGCGGGCGCACCACCGGCCTGAGGCTGTCGAACGGCGAGCGCATCGCGGCAGACGCCGTGATCATGAATGCCGACATCGGCGCGGTCGCAAATGGACTGTTCGGCGTCGCCGCCCGTCGTGCCGCGGCGACAATCCCTCCCCGCGCACGCTCGCTGTCGGCAATGACATGGAGCGCCGTTGCCGAGACCCGCGGATTTCCGCTCTGCCGGCATAACGTGTTTTTCTCGCGCGACTATGCGGCGGAGTTCGACGACATTTTTGGACGTGATGTGCTGCCGCGCGAGCCGACGGTCTATGTCTGCGCACAGGACCGCGGCGCAGGCGGCCTCCCCGACGATGGCGGTTCGGAAAAACTGCTCGTCCTCGTCAACGCGCCTGCCAATGGCGACCGGCATTCCTATGATGCAGCGGAGGTGGAACAATGCGCACAGCGGACATTTGGCGTGTTGGAGCGGTGCGGTCTGCAGATCGCGCTACAACCGGGTGCGACGCGCGTGACGACACCGGAGGATTTCAACCTGATGTTTCCGGCGACCGGCGCCGCGCTCTACGGCCGCAGCTCGCACGGATGGACGGCATCTTTCCGGCGTCCGGGAGCGCGGACCAGAATTCCGGGATTGTACCTGGCGGGGGGGAGCGCGCATCCAGGACCGGGGGTGCCGATGGCGGCGCTGTCGGGCTGCTCGGCAGCAGCATGCCTGATGACGGACCTCGATTCGACCAGTTCGTCGGCAGGAATGGCTATGCGTGGTGGTATGTCGACGCGCTGAGCGACGACGGGCAGAACGGCATCACCATCATCGCCTTCATTGGCAGTGTCTTCTCACCGTATTATGCCTTTGCGCGGCGCAAGGGTCCGGCCGATCCGCTCAATCATTGCGCGATCAATGTCGCAGTCTATCGCGGGCGAGGAAGCCGCTGGGCGATGACGGAACGGCCGCGTTCCGCCATCAGCCGCACGGGTGATCATTTCGTGGTCGGACCAAGCCGTCTTTCATGGGACGGCAGGTCGCTGACGATCAGCATCGACGAATACACGGTACCGATCCCCGGACGCGTCCGCGGCACTGTCCGCGTGGTTCCGACCGCGATCACCCGGCAAGCGTTCATGCTCAACGAGGACGGTCATCATCAGTGGTGGCCAATCGCGCCATGCGCGCGCGTGCAGGTGAGGCTCGACCATCCGCAGCTTCGCTGGCAGGGTGACGGCTATTTCGACATGAATTGGGGCAATGCTCCACTCGAGCGCGGTTTCGTGGACTGGCAGTGGGCACGCGGCGCGATGCAGGATGGCACGGCGATCCTCTATGAAGCTCGACGGCGCGACGGCAGCCGGCCGGAGCTTGCGCTGACCTTCGATCCACAAGGGCGGATGCGGTCGTTCGAACCGCCCCCCTTGATCGAACTCAGGCGCACCGGCTGGCGCGTCGGACGCAACGTCCGAAGCGAGGGGAGCGCCAGCGTCATCAGAACGCTCGAAGACGCGCCGTTCTACGCGCGTTCGGTGGTATCTGCAACCTTGTTGGGCGAACCAGTGACCTTGATGCACGAGAGCCTGTCGCTCGATCGCTTCAAGCGGCCATTGGTACAAGCCATGCTGCCGTTCCGGATGCCTAGAGCGTTGAAATGAGATTACGCCGCCGGCTCCTGTTTCCTGGCGCGCTCCGCTTCCTTCTGGCGGTCAAGTCGCCGCCCGACCAGTTCAAGAACGCCCCAGGCCGCGGCGAACAGCGCCACCACTAGAAACTCGATGAAACCGAGATTGCCGTCCATGGCTCGTCCTTTGGCTAATCCAGCCCCTTGAGCCAGATAGCGAATCAAACCGGTTCAAGTTTTCAAAGCCGTCTAGTGCCAGCTCACCAGTGGCGGCATGGAGCTTAGAATGGTCTCGATGTTGCCGCCCGTCTGCAACCCGAACATGGTGCCGCGGTCATAGAGCAGATTGAACTCCACGTAGAGCCCGCGGCAGGCGAGCTGCTCTGCACGCTCGGCGTCTGTCCAGGGCTCAATCATCCGCCGGCGCACAATCTGCGGATAGACATCGAGCAACGCGATCCCAACATCCCGGGTAAAGCCAAAATCCCTCTCGAAATCGCCTGTGTTGAGATGATCGTAGAAGATGCCGCCGACCCCGCGCGCCTGGCCGCGATGCGGCAGAAAGAAATAGGTATCGGCCCAGGGCTTGAACTTTCCGTAGTAGTCGGGATCGTGCGCATCGCAGGCGCGCTTCATCACGGCATGAAAGGTGATGGCGTCCGGCGCGTCCGCGCGGCGCTGCTCCGGCAGCATCGGCGTCAGGTCGGCGCCGCCGCCGAACCAGCCCTGCGCGGTCGACAGAAAGCGGGTATTCATGTGCACTGTGGGTACGCGGGGGCTGCGCGGATGCATGATCAGGCTGATGCTGGTCGACACATAATCGAGCTGCACGCCATCGCCGGGCAGCGTCTTTGCCATCTCGGGCGTCAGCCTGCCATTGGCCGACGAGGTGTGGATGCCGATCTTTTCGAACAACCTGCCGCCGCTGAGAAAGCCGCCGATGCCGCCGCCACTGCCGGAGGCGCGTTTCCAGGGCTTGTAGCAGAATACGGCAGGCTCGCCCGGAAACAATTCCACCGGCGCCTCACGTTCGAGCGCCTCAACCTCGGCGCAGATCCGGTCACGCAGCGATTCGAACCAGACTTTGGCCCGCGCGCGGTGTTCTTCGGCGATACCGATCTTCTCGTTGATGGCGTCGGTAGCGGTCATCCCGTTCGTCACTAGCGAAACGAAGCCGTGCGCTGCAACCGGTCGCGCTGCTCGAGCCGCGTGAACAGATCGATCACCCAGACCACACGGTCCTCGATCGGCCGGGTGCGAATTTTCGGCGGAAGCACGGCATCGCGCGGCGGCGTCGCCGCAACGGCGTCGATCAGAAAGCGGGTTTCCTCGAGCTGATGCATCGGCGCCAGTCGCTGCGCCGGCGCCCATTTGGTCGCACGCGACGCCAGTGTTCGCGCCAGCACCCCGAACTTCCGACCGGTCGCAACCACCGCACGCCCCGAAACCGAATCGAGACCGCGGCGCTCCAGTTCGCGGCCGATCTCGGCATAGAGCGCTCGTGCGGCACGGATGCCGGGCCGGCACGAGCGCGGCAGGTTTTCGATACCGAGGGTGGCGCGGCCATACAGGGCGTCGGCCGCATCGAGGAGACGCGGCACGATGGCCGCAATGTCAGCATTGAATACCGGCTCGGCCAGCCATGCATCCGGATCGATACCTGCGTCGCGCAGCCATGACAGCGGCAGATAGAGCCGGCCGGCGCGGGCATCCTCCCCGACGTCACGGGCGATATTGGTCAGTTGCATCGCCACGCCGAGATCGCAGGCCCGCGCAACGATCTCGGGAGCACGCCGCCTCATCAAAAGCGTCATCATGGCGCCGACGGCGCCGGCGACCCGCGCGGCGTAGGCATACAGGTCCGGCAATGTCTCGTAACGGCGGCCCTCGGCGTCCCACGACAATCCTTCGAGCAGCGCTTCGGGCAATTCGCGCGGAATTGAAAAGCTCGCGACGACACCGGCGAAGGCGCGGTCGGCCGCGTTGTCGATCGGCTGGCCGCGATAGGCGCGATCGAGCCGTTGCTTCAAGCGCGCGACAGCATCGGCACGATGGCTACCCAGATCAACCGCATCATCCGCCAACCGGCAAAACGCGTAGAGGGCGATCGCGGGATCGCTCACTCGGCGCGGCAGCACCAGCGAGGCCGCGTGAAAGGTGCGAGAGCCGCCCCTGAGCAGCGCACGGCAGGCCGCGATGTCGGCAGGATCGAATTGATTCGTCATGCGGTCACCAGGTTCAAGCGCGCCAGGTTGTGAGGATCGGGAACAACGGAATCGAGAATGCGGGCGGAAGACAGCACGCCGGGCAGACCGGCGCCGGGATGGGTGCCGGCGCCGACCAGATAGAGTCGGTCGATATCTTCGCTGCGATTATGCGGCCGAAACCACGCGCTCTGCGTCAGGATCGGTTCGAGCCCGAACGCGGCGCCGCGGAATGACAAGAGCCGGTCCTGAAAGTCCTGCGGGGTCAGCATGCGCGAGCTGACGATTTGATCTTCGAGGCCTGGCAGCACGGTGTTGTCGAGTTCGCGCGCGATGGCGCGTCGATATTTTTCGGCCGTCACGTTCCAAGCGGTTCCGCTTTGCAGATGCGGCACCGGCGACAGCACATAGAATGCATCGCAGCCTTCGGGCGCCAGCGAAGGATCGGTCGCGGTGGGGCGATGCAGGTAGAGGCTGAAATCGTCGGCGAGAATTTTCCGCTCGAAGATGTCCGTCAGCAACTGCTTGTAGCGCGGGCCAAGCAGGATGGTGTGGTGCTGCACATCGGGATATTTGCCGCGCGTGCCAAAATACCAGACTAACAGGCTCATGGAGTATCTCGCCCGCTCGATCCGCCTGTCGGTCCAGCGCGACCGCGCCGATTTCGGCAGCAGATGCCGGTAAGTCCAGGCCGAATCTGCGTTCGACACCACGATATCGGCGTCGACAATACGCCCGTCCGACAGTCTGACGCCGCAGGCCGTGCCATCCTTGACGCTGATTTCGCTGACCTCGTGGCCGCAGAGAACGCGCCCGCCCTGTCCTTCAATCAACCTCACCAATCCCTCGACCAGGCGCCCGGTGCCACCCATGGCAAAGTGCACACCCCAGCGGCGCTCGAGACATGCGATCAGGCAATAGATCGAACTGGCCGTGAACGGATTGCCGCCGATCAGGAGCGGGTGAAAGCTGAATACGATTTGCAGGCGCGGATCGCGGAAAAATTTCGACACCAGTCCGAAGACGCTGCGATAACTGGAGAGGCGGATCATCTCCGGTGCGATCTTGGCCATATCCGTCCATTGGCTGAACGGCACGTCGCCCAATCGTTCGAAACCGACCTTGAAGATTTCTGCGCTGGCTTTCATGTAGGCGTCGTAGCCGCCGACATCGCCGGGAGAAAACCGCGCGATCTCGCTCTTCATCGCTGCGGGGTCGCCCGAATAGTCGAAGTGCGAACCGTCCTGAAAGCGGATCCGGTAGAACGGCGACACCGGCACCAGGGTCACGTCATCGGAGAGGTCGCGGCCGCACAGCTTCCACAATTCCTCGAACAGGAAGGGCGCGGTGACGATGGTTGGTCCTGCATCGAAGGTGAAGCCGTCCTGCCTGTAGACATAGGCGCGGCCGCCGGGCGCATCGAGTTTTTCGAATAGTGTGACGCGATAGCCCCTGGCGCCGAGCCTAACCGCTGCCGCCAAACCGCCAAAGCCGCTGCCGATCACCACCGCATGCGGCTGGCGATCGCCGAGGCTTTGCACTGTCGACGGACGAAAGGTCGGATCAAGCATGCAGGCACTGTAATCAATTATTGACAGTTGCCTAGCCTGTATGTGTAAAATCTGATTTACATCACCAGAACGTTTTCGCCGGACCCGTTCGTGCGCGCCGCGTGCTTCATGATGAGGTCCGCGACCAGTTGCGGTTGTTCTTCGTGCGCCAGATGGCCGAGACCGGACACGCGCTCGATCACCCCTTGCGGGCAGATTTGGCGAACTTGCCGGGCGACGTCGGGCGAAACCGATCGGTCATTGCTTGCCGCAACCAGCACCAACGCTGTCGTCAGCCGTGGCACGTCATGCAGCAAGGGCTCAAGGCGCCAGTTCGCCATCATCCACAGCGCCGCAGCGACGTGAGCGGGAGTTCGCACCAACTTGCCATATAGCGCGATCCCTTGCGGGTCGATCTTCGAGCCGGTGTTCTCGATCAGCCGTTCGACGGCCCCGGCGTTCGACGCCTGCCAAGCAAAAATGCGCGGCGCGAACGGGTTCATGACCAGAAGTTTCGCCAGCGGCGAGAGCAGATGATGGGCGACGCCGCCAAACGGCATGAAGGCGCCGTTCAGGCTGACCAGAAGCCGCGGCGCGATTTTTCCATCGAGGCACATCCGCGCGAGAATGGCCGCTCCGGCGGAATGTCCGACAACGATGTCGGGCTTGAAGTCGAGCGCGCGAAGAAGCTGGCTGAGATCCGACGCCATGCCAGGCAGGGACAACCGATGCGCTGGCGGCAATTGGGTGAAACCGTGCCCCGGCAGATCCGGCGCGACGATGGCAAATTGCTGCGCAAGGATCGGCATCAGCCCGCGCCATGAATGCGTCGCCGCGCCGGTACCGTGAATCAGGAGCAGAGGCGGCCCCTGCCCCATCCTCTGCACATGCCATCGGATGCCAGCGGCCTGCACGAATGAGCTGGCGTCCCGATTGGGCCAGTCCCTGCCATCCCTGCTCCAGACGAGTTCGGACATAGGCTACGCATCTTCAGGGGCTTGAAGCGGCCGCTACGCGGACAAGAAACGCGTCATAGGCCCGCACGAACGCGTCTTTCGCTTCGAAATGCGGCATCGCGCCGGTTGGAAACACCTCGATTGTCCAGTTGGCGCGATCAGCCACCTGCGTCTTGGCGCTGTAATCGACGAAGTCGCCGCGAACACCATGCGACATCCAGACCGGCAGGGTCAGCGAGTGATAGATCCGGATGATATCCTCGCTGAACAGGAATCCCGAGACGAAATAATAGGGCGCATGCTGGGCACCCGGCTGGTGAGTCGTTAGGTAGTCGTAGTCCGCCAAGCCCTCATCGATATCGGGCGAACCCCAGGTCTTTCGCAGAAAATAACGGATGCTCGCGCGGCTCGTCAGCAGGCGGAAGAATGCTTCGCTCCAAAGCGGAAATTCGAAGAAGGCGTGCAGCCAGGGCATGCCCCGTGTGCCCTCGCGCCATTGGATCTTTGCATCGCGGCTTCTGAAGCCGGTCGGGCTGACCAGCGCGACGCTGCGAAACTTCAGCGGCGTCTCGGTCACGGCGCGGGCGAGAAATTCCGACGACAGCGAAACCGCCAGCGCGTCGATCGGGCCGCGGCCGTGAACCTTCTGGATTTCGCCTGCCACAAGCAGGATCGCGTCCGTCATCATGCGGACGGTGTATTCGCGCTTTCCCCGCTCGGAGTGTCCGAAGCCGGGAAGTTCCAACGCATAGACTGAGCGGGTTTCGCGATAGTGCTCGTAGAGTGGCTTGATCTCATAGGCCGACCCCGCGGCGTTAATGCTGTGGATCAACAGCAACGGCGGCATTTGGCTTCCGCCCTCCGGCGTCGCCGCGTAATAGGTCAGGCGCCCGCCCGGACTGCCGATCTCATGGCGCTGCCCGGAGACAGGCGCTGGCAAGCCGTCGAAGCCGCGCGGCGCCAGCGGACGGACGGTAGGCTCGGCTGCGGCCATCGCGAATTTCCCTTTTTCCGATCGAGGCGCACCTGACCTTGGCCAGAGCGTAGCAGCAGTGTATCACAAACGACAATCAGACTTGTCGACCCATCGTGGAAACGCCGCTTGCAGTCATCCCGACCACAAAACCCTTTGTTGAGGTGCTTTCCGGCCGCTGGCAGCCGGTTCCCTCATTGATCCGCGAAAACGTGCAAATGGTGAAATGCATGCGAGCATATCGCGCCTGAATTACCGCACGCTCGCCAGCACGGCCTTCGACAGGATCGTGGCGTCGGCATGGGGCAACGGCAGATAACGCGCGCCCATTTCCCTGGCCAAGGTTTCTCCCGAGGCGCCCGGACGCGGCGATGTATCGACCAGCACGGCGGTGATGCCGGCGGACCGCAACTGCCGCGCAGCGCTGATCGCATCTTCCTCGGCGCGCGGCCGCCCTTGTCCGCCGTCGCGGGCGATGTTGGCGCGACCGTCGGTCAAAACGACGACCGTCGGGGTGTGTCCCTTGCGGCGGATCGACTCCGATAACGCAAAGGCCGCATCGAGGCCTGCGGCCAGTGGCGTTCCGCCGCCCCCGGGCAAAGCTGCAAGACTACGCTTGGCCCGCGCCAGCGAGCGGGTCGGCGGCAGCAGTAATTCCGCGACGCTGCCTCGAAACGCGATCAAGGCCACCTGATCGCGCCGGATGTAGCAATCGGCCAGCAACAATTCGACGGCGCCCTTGGCCTCCGCCAGCCGATGCAGCGCCGCCGATCCCGACGCATCGACCACGAAGATCGTCGTGGTCTCCGTGCGCTGCTTGAATCGTGAAAGACGAAAATCGTCCTTACGGACAAGGATGCGCGGTCGGGCGGACATCCCGGCATTCATTGCTGCTTCGCGACGGCGAAGCGGCTGCCAGGGCGCCGCCGCACGCAGCGTCTCGATCACATTCAGCTTGGCGCCGGCCCGCAGATCGCCGCGCAGCACGCCAGCAGGACGACCACGCTTGCCGGATTTCTGCAAAGCGCCGGCCTTGCCCTGTGACCGCGCACGCGACCGGCCTGATGAAGCCCGCAGCACCGCGAAAACATCGGGCGGAAGCGCCGCCTGGACCGCCGCGAGAATGACTTCATCCAGCGCACGATCGACGTCCGATTTGTCGGTGTCGGGATGGCCATTCTTTGCTGCCGGATCCGACGGCGGCTCGGGCTGCTGCTCCTGCTGTTCGGGTTGATCCGCGTCCGGAAATACCATTGCACGCGGCGCCAGCACCAGACGCGCCGCCGCTGCGATATCGTCCTGCTCGACCGTGACATGAGCATCAAACGCGGCACTCGCACAGGCGACGCGCAGCGCCAGCGGTGGCGCTCGCAACGACATGATGCCAAGCGCGGCTGCCGCCGAACACATTGCCTCGACCTGCTCCTTGTCGGTCTTGAGCGCCTTCAAACGCTCCCGCGCCTTGGATAGCTCGCCACTATCCATGACAAATTCCTCGGCATCGCCGGTCGAAATTCGGTTCAGGTCGACGTGAAAAGCGAGACGATCGCGCAGCGCTGCAGGCGCTAACTCATCGTCGAGACCCTCATCCAAAGCGATGACGCCGAACCGTGCCGGCATCCGCAGCGAAAGCCCGTCGCGCTCCACGATCGTCTCGCGCGCGTCCAGCGCCGCGGTGATGTGCACCAATGCTGCCGACGACAGACGTTCCGCCATGGCCAGCACAAGGACGCCGCCGTCGGCTTCCGCGAGCAGCCCGCGTTCGGCGACGGGCCGTCCCGCCCGCAGGGTTGCGTTGAGATCGAGGCCGCCGAGCAGGCGTCCATCGGCAATATGCAACGGCACGGTCCTGACGGGTTGCGCGGCCGGCAATGCCGCACGCAGCATCTTGAGCCAGCGCTCACGCACCGGGCCAGCGCGCGAGCGCAGCAATACGCCACCAGTACCTGCAGGATCGACCGCGAAAAGCTGCAGGGCCGCGACCGCATCCGACCAGGCAAGCCGGGCCGTCATCCGAATATCTCGGCGATGGCGCGATCGACCCGCACACTCGAGCCGGCATCATCGAGCGGATTGCGGCGTAGTCGATGCCGCAACGCCGACGGCGCGATCCGGCGTAGATGATCGTCGGCCACGGTTTTGGCGCTTTCGAGCGCGGCCAACGCGCGCGCGGCGCGCATCAGGGTCAATTCACCGCGAAGACCGTCGGTGCCGAGCGCCATGCAAAGCCTCGCCGCGCGTTCCAGCGCGGCGTCGGTCACCGTGACCGACGGCAGCCGGTCGCGGGCCGAGATGATTTTCTTGCGCAGCTTTCTTTCCTCCCTGTCCCACCTCGCAATGAACGCCGCGCTGTCATTCTCAAATTCGTCGCGGCGACGCACGACCTCGATGCGGCTGGGCAAGTCGTCCGGCGTCTTGACCTCGACCGAGAGGCCAAAGCGATCCAGCAATTGCGGACGTAGCTCGCCTTCTTCGGGGTTGCCGGTGCCGACCAGCACGAATCGTGCAGGATGTCGAATGCTCAGACCTTCGCGCTCGACGACGTTCTCGCCCGATGCAGCAACGTCGAGCAAGAGATCGACCAGGTGATCCTCCAGCAGATTGGCTTCATCTATGTAAAGGAAGCCGCGATGCGCGCGCGCCAGCAGCCCCGGCTCAAATGCCTTCTCGCCGCGCGCCAGCGCGCGTTCAAGGTCGAGCGCGCCGACCACGCGATCCTCGGTCGCACCGAGCGGCAGATCGACCACCGGCACCGGCACCTGAACCGATTTCAGCGCGCCTTTGCCGACGCGGGCGCGGCAATCGTCGCAAAATTCCGCGGACCGGTCCGGATCGCAATTGTAGCGGCATCCCACGACGACCTTCATCCTGGGCAGAAGCGCCGCGAGCGCGCGCACCGCCGTGGATTTTCCGGATCCGCGATCGCCGAAGGCGAGCACACCGCCGACCTTCGGATCGACCGCCGCAATCAAAAGCGCGAGCTTCATGTCGTCCTGGCCGACGATGGCTGAAAAGGGAAATGCAATGGCCATGCTACGCCCTCATGGCTCCGGCCCCCGCGCCCTTGTGCAGCGGTTCAAGACCGACGGCGCGACCAAGTTCGCGCGGGCGAGCGGCCGGCCCGGAACGCGAGGCCTCGCTGAATTGGCCGCCGCCTGGCGAATGCATCGCCGCATGCAGTCTGCCCGATTTCACGGCCACGCGAATTTCAGCAACGAAGGCACCGCCCTTGCCGCCGTATTTCAGCAGTTTGCTGGTCTGGTCGGTATCCCCCACGGTTTCAAACTTGATGATTTCGACATCAAGCTCCGGTGCCGCAGCCGACAATCGACACGCAATATCCTCGGTCCGGGCAAGCGCCATGGTGCTCTTACGTGTGCCGAGACGCATCGAAACAGCCACCACCGAGGCTCCCTTCGTCAGCCGCGCGAGGTGTCGCCGCGACCTTATCTCCGGACAGGATAAGACCAGGCACGTACGGAATGCAAACAAACCTCCTGCGTTGCGGTGCAAACCATCCACGTCGAAAGCGTCCCCACACTCTATATATGCGTGAAAATTTTTCGCGGTCACTGATCCGGATCGCATGCCCTCGACGTTTCAGCTTCAGTCCGCCGCGGCGGAGTGCTAGTCGTTGCGACAGGCTTGTTCGGGGTCGGGGAAACGCGATGAGCACCGAGGTTCTGATCGGCGACGGCGAGGCGGTACGGCTTGTGCCGCATCCGCTGCGTGCTGCGATCCTCGGTGAAGTACACGCCCGGCCGTTCACGCCGATTCCGGTGCCGTCGCGCGTCCTGCATTTCGCGTTCGATACTTCGGGTGCCAAGGCGCAAGCCGACCGCGCCAATCTCATGGCCTTCTGCGAATCGCGCGGTCTGCCGTCACCCGCGCCTGCCGAGAAGCATCACAGGGCTCCGTTTGGCACGACGGTGCTGCGCTGGGAGCAGCATTCGGAGTTCACCACCTACACCTGGGAGATGCCATCCGACCCCGCTGCAATTCCGTTCTATCCTGACCCGGCGTCGCTGGCGTTGCCGATGCGGCTGGTTCCGCAGCCCGGCCCATTGCTGGTGGCCGTCGACCTTCACCTGCTCAAGGAGGATCTGCCGCGCACGGCAGCGGAGCGGCTATTCGACAACGCAAGCCTGGCGGTGGCGGAAAATTCCGATGGGGCAGCGATCTACGCCACGGACTTTCAACCGGGTCCGTCCGGCTTTGTCCGCATCCTGGTCGTCAACCGCACGATGTCGCCGGAGAGAGCCGGCGCGCTGGTGCAGCGCGTGATCGAGCTCGAAACCTATCGGACACTCGCTTTGCTTGGGTTGCCGGAAGCACAGCGTCTCGCGCCCTCGATCGCCGCCGCCGAGCGTCGCCTTGTAGAAGTCACCGAGCAGATGCGTCGTGCCGGCGATCTCGCCGACAATCATCGGCTACTGGACGAATTGACGGCACTGGCTGCGGAGGTCGAAGCCGGCGCAGCCGCGAGCGTGTTTCGTTTCGGCGCGAGCCGCGCCTATGAGGAGATCGTCGAGCAGCGGCTGCAAACCATCGGCGAGCGCAAGGTCGGTGGTCTTCCGACCTGGTCGTCATTCCTGGCGCGCCGGATGAAACCGGCGCTGCGCACCTGCGTCACCATCGACGCGCGACAGTCGATCCTTTCGCTGAAACTGGCTCGCGCCGCCAACCTGTTGCGCACCCGCGTCGACGTCGAGCTCGAACAGCAGAACCAGGAATTGCTGAAATCGATGAATGCGCGGACAAGACTGCAATTGCGGCTGCAGACCACGGTGGAGGGTCTCTCGGTCGCCGCCATCACCTACTATGCGGTCGGACTGTTCGGATATTTCGTCAAAGCTGCGCATGACAGCGGGCAATTGACGATAGAGCCCAGCATCGTCACGGCGGCCTTTGTGCCCATTGCCGCGTTTTCAATCTGGTGGACGGTTCGTCGTATCCGCCGGAAACATATCGCGGGTGAGGATTGATGGCTTCGAGATGGGCCGTCGCGGTCGTGGCGCTCATTCTAGTTGCGATCGGGCTGTTCGAGTTACGCAGTGCGGGCGACGGACTGCGCATCACCCGCGCAGCCATCGGCGAAACTCCGGTCACCGTTTTCCAGCCGGAAGAGCAGTCGGCGGCGCCGGTTGTCGTCATCGCGCATGGGTTCGCCGGATCGCAGCAACTTATGCAGCCGTTCGCAGAAACTTTCGCACGCAATGGCTATATCGCTGTGACGTTCGACTTTCTGGGCCATGGCCGCAACCCGGTTCCAATGCACGGCGACGTCACCGAAGGACATGCTATTACCAAGGCATTGCTGGAAGAACTTGGCCAGATCTTGAGTTACGTCAGGACCATGCCCGGCAGTGACGGCCGCGTCGCGGTCCTCGGTCATTCGATGGCTTCCGACATCGTCGTTCGCTTCGCCGTCGCGAACCCGGACGTTCAAGCCACCGTCGCCGTATCGGTGTTCTCGCCTGTCGTGACTGCGGCCAGCCCGCGCAATCTTTTGGTGGTCGTCGGATCGCTCGAGCCGTCGATGCTGCGAAACGAGGGATTACGCATCATCGGTCTCGCGGCCGGCGCAAGCGCCGTTGCAGGCGAGACCTACGGCAATTTCGCGGAGGGCACCGCGCGGCGGCTCGTGTTGGCGCGCGGCGCCGAACATATCGGCGTGCTCTACAGCCATGACAGCCTCTCCGAGTCACTGCAGTGGATGAACGCCGCGTTCTCCCGACGGCAAGCGGGATTCATCGACGGCCGCGGGCGCTGGCTCGGGTTGGTTTTTCTGGGCGTGATCGCGCTGGCGTGGCCGCTGTCTTCGCTGCTGCCGGTTGCGACCAAAGTGCCCGCCGGGGCCAGCCTCGCCTGGAAGCCGCTGATCGTCGCGGCCGTCATGCCGGCAATTGTGACACCCTTGATCCTGTGGGAGATGCCGACCGACTTTCTCCCAATTCTGCTCGGCGATTATCTGACGCTGCACTTCCTGCTCTATGCCGCGCTCACACTGGCATTGTTGCTCGTCTGGCGCGACCGGCATCGACCGGCGCCCACCTCTTGGAAAGCCATCCTCGCTGCTGCGGCTGCCGTCACTGTCTACAACATCGCAGCCTTCGGATTTCCGATCGACACCTACGTGTTTTCCTTCCTGCCGATTCCCTCGCGCCTTCCGCTGATCGCTGCGATCGCCTGCGGCACCCTGCCCTACTTCATGGCCGACGAGTGGCTGACCCGGGGAGCGGACAGCAGGCGCGGCGCCTATGCCCTGACGAAATTCTGCTTCCTGCTGTCGTTGGCCTTGGCCGTGACGCTCAATCCAATGAAGCTGTTTTTCCTGGTCATCATCCTGCCGGCGATCTTGTTGCTGTTCCTGGCGTTTGGATTGATCAGTCGCTGGAGTTACCAGGCGACGCGTCACCCGTTGCCGGGCGCAATCGCCAACGCAGCGGTTTTCGCCTGGTCGATCGGTGTGACGTTTCCCATGATCGTGCGATGATTTGCGTGACGCGAACCAACGAAATGCCGAGGGAGCTCCGACCATGCCGACGCCCAAGCGAATAACACCGGCGCCTGGACAGGAGTCGGTATGGGACTATCCACGGCCGCCGCGCCTGGAGACGGTCGACGAGCGATTGCGTGTCGTCTTCAATGGAGAGACGATTGCGGACAGTGTCGCTGGCTTTCGCGTCCTCGAAACCAGCCACCCGCCGGTCTACTACATCCCACCGGACGACATCGCCCAGCGCTATCTTGCGAAGGCGCCCGGAAGTTCGTGGTGTGAGTTCAAGGGACGCGCGGCCTATTGGTCGCTCGACGTGAACGGCCGGCGCGCCGATAATGCTGCCTGGAGCTATCCGCAGCCATCACCACCATTTATCGCAATCGCGGGCTACCTCGCATTTTACGCTTCGCGCGTCGACGAATGCTGGGTCGGGGATGAAATCGTTATGCCGCAGGAGGGAGATTTCTATGGCGGCTGGATCACCGCGCGGGTGGTCGGGCCGTTCAAGGGCGGCGCTGGGACCCGTGGATGGTAGATCGCGAGAACCCTTCATCGCCGGTATGGGCACCGCGGGTCGCACGAGCGGCGCACCAAGCCCTCTGCACCGATTGCGGAATCTCGCGCTCCAGCGATCCCGGACAATGCGGCCGTGCCTGCAGTTCATCAAGCCGGATTATCCAGCGCCCGAACGAACGGTGCACGTCGAGCTCCGCTTTCGCAATGGCCGCGTCAGAGATTCCGTTTCTCCGACCGCCGATTTCGAAATCGCCGACAGATTTCTTTCCGATGACCTGCCGCACCTGTGTTGATTACTTCAATGTGCTGGCTGATACCACCGTCGGCTACATGGGTGGCGAGGGCGAACAATGGCTGCTGGTGCGTAACGAACGCGGGCGAGGAGTGGCTGGGCCTGCTCGGTGACGAGGCTCGGGCGTCAGAACCCGGGAAGCGCCGGCAAGCGAGCGGAGCCGGACGAATGGCGATAAAACTTTTAACTCAATGCGTTGCGGCCGAAAACGCCGCCTGCGACGTGATAACAAGATCGGGAGCTATCATGCTTCCCGATCTGCTAGGTTCGGAATGTCTCTTTATTTGGGCTGTTTATTTCGGCTGTCCGGTCGAGCCGTTCTCGGAACCCGTTCCGGCATCGGACGATGTCGGCGGCAAACGCGTGTCAGGCGCAGGATTGGCGGGCTGGTAGTTCTTCGGCTGGTTCGAAGAACCCGCGGGTTGCGCCATACCGGTGGTTGCTCCGCCGACCGGCGTTGTCAGCACTGCGGTTTCGGATCGCGATCTTCCCGCATAGCCCGTGGCGAGAAGACCCATCACGGCAATCGCGAGGACGGCAAATCCGATCAGTTCAGGCCCGGCACCGCTCGGCGTCGCACCGGTGTCGGCGCTGCTTCCTTGGATCGCCGCGGAAGCTATTTCACGGTTGGTCCGTGAGCGCAGGAAGTAGATGAATGCTCCGGCAATGATAAAGACCGTCGCTGCCAGCGTAAAAAACATCAGCCAGCTGATTGGATTGTCGCCCTGCATCTGATCCCTCCGGCGGTGAACGGCGTGTCAAACTTTCATGACAAGTCGGACCCAGGCGTGTTGTTCCTGGCTCAATCCGCATTCAGGATTTCGTTGGACCACTGGTGTTCAGAAGCTGGGCTACAGCGGTCACGACTTGTGCCGGAGCGAATGGCTTGGTCAACAGGACACTGTTGGGCACACCTCGGAAAGGCCATTCGTGGGCGGCGGCTCCAGTGACATAGATCACCTGAATATCCGCGTTCGATTCCCTGGCGAGTTTCGCGACATCCCAGCCATCGAGCTCTCCGGACAAATTGATGTCGGTTATCAGAGCGCGGTACTTGCCATGGTTCTCCTCAAGCAAGCTAACGGCCTCCTCGCCGCTCGACGCGCTGAAGGACTCAAAGCCCCCTTCGGTGAGGACCTCCTCCACCATTCCCTGTATCAACTGATCGTCTTCGACGACCAGAACGACTGGCAGTTCCTGCACAATGCACCCCCCTGTGATCAGCCTCGCTCCGAACAGAAAGTCCTTGATCGCCCATTCTGTTCCGGGAAAGGTTCAAAAGTACACTCACGCCAGAACGCTCCGCGCCAGTTCAAGGATCACCTTCGGCGCGAAGACCGGCACCCTCCGGACCATCGAGCGGGTGAGCGCAAGCCGTGACAGTACAGACCGACGATGGCCGATGCCCTCAATGCGCGCTCAGTACAATTGCTGGTCAAGCAGATCCTGCCATCGTCGAAATTGATCCGAAATGAAATGGCTTCCCTTCCGCGGGAAGGCGACTAGGTGGACCAAGACTTGCCGTGACGAGTGCTCCTTGCAGGCTGCACAATTCCCCCGCACTGATCCGTCTTCGATCGCCGATCGTTTCCCACACTCCACCCCGTTGAAGATCAGACAGGTCTATCATCGCTTCGACCGAAAATGACCATTCCGAACAGGCCCCCAATTGAGCGAGCCGCCCATCATCATCTGGTTTCGGGACGATCTTCGCTTGTCAGACCATCCGGCACTGCATGCGGCGGCTCGCGCTAATGCATCAGTGATCTGCCTGTATCTTCTGGACGAACAGGAAGCTCGTCCGCTCGGGGGCGCTGCGCGCTGGTGGTTGGCGAACTCTGTTCGATCGATGCAGGCAGCCTTAGAGGCCATTGGCGGCAGGTTGGTGCTCCGCCGCGGATCGGCGCTCAAAATCATCGTGGAGATTGCGCAGCAAACAGGAGCGCGCGCCGTATATTGGAATGACGCGGTCGAGGCCCGGCAACAAGGGACTGCGCTGAACCTTGCGGCCAACCTCAAAATGATCGGCGTCGATTGCAGGGCTTTCCCGGGCGATCTCCTCGCCCCGCCATCGGCTATCCGCAATGATGAGGGCGGCGCGATAAAGGTCTTCACCCCATTTTGGCGTCGATTAATGGCGCTCGGGGACCCGAACAAACCCTTGCCAGCGCCAAAGTCGCTCCGGAGTCCGGCCGGGATTTTCTCGGAAAACCTTGATGACCTCGCTCTCGAGCCGACCCAGCCCGATTGGGCAAGCGGTCTACGCGAGACTTGGCATCCTGGGGAAGCATCGGCATTGGCTCGACTCCGCTGCTTTCTCGGGCAAGGAGTTGAGAGTTACCGCGACAATCGCGACCGACTGGACCTCGACGCCACTTCGCACCTCTCTCCACATTTGCGCTTCGGAGAAATCAGTCCGCGACAGATCTGGCATGCTGCTCGCTTCGCCGCTGCCGATCGCCCCGGTCTGTCCAATGATATCGAGAAATTTCTAACCGAACTTGGCTGGAGAGAGTTTTGTCGCCATCTCTTGTTCGATAACCCCGATCTGGAAACGCGCAATCTGCGCGCCAACTTTGACAAGTTTCCCTGGAGAGAGAGCCGGGGCGACCTGCGCCGCTGGCAGCGCGGGCGCACCGGCTACCCCGTGGTCGACGCTGGTATGCGCGAGCTATGGCGCACGGGCTTCATGCACAATCGCGTGCGGATGATCGTCGCATCGTTCCTCGTCAAACATCTGCTGATCGATTGGCGTCAGGGAGAAAGGTGGTTCTGGGATACGTTGGTCGATGCCGACATCGGCAGCAACCCAGCAAATTGGCAATGGGTGGCCGGCTCGGGCGCCGACGCGGCTCCGTACTTTCGGATATTCAATCCCGTCCTGCAGGGCGAAAGATTCGATCCTGACGGCGCCTATGTCCGCCGCTGGCTGCCAGAACTGGCAGGATTGCCCTCGTCACTCATTCATCGGCCGTGGACGGCAACCCCTTCGCAACTTGCGGACGCGAAGTTAAAGCTTGGCACCAGCTATCCAGAGCCGATCGTCGAGCATACCGCCGCGCGCGAACGTGCGCTTGCGGCTTATGCCAAGATACGAGGCAGTTGATCAAGTTTGATCGCGCTGACGCTAAATAACTATAAGGTCTCGATTTCGCAGCCGCGGGCGATCAAGCCGCGACTGAGCAGGACGGGCCAGCCTGGCGATGCCCCTCAGCCAGGCGTCGAATCATGCGTCTCACCTCTTCGCGCGGCATCGGCTTGCCAAACAGATATCCTTGCACGCTTTCGCAGCCCTCTTCGCGGAGAAATTCGAGATGACGTGCGGTTTCGACGCCCTCCGCAAGCACGGGGATGTTCAGACTTCGGCCGAGCAGCAACGTCGCCTTGACGATCGCGACCGCATGCGCGCTGGTCTCGACAGATTGAATGAAGCTCTTGTCGACCTTGATCTTGTCGAACGGAAACGCCTGCAGCGTGGACAGCGACGAATAACCTGTGCCGAAATCATCCATTGCGACCGTTACGCCGATTGCCTTGAGCGCGAGCACGATCTGCAGGGCATGTTGGCGATCAGCGATAATCCCGCTTTCGGTCAGCTCGATTTCGAGGCGGGCAGGTGATAGGCCGGTCTCCCCCAAGATATCGGCGGCTCGCCTCGGCAGTTCGTGATTGAGCTGCATCGGAGCCACGTTGACGGCCACCCGGAACGGCCGCTCCCAGCTTGCCGCGGTGGCGCAGGCCGTCCGCAGCACCCAATCGCCGATGTCGACGATCAGCCCCGTCTCCTCCGCAATGGGAATAAATTCGTTCGGTGGAATACGGCCTCTTTTCGGGTGATTCCAGCGCAGCAGGGCCTCGAAGCCGACGATCTCGCCGCTGAGGGCATCGTTTTGGGCCTGGTAGTGAAGCTCGAACTGACCGTCCGTCAGCGCACGCTTGAGGTCGATAGCAAGTTCCGCGCGGGAGCGGCTCATCTCATCCATCGACGGCTCATAGGTGCAGATCTTGCTCTGTCCCAAGCTCTTGGCGCGGTACATCGCAAGGTCCGCTCGCGAGCAAAGTACGTCCGCCGCCATTCCGTCCTCGGGGAATAGCGCGACGCCGATGCTGCAGCCCACGGACAGGCTGCGGTGCTCCCAGTCGACGGGCTCGAGCACGAGGCTGCGCAGCCGTTCAGCGAATTTCAGGGCTTCGCCGCGCGCGAAAACGTTGCTCTTCACCGCCACGAACTCGTCGCCGCCGATGCGCGCAAGGAATTCTCCCTCGCGCAATGCCGCATCAATCCTGCGCGCCACCTCGGTCAGAACGGCGTCGCCCGCCGGGTGTCCATGGGCATCGTTGATATCCTTGAAGCGGTCGAGATCGATGGCCAGCACAACAATGCGCGCCGTATCGTCGCCGCGGCCGTCGAGCAGCCTGGCAAGGCGCTGCGCCATGCCATGACGGTTCGGCAGTCCCGTCAGCGCATCATGCAGCGCCAGGTGCCGGTAGCTCTCGGCCGCCTCCTGCGCCGCCTGCAGGTCGATCATATAGGCCGACGCGGCCATGGACATGATCAATGCAATCCCGGTGATCACGCTGGCGAGCAGGACAGTGTCAGAGAGGCCCTGCGATGGGATTTCCGCGCCGGATTGGGGCACAATCGTCAGCGCAGCCATGCCGGTGAAATGCAAAGTGACGATTGCAAGAATCATCGCGAGCGTGCCGCCATATTTGCAAAACCGCGTCACCGGACGGGCGATGCGGTTGGCGGCAACGGCGGCGAAGCCGGTCGCGAACATGATGGAAAGCACGACCAGAGGCCCATTCCAGAGCAGAACACCTGGCACATCGAGCGCGGCCATCCCAGTATAGTGCATCGCGGCGATGCCGGTCCCGAAAACCGCTCCTCCACCCTCGATCGCCGGGCCAAGCCGCGTCCGGGTCGTGATGAAGAAACCGAGCCAGGCAAAAGTCACGGCAATCGCAAGCGAAAAGAACGTCAATCCCGGCTCGAATGCACGAGTCAACGGCGAGCCATAGCCAAGCATCGCCGCGAAATGCGTGGTCCAGACCGTGCCGCCCGCAACCAGTCCGGAGAGAAACAGCAGGTTGAACCGTCTGATCCCGGTGTTTCGGCGAACGCGTGCCAGTAGCCGCATCGACAGCAGCGACCCGAAAATGCAAACAAGTAACGCCACCGCAATGTAACGCGGGTCGTGTTCGGCAGAGAGGCAGGACAGAACATTGAGCACGATGCAAGCTTCCTTTTTGAAGATACGATGCAGCGTGGCGACCGGATCACCACCGCCGCAATCGAGGTTACCAAATCAACAACGTGCATTCGCAATTCTTGTCCAGGCCGCTCACTCAACGCGGGCGGGATTAGTTCATCGTGTAGACGCCCCGCCCGATTGGGTCTTTGCGCCGGTGTAGACGGTGTTACTCCTAATGATTGCCGTGGCCGGCTATCGCACCTTCGATAGCAAGCCGCGCAGTGCTGCCATGACCCTGTGGGCGGCTCAGATGGTACCGAACTTCGCGGCCTCCGATCTTCTTTTCCCGCGGCTACGATAATACCAGCCGCAAGCGTAAAGAAGGGCAGCCATGTGATTGGAGCGTCATTGGGCATGTCATGTACTCCACCCTGTGGACCTTGAAAAAGACGACGGCGGTCGAAACCAAAGGGCCGAAACAAGTCTTCTGCTCTGTGCCCATTGCTGGACGCACGTGATCCAAACGGACCGAGAGATCGTTTGAGTGAACGAACGACACAGATGCATTGGGATGCTGAAACGCATACTCACCATCGCCAAGTCCTATGGGACCTGCTCCGATCCGCTTTCCGACATTGCGGCGAAGGTCGCTATGGTCGTCGCGCTCAATCAGCCGTTCTACCCGCTATATCTTCATGCAATCCTGGGTAAAGCAGCTTGGCCGGCCTGGCTGTCGCTGCTTTCGACTCCTTTGTTCATCTCTGTCCCCGGCCTTATTCGACGGAATCAGTTTGCCGGCCGTCTCATGGTTCCGGCCGCAGGGCTCGCCAACACAGTGGCCTGTACGAAAATTTTCGGCGTCGCGTCCGGGGTTGAACTCTTCCTCATACCCTGTGCTCTTCTCGGAGCCGCTCTATTTCGTCCGAACGAGCGGCTGCGGACGTTGCCCGTTCTTGTCCTGCCGTTCGCGGTTTACTTGTTCATTGATCCCCAGCTCGGCTCGCCGATCATGTATGCGTCGGCCTCGCAGCTTCAGGGCGTTTTCGTTGTCAATGCCACGAGCGTTGGATCCCTCACAGCGCTCACGGGCATGTTGCTCGCAAGCAGGGTAGCTTCAGGAGGTATACCGCGCCCCTAGTCGCGGGGAATCCAAAAGGTGTCTGAGGATACCCACTGGATCGAAAACGAAACCTGATCCGACGGCGACAGGATTGCGCTGGCCCGATTGCAAAACATGGAGACCACATGCGGCTTTTTGTCTTCGGAATTGGTTATTGCGCTCGGCACTTCATCGAAAATTTTGGCGGCAGGTTCTCCGGCATCTCCGGCACCGTGCGCAGCGCGGGCACACGACCGCACCTCGCAGGCGTCGACGTTCACCTGTTTCCCCAGCTGGGCTGTGGGCCCGAACTGCTCGAACGCGTTCAAGAAGCGGACGTGTTCCTTGTTTCAGCTCCGCCCGGCAGCACCGGCGACCCTGTGATTCAAACGTTTGGAGACCTGCTCGGCAGGACAAATCGCCAAAAGGCGATCTATCTCTCGAGCATTGGCGTCTATGGAGATCATGGGGGTGCCTGGGTTGATGAGCAATCTCCCGCCTTTGCGAGCCTGCCCAGAACACGCGCACGGCTGGATGCCGAGCGGTCCTGGGAACGCACGATGCGCGGCCGGGTCGCGATTTTGCGGCTTGGAGGCATTTATGGACCCAACCGCAACGCAATAAAGGCTCTCCGCGCCGGCACCGCCCGGCGCATCATCAAACCGGGTCAGGTTTTCAATCGCATCCATGTCGACGATATCGCCGCAGCGATCATGGCAGCGATCCTGTCGGATGGCGCCGGCACGTGGAACGTATGCGACGATGAACCAGCCCCTCCGCAAGATGTCATTTCCTACGCCGCAAGTCTGATCGGCGTCTCACCTCCCGCCGAGGAACCCTTTGAGACTGCCGAAATGTCGGCAAAGGCGCGGAGTTTTTACGCTGGCAATTGCCGGGTATCCAATGCGAGGTTGAAGAGCGAGCTAGGCGTCAGACTGAGTTATCCCGACTACCGCCGGGGATTGGATGCCCTCTGGGCAAGCGAACGCGACAGCATCGATCTGTAAGACAAGGCTGCTCGGTTGCAATGACGCAGCGCTCGACCAGGCCTGGAATTTATTGATCGCAAGAGGGCTCCGGCGCGGAGACGTGCGCCGGAGCCCCGCGGCAATCAAGAGGCGGGTTGTCTTTGACTGCCGCTTGCGGATTCAAACGTTTGCCGGGTCAAAATGGATCACGAGTCCTGCGCGAGGCAGCCAAGTGTCGGTCCAAGCGGTGTTTCAGGACCATTTCGAGGTCAGTGATGGTGACGCATTGCCGACCGCGCGGGCGGCAGAAGCACTGTATCGATCACGTGAATTACCCCGTTCGACGCATCGATGTCGGGCTGAACAACATGGGCGTCATTCACCCGGACACCGAACGTGCCGTCAATGCTCACCGGCTGTCCCTCCACGGTCGCAACCTCAAGCGACTTGCCGGCGACATCAGCGGCCTTCACGCGCCCGGGCACGACATGATATTTCAGGACGGCGCGGAGCTTGGCCTTGTTCTTCAATAGCGCGTCGAGCGTTCCCGGAGGCAGCTTCGCAAAGGCTGCATCATTGGGCGCAAATACGGTGAACGGACCTTTGCTCTTCAACGTCTGGACGAGACCGGCGGCCTTGACGGCGGTGACAAGGGTCGTGAACGACCCGGCGGCAACGGCCGTGTCGACAATGTCCGCGGCTTGTGCCACGGCCGGTATCGCCAACCCCGCAAGCATCATGGCGCCGGCAGCAAGCGAACGAAATCCTAACTTCATTGAATGACTCCTGTGCGGATGACTTGGTGTGCCGATGGGACGGCTGCGCGCAGAGCAGCTTCTCGATCTGGCTTTACGAATGTGCGCCCCGATGACCGACACAGAACGGGGCGCAATCTCCCATGGATTTGATCGGTCATTCACGTTTTCGTGCACGAGCCTAACGCGCCCCGGACGGCGTCCTGTCGTTCGCATGCGGCCGTCGAGACGCAAAGGACTGCGCGGGTGCGTGCTTGGCTCCGGCCCACTACGCGCGGCGCTTGAGGGTCCTCTCAGTCAGGAGAGCGGCCAGCAGTTGATTGGGAAAACGCCGTTTCTGCACGACTGCGTAAAAAGACTCCGTCACCTCCGGAATGCGACAATACTCGACGAGGGCGCCTGCCTCGAGTTCGTCCCGGACGACGATGGGCGGCGCGAGCGCGATCGCCTGCTGCTCGCGCGCGAGCAAGCGCAGCATCGCCATATCATCCACTTCGGCAAGAACAATTGGACGAATTCCGGCGAGCTCCATAACGCGATCGAACGCTGCGCGGATGCCGCTATCGAGGCTCGGGAGAAGCACGGGCTCTGTCCGCAAGTCCTCCGGGAAGCGAAATTTTCGCTTGCGGCGCCGCGGATGTCCTACGAGGCTGACGGGCTGTTCATTCAGCAAGTGATTGCGGAACGGCGTCCGGGCGTCACGCGGCGCCACGCTGTTGGCCAGAACCACGTCGAGTGCATGCGCCTCGAGCTGCGTGAGCAGATCACGCATTGCGCCGGAGCGCACGATGAGTTCGACGTCGTCGCGTCCGATCAGGGGACGCAAAAACTCCAGCTGGAAGTTTCGCGACAGCGTCGTCAGCGCGCCAACCCTCACGATTTGACGAGCTGCGACCGGGCGCCCTTGCAAGGTACTCATCAGCTCCTCGCCCGCCTGAAACACGGTATCGGCGTAGTCGAGCGCGATGCGGCCGGCCTCGGTCAGCGCAAGGCGCTTGCCCGTGCGTTCGAAGAGCTGGTGTCCGATTCCGTGCTCGAGCTTCTGCAGCTGGACCGAAAGGGCGGACTGCGAGAGGTTCAGACGCTGAGCCGCCCGGGTCAGACTGCCTTCGTGTGCGACCGCCCAGAAGTAGCGCAAATGGTTGTAGTTCAGGATCGGCATGCCTCTTCTTTCATGAAAGCGAATGAAACCATCAGATAAATGTATTTTATCTAATCTCGCTGCCGGCCTAGGTAAAGCATCGTCCTATTCCGGAGACGATCATGCCTTCGCCCTTCCTCTGGCTTTCCATCCTCGGTCCGCTATCGCTTGTGATGCTCGGCTCGATACCGAAGGCTGTAGCGGCCCGACGAACTCGCGCCGTCGTGACGGCCGCGCGCTATGCCGCAATGAGTGCGCTCATGATCGCCGTAGGGACTGGCGTCGCAGTCGCGGTTCTCGGCGCTATCCGAACGCCCGAGCTGAGCGTCCAGGGTATCGGCTTTTCGCTTTATCTGGACGCATTGAGTGCGACAATGCTCGTTCTGGTCGCCTTCATTGGCTTGATCGTGATCGTCTACAGCGGAAACTACCTCGACGGTGATCCCCACCAGGGCCGCTTCCTCTCGCGGCTTTGCGTCACGCTTGCCTGCGTCCTGGGACTGATCATTTCGGGAAATCTTTTCCAGCTTGCGTTGCTGTGGATCGCAACGAGCCTCGGCCTGAACGGGTTGCTCAAGTTCTACCCCGATCGGCCCGCCGCCGTGCTCGCAGCCCGCAAGAAATTTCTGGTGAGCCGGCTCGGCGACCTTTGCCTGATCGCGGCCATGGTGCTTCTGTATCTCTCGTTCGGGAGCCTCGACTACGGGACCCTGTTCGCGGCTTGCGGAGCGCTTCGCCAAGCGGCACCGGCAGCTGTTCACGCCGCAGTTGCCCTGATGGTGCTGGCCGCCGCGCTCAAATCGGCACAATTTCCGATGTATGGCTGGCTCATCGAGGTGATGGAGACCCCGACGCCGGTCTCCGCGCTTCTGCATGCCGGCATCATCAATGCGGGCGGCTTTCTGTTGCTGCGATTTGCGGATCTCCTTGTCCTGTCGGCGCCCTCACTCGACGGCCTTGCTCTCATCGGCGGCTTCACGGCGCTGTTCGGCTCGGCGGTGATGCTGACCCAAAGCTCGATCAAGGTGTCACTGGCCTATTCCACCGTCGCCCAGATGGGATTCATGATGCTCGAGTGTGGACTCGGCGCGTTTCCTGCCGCGCTGCTGCACATTGTGGCGCATTCCTTTTACAAGGCCCATGCCTTCCTGTCGTCCGGCAGTGTCATCGACATCGCGGGGAATGCGTGGTCGCCGCCCCCCGGATCCAACCCGCATCCCGCCCGGCTCGTGCTCGTCATCGCACTGGTCCTGGGCATGACGCTTGGAGTGAGCGTGATGGCGGGCGCCAGCCCTGCCGAGAAGCCAGGCGTGTTTGCGCTGGCTGCGGTCATGATGTTCAGTCTCATTCATCTCATCGCCAGTGGTATCGACGAGCAGCCCAGCGTTTACGTCCTCATGCGCACCGCTGCACGCGCGGTCGTGGTCGCCGTCGTCTTCTTCGGTCTGCAACTCGGCTTCGAGCGTCTGCTGATCAGCGCCAGTCCTGCGGCCATGCCGCTCCAGGGCCCGATCCAGTTCGCGATTGCGTGTCTCGTGATCGTGTCGTTCGGCGCGCTGACGGTGTTTCAGAGTCTTCTGCCGTACCGGCAAGACAAGGCGTCATGGCAAAGTCTGTACGTTCACATCTACAACGGGCTTTACGTCAACACGCTCGCGAATCGCTGGATCATCAGGCTGTGGCCTAGTCCGCCGCCACGGCGAACCCATGCGCTGCATGCGAACGTTCATTTGAGAGGAGTACAAGCGTGACGGTCGCCGCTTTCGCCGTCAGGCAAGAACCTGCCCTCCCCGTCAACCAAACGGCCAATGCCGCGGCGCGGCGCGACATTGTGGAAAAAGCCATTGCGTCGGCCTGCAACCGCATCGCGCCGCTATGGCCGCTGAAGCACTTTGTCGCCGTCAATCCATTCCTCGGCTTCAGCGACCACACCTTCGCGCGCACCTGCGCCACCATGCGGCGCGTGGCGAGAGCCGACATGCTGATGCCGCGCGGGTTTTACCGACAGGCTCTCGCCGACGGACTCGTAGAAGATCGCGACATCGAGGCCGCGCTCGCGGATTCACCTATTTCCTTGGCATTTCTGCGCTCCGTCGAGGCAGTCAGACGCGCAGCCGCCTGCGATCCAAAAACCGCCGAAAGTCCCGCAGCGGCCGTAGCCACTGTGGCCGAAGTGCTCGACAGGCTGGCGGACGGCGACCGGCACGTTTCGCGGACGGCGTTCATGATCGACGAGATCTCACGCTGGTGTGCCGCCTATTTCGACGAGGGGCAGTCGGTGTGGCGTCTGCCGTCGCGCAACCAGGGCCTCTATGCAGCATGGCAAACGTCCATGCGGGACAATCGAAACCCGGAAGTAATGGGCATCAAGGGTTTTCGCGCGGCTGTAGCAGCGATACCCAACGATCCCGTCGAGGCGATCTGCTCTGTTGTCGAGGCGCTCGGAATCCCCACACCCGCGATCGCCGACTATCTTTACCGTGCCCTGTTCGACATCAACGGCTGGGCGGGCTACGCGAGGTATCTCGTCTGGAACAACGCGCTCTACGGCAGGCCGGACGACACGCTCGTTCAGCTTTTGGCCGTCCGGGTCGTGTGGGGATATGCGTTGTATGTTCAGCGGTTGGACGAGCCGTTTGCGGCGGCCTGGCGAAACGTCATGGCGGAGGCCGCCGCAGTCCCGAGCGATGCGCCCCTGGGCCAGGATCATGATCTGTGCATCGACCTGATTCTCCAGGAGGCCTATGAGAAGGCCTATCAGCGGCGACTGATCTCGCAACTTCGACGCCCGCGACTGCAGCGCGGCGCTTCGGCCGATCGCCCGGCTGTGCAGGCCGCGTTCTGCATCGACGTGCGTTCGGAAATCTATCGACGCGCGCTGGAGACGGTCAGCGGCGACGTGGAGACGATCGGCTTTGCAGGCTTCTTCGGCTTTCCAATCGAGTACGTTCCGATCGGAAAACTCAGCGGCGGAGCACAGTGTCCGGCACTTCTGAAACCCGCCTTCATCGTCTGCGAGGGGGTCGACGGCGCGACGGATGACGAAGAGCAGGAAATCCTCGCCTTGCGCCGCTTGCGCCGGCGCGCGGCGAAAGCCTGGAAGTCGTTCAAGGTGGCGGCGATCTCGTCGTTCACCTATGTGGAGACGCTCGGCCTACTGTTCGCCGGGCGCATCGCCACCGACTCTCTCGGCCTCACACGAACCGTCCCCGATCCGAAAACCGACGGGCTGGACCGGGAAGTGATCGGGCGCGTTGCACCCCACATCGCGCCGCGCGAAATCGCCGGACGCCAGACCGGCTTCGACGTACAGCAACGCGTCGACATGGCCGAACGGGTGTTGCGCGCGATGTCGCTCACAGGCGGATTCGCGCGGCTTGTTATGCTGACCGGCCACGGAAGCACCACTGTGAACAATCCCCACTCGTCAGCACTCGATTGCGGCGCATGCGGCGGTCACACCGGCGAAGCAAATGCGCGGGTCGGGGCGGCTATCCTTAACGACCCGGAGGTCCGCTCCGGCCTTGATCTGCGGGGAATCGCGGTGCCGGCAGAGACATGGTTCCTCGCCGCACTGCATGACACGACCACCGACAATGTGCGGATCTTCGACGAGCACAAAGTGCCTGCCAGCCATCTTGACGAGCTGAGCGTCCTGAAACGCCGGCTCGGCGAAGCGTCGCGGCTCGCCCGCAAGGAGCGGGCCGGCGCCCTTGGGATCAAGGACCGCCAGGAGCATCAGATCGTCCAGCGGAGCCGCGACTGGTCGCAGGTCCGCCCCGAATGGGGCCTGGCCGGCAATGCGATGTTTGTTGCGGCGCCTCGCAAAATCACGCGCGGCATCGATCTCGGGGGCCGGGCATTCCTCCACGATTACGATTGGAGGTTGGATCAGGCGTTCGGCGTGCTCGAGCTGATCATGACCGCACCGATGGTGGTCGCGAGCTGGATCAACCTACAATACTTCGGCTCGACCGTAAACAACCGCGCTTTCGGAGCGGGCAATAAGGTCCTGCATAACGTGGCCGGTACCGTCGGAGTGCTCGAAGGCAATGCCGGCGATCTCAGGGCGGGCCTGCCCTGGCAGTCCGTGCATGACGGCCGGCGATTCGTGCACGAGCCGCTCCGACTGAACGTGCTGATTGCAGCTCCCCTGGATGCCATCAACGGCGTCATTGCCAAGCACGAGGGCGTGCGGGAGCTGGTCGATAACGGATGGCTGCACCTGTTCGCGCTGTCCGACGCGGGACCGGTGTCGCACAGATATCGGGGGCAACTCACCTGGGAGGCGCTGCCTTGATCGGCCTCAACTCGCATCTCGCCCGGCTTGAAGCGGAGGCGATTCACATCCTGCGCGAGGCGGTGGCGGAGGCGCGCAATCCCGTGATGCTGTTTTCAGCGGGCAAGGACTCGACGGTGCTCGCTCATCTGGGGCTCAGGGCGTTCTATCCGGGCAAGCCGCCATTTCCGCTGCTGCATATCGACTCGACCCGGGAATTTCAGTCGCTGCTCACATTTCGCGACGCATTCGCTCGCGAGTACGGTTTTCAGCTCCTCGTTCACGCCAACGAGGAGGGCCGTGCGGCCGGCATCAATCCATTCGACCACGGCGAACGCTACACCGAGATCATGCGAACCGAGGCGCTGAAGACGGCGCTCGACGCCGGCGGATACGACGTCATCTTCGGCGGAGCGCGTCGCGACGAAGAAAAATCCCGCGCCAAGGAACGCGTGGTTTCGATCCGGAGCGCAAGCCATGGCTGGGATCCGCGCCGCCAGAGACCCGAATTGTGGCAGCTCTATAATTTTCGTCTTCAGAAGGGGCAGTCGGCCAGGGTTTTTCCACTCTCCAATTGGACCGAGGCCGACATCTGGGCCTACGCCATCGCCCGTGCAATCAGGCTGGCGCCGCTCTACTTTGCCGCACCACGTCCGGTGGTTTCGCGCGGCAGGGCCCTCATTGTCGTTGACGATGAAAGCCGGATGCGGTTTCAGCCACAGGATGCGGTCGAGATCAGACGCGTGCGCTTCCGGACGCTGGGCTGCTGGCCGGTGACCGGCGCGATCGAGTCGGAGGCGGCCGATCTTGCCGCGGTGGCGCGTGAGACGCTGTCGGCCTCCGTGTCGGAAAGACAGGGACGCATCAGCGACGGCGAAGACGGCGGCTCGCTCGAGCAGAAGAAGCGGGAGGGGTATTTCTGACGATGCTCCCCGATCCGCCCTTCCCTTGCAGCACCGTAGCCGTGATTGCGACCATGCATGCCAAGGAGCGCGCCATCGCTCCCGTGCTGCTGCGTAAGCTCGAGCTTGCGGCGACGGTGGCGCCGGGGTTCGATACGGATCGCTTCGGCACCTTCAGCCGGGAGATCGAGCGGGTCGGATCGCAGCTGGACGCTGCGAGAGCGAAGATTGCGGCCGCCTTTGAGGTCGTCCCGAGTGTGCGAATGGGGTGGCGAGCGAGGGCAGCTTCGGACCGCACCCGGCGGTCCCATTCCTGTCGTTGGGCCGCGAGCTCGTCCTGCTTGTCGACCGCGAGACGGGGCTGGAGCTCGCCGGTCATGACGCAAGCTCCAAAACCAATTTCGCTCACCAGCTTTGCACCACGCCGGACCAGGCACTGGCCTTTGCGAGCCAGTGCAGGTTTCCGACGCACAGCGTGATCGTCATCGGGTGTTCCGGCGACCAGCCCGATCCTAAGCGAGCTCTGATGAAGGACATTGCGAGCCAGGCCGCGCTCGCCGAGGCGGTCCACTCGGTTATCGCCGAATGCGGTGCGGCCTTTGTCGAGACCGACATGCGGGCCCATCGCAACCCGACCCCATGATTGCGATCCGTCGCGCCACCAGAGATCTGGTGCGCAGCTTCTGGCGCCGCTGTCCGCAATGCGGTCAGCCGGGATTCGACGTCAGTGACCGGTCCCCGGATTGCCCTGTGGCTGGTGCGGTGAGCCGACGCGGCTGCCCCGCAGCGAGATATCGCGTTGTCGATCGTGCGGCCATCGCCTGGAGCGACCGGCAACTGCAGCTGCCTTTGCCGATCCCGGCCACTGCGAAGGCTGCAACCCATGAACGTGAAGCGGAGATCATCGATGTCTCGATCAGACGAGATGCTCGTGGACGATTGCGAACGGCGGATATCCTGGGTGCTTGCGCATCCGGGTATGAGCACTTGGCTCAAGCAGTCTATCAGCACCGCGCTGGAGCGAGATCCCATCGACGTCCGGAACGATCTGGAAATCCTGGATGCGACGCTTCGGCCCTGGTCGGAAGCGTCGGTCGCGTTCAGGCGATCGCGCAATGAAAACTACTAACAATTGCAGTTGGATTTGGACGATATTGGCCTGTCGCGCCCGTAGCCGTGACCCGCTCCGACTTGGTCGATTTAGACGGCGAGCGCGTCGGAGGTCATGCGCCAGCGCGTTGCGCATGAAGTGTGTAAATGCTGATCGAAATCAGACCCCTGAATCAATCGCGCCTCAAGGCTAAAGTCTTGATTCTGCGAATGTCGGAACACTGACCCGGCGCCGATCGGCGTCGGACCCCGGTGCCGATCCACAGACCCGATCAGAACGGATCAGCCAAAGACCTGCATTGGGCTGCTCTCCTCGGAGTCTGCATTGTCGCTGGCTTGTCCTCCGGCTTCCTGGGCATCGGCGGCGGCCTGGCGACCGTGGTCGGACTCAGCGCAGTTCTGGGAGTCCCGCAGCACCAGACGCAAATGATCAGCCCGGTTCTTTCCATGATCCCGACGACCATTCCTTCGGCCTGGGTCTATTGGAACCAGGGATGGTCATGGTCGTGGAGCGTTCTGCTTGGCGTGGTGGTTGGTCTCATCATCGGTACCGATCTCGGGGCTCGGTTCGCGAACAGGATCGACCGATCGAGGTTGCGCCTCACGTTGATCTTCTTCGTTTCACTGATGGCGATCTATATGGCCTACAAGGCTCTGTCTCACTGAATCTCCCGCCCAAAGCCGGCAAGTTCGCCTAACCTGCCGAGGCACTCTTGTCATCCGATGGGGAATCCCCTGGTTCGATGACCCGGAGGCGGCTCGGCCGCAAAGCACCTGCGCGTTCGAGCACAGGATAGGCGACCGAACATATATGCGAGTGAATGCGCTTGAGGTCGCGCAGCACGTCGAGATGCAGCGAACTCGATTCGATACTCTCCGGGCGGCGTTCGCGGAGGCGCTCGAGATGGCTCTCAGCCGCGGCCAATTCCGCCGCGCGCAGGCTTGCCTTCTCCGCGATCAACTGGCGAGCAATCTTGACGTCGCCCGACATGAAGACGCTGAACGCGAGCTTGAGGTTGCTCATGACCTCCTGATGGAAGGTCTCAAGCTCCGTGGCGCCCTGTTTCGAGAATGCGAGCTTCCGCTTGATCTTCTTCTGTGCGAGTTCCATCAGGTTCTTGTCGACGATGTCGCCAATATGCTCCAGATTGATGGAGAAGGCGATGATCTCCATGGCACGGTGACCGTCCCGTTCGTCCAGGCTTTCTCGGGTGAGCCGCGTCACGTAGAGTTTCACCGCCTCGTCGAGCTTGTCGACGGCGTTGTCCATCCGGCTGACCTCGGCGACCAGTCGGCGGTCGTCAGTCATCAGCGCCGTCATCGCCTGACGCAACATGGTCTCGACGACGTCGCCGAGATGAAGCACTTCGCGTTCCGCGCACGAGAGCGCGACCGATGGTGTAGCGAGGGCCGCGTCGTCAAGGTAAAGCGGTGTCGCCGGATTACTAGGTTTCGCCCGTTCCGGCAGAAATCGCGTGAGGAGCGACGCCGTCCAACCGAGCGGAAAGATGAAGACCACCGCCAGTGCCAGGTTGACTGCAGTGTGAAAGTCCGCGGTCATGCGCGACGCGTTGGGCTCGAAGCGAGCGAGTGCGTCGGCGATCGGATGTAGAAACGGCAGCGCGACGGCGCAGCCGATTAGGCGATTGAGCAGGTTGCCTACCGGCAAACGGTAGCTGGCGGGATTACTGTTGTTGCTGCCTTCGATCACCGGATTGATCGCGCTTCCGAGATTGGCACCGAGCGTGAGAGCGAGGGCCGCAACAGGCGTGATAAAGCCGGAGTAGGCCAGCGACATGATCAACAACAGGATCGTGACGCTGGAGTGAGCGACCCAGGTCAGCACAGCGGCCATCAGCACGCAAAGCAGTGGGTCGCTCGTGATGGCAGCCAGCAGGGTTCGGACCACCGGTGCATCCTCGGCCGGGGCCAGAGTGTCGAGCAGGATGTGCAGCGACAGCAGCATCAGCCCGATGCCGATCGCGACGCGGCCGAGATCGCGCATGCGGGTTTGACCGCCGCGCTTGAATGCGATGACGCCAACCAGGAACAAGAGCGGTGCCACGGCCGTGACATTGAACGACAGCGCTTGAACGATCAGCGTCGTACCGACATTCGCTCCGAGCATGATGGCAAGCGCCGGCGCGAGATCGACTGCGCCGCCCGTGACGAACGATGCGGTCATCAGCCCGGTTGCCGTGCTGCTTTGCAGGAGCGCCGTTACCGTAATTCCGGCGAGAAAGGCCAGGAAGCGGTTACGAAGCGCGGTTCCCAGCAGGCGCCGCAGGTCGGATCCGAACGCACGCACGATACCGCTGTGGACCATGTGCAGTCCCCACAGCAGCAGCGCTACGCCGCCCAGAAGATCCAGCAGAATCATGCTGCTCAAATCTGCCTCCGTCCGCTGAACGCCAGAGTATGGGGGGTACAGTCCGTCTCTTCAACCGGCCTATTTCGGCAAAAGCCTGTCGCGGATGTATCGGGAGGTCGGCGTCAGTCTGATGCGTCGGGGCTTGCGCCACACGGCTCTGTCGATCTCCTACTTGTCGCCGATCTTCAACTCGCCTGACGCTTTGCCCGCAATGAAGATCGCGTCGCTCATCTTACGCCCGGACCGGTTGTGCGTACCGAAAACTTAAACCCGAGCGTAGCGGTGATGAAGTCCGCCCAATAGGGCGTGTGAACTTATGACGCCGGATCGCTGAACCGGCCGAGAGACCGGCGCATCTTTGTTTAGAGACCGATGCGTTCTCACGCCATTGTAATAATCCGCGTAGCTTTTCAGAATCCGGCGCAGATGTTCCTCGCCCAAGACGATGACATGGTCCGAACACTCGCGCCGGATCGATCCGATCAGCCGTTCGGCAAAGCCGTTCTGCCAGGGTGAGGCTGGTGCAATAGGCTTGTCCCGGATGCCCATGGCACGCAGTCGGCGTGTGACGACGGTGCCGTAGATCCGATCGCGGTCTCGGATCATGTAACCGGGAGCCCCGTCCCAAGGAAAGGCCTCGGTGATCT
>Ga0335069_10000414_pt1 | contig 72551 bp, 93 predicted proteins | sample Lox_Sample_11_FD_206714 | JGI IMG/M metagenome (GOLD analysis project Ga0335069, IMG submission 206714) | Soil microbial communities from Loxahatchee National Wildlife Refuge, Florida, United States - Lox_Sample_1.1 | ecosystem: Environmental > Terrestrial > Soil > Wetlands | place: USA...
AGGCGGGGATAATCTCCCTCGAAACCTCAGCCAAGAAAGCCGTTCACCGGATGCTTTCCTCCATCGGCCAATACGACGGGAGTGAGCTGCTTCGCGGGCGAGTGATGCAAGGCACCGAAGAAAAATGCGTGATGGCTACAACCACTCTGCGCAGTGTCGGCGCCAACATCCTGCTCAAAGACACCTGCGGCATGAGCGAGCCAAAGATGCTTTCGATTGCCGGGGAGATGGCGCGCGCCGGCGCCAAGCTGATTGTTGTGGACTACCTCCAGCTTTTGGAGACGCCGGGGCGCACCGAGTACGAGCGAGTGACCCAGGCATCGAAGTCCATCAAGAAAGTCGCCAAGATGTTCAACGTGCCGGTGATCGTTGTGGCATCCCTGAACCGTGAGAGCGACCGGGACAATCGGCCGCCGAAGCTGAGCGACCTGCGGGCGTCCGGGCAAATCGAGTACGACGCGGACAAGGTGTGGCTGCTTCATCCCGAGGATTACAGCCCAGTGCGAACCGTGCGCCTGGAAGTCGCCAAGAACAAAGAGGGCGCAATCGGGCCGGTGACGCTTACGTTCTTTGCCAGCCAATTCCGATTTGAAAGCTGCGCCCGAGTGGCGCATGAAGAACGAGAAACCAAAGGCCCGCACAACGACCCATGACCGAAGCCACCATCGAATCCGCCTTCACCCGCGTTGCCCAACTCGTGCCCGAGCCAGGCCAGACGCGCACGCTCCTGCTCAAGAGCCTGCTCGCCGGTTGCGTGCTGGTGGTGCGCGACGTGGAGCACGGCGGGAGCAAGGCCATGACGTTTTCGCCGGGGTGCGCGGTGAGGCGGGTCAATGAGAAGATGGGTTTGAAATGAACGCCGAGACGCTGAAATCGCCTTTCCCTTACTTTGGGGGCAAGTCCAAGATCGCCCCGTTGGTTTGGGAGCGATTTGGCCGGGTCGAGAACTACGTAGAGCCGTTCTTTGGTTCGGGCGCAGTCCTCTTGGCGCGGCCTGATGATCCCACGACCGAAACCGTTAACGACAAGGACGGTCTGCTCTCGAATTTCTGGAGGGCAGTCAAATCCAACCCAGAGGCCGTCGCGCACCACGCCGATTGGCCGGTGAACGAGAACGACCTGCACGCCCGCCACGCATGGCTGGTTGGGGTGAAGGATTCACTACAGGCTCGGCTTGAGGGCGACCCGGAATACTCTGACGCGAAAATCGCCGGCTGGTGGGTGTGGGGCATGTCTGCTTGGATCGGCTCTGGGTTCTGTTCGGGCAACGGCCCCTGGCGGATAGCGGACGTTGACGGCGTTCGGCAGCTTGTTCATCTCGGCACCGACGGTCAGGGAGTGAATCGGAAGCTTGTTCATCTCGGGGATGAGGGTCGGGGAGTGAATCGGAAGCGTGATGGCATCGAGCGCAAACGGCCTGTGATTGCTGGAGCGGCCGGCGGTTCGGTGCTGCCCGTCAACGGCGCTCTGTTTGATTTCTTCGGCCAACTTTCCGAGAGGCTTCGCAATGTCCGTGTCTGCTGCGGCGACTGGTCGAGGGTGTGTGGACCATCCGTAACTTGCAAGCACGGCATGACGGCGGTGTTCCTTGACCCGCCGTATTCCTCGGAGTCCGGCCGCGACGGCAGACTCTACCGCGAGGACTGCATGAAGGTTGCTCACGCTGTCAGGCAATGGGCGATTGCGAACGGAGACAACCCGCTGATGCGAATTGCGCTGTGCGGTTACGAAGGCGAGCACACGCTGCCCGACACCTGGGATTGCATGGCCTGGAATGCCGGAGAGGGATTTGGCGGGCAAGCCGTCGAGCGCAGCGGCAACGGCAAGCGCGAGCGGATTTGGTTCAGCCCCGCGTGCGCCCAACCACAACCCGAACTCGCCCTCACATGACCCACCCGACCAGCGCGGTGGAGAGGACACACCTCGACCTGTTCACAGGGCTGGCCGGTTTCTCTCTGGCGGCCGCAGCCAACAGTGTCCGCACCATCGCCCAGGTTGAGAAAGAGGAATTTCTTTTGGACGGCCTAAAACGAGCGTGGCCTGACGCACAACACTATGACGACATCAAACAATTCGACGGCAGACCTTTTCTTGGGGTCTGGCTCTGCACATTCGGAACACCTTGCCAGCCGGCCAGTCGAGCCGGGGAGCAGCGAGGCGCGAGCGATGACCGCTGGCTCTGGGACCAAGCTTGCCGCATTGTTGCGGAGTCGCAGCCCGCTTGGTTCATTGGTGAAAATCCTCCTGGGATTCTCGACGTGGGGCTCGACGGAATCCTTGCTGAGTTGGAGGGGCTCGGCTACGAGGTCCAACCGGTCTCTATACCGGCTTGTGCCGTTGATTCGCCACAAGACCGGGAGAGAATTTGGATTATCGGGCATCGCAATGGCGAACTGGGCAACGTGCCGAAGTTGGGATTGGAAAGGCCAGACGCAGCGGGTTTGGTACGTAGACGACTCGTTGCCCAACCAACTCAAGGCGAGTTTGTGGGGCACGCCGCAACGTTCCAATGCGGAGACGGAAGGACGCCGAGACCCGAAGCGCAAGGGCGAGAGACAAATCCTCCTGCCAGGCCAACTGAAAGCCAGCCTGTGGCCGACGGCGCAAGCTGCCCAAGCGTTGGGCGGACAGAGAAACCGGGGCGGCGACCGCAAAGGCGAACTGCTCCTGGGAGGGATGCTCAAATCGGCGTTGTGGCGGGCGCCGGGGAAAGAGGACACGGGCCGGGGACCGTCGCAAGTCGAGGACAGGATAGCGGGGGGCCACGCGATACACTTTGCAGACCAGCTTCACACGGTTGGTCTGACTACCAATGGCTGCTCTGCCCAGACGTCAAAGGAGGCTCCGTCGTTCGCCGCGCTCCAACTGGCCTTCACTCTTTGGCTGCAAGGGTACAGTCTGGAATACCTAAGCGATTTCGTTCAAAAATGATTGCAGCCTTGGGAAATTCCATCGTGTGGCCAGTGGCCTCGGAGATAATTCGAGCGATGATCCTTGCGGAAGATAGGCCATAGGCTTATGTTCTATTCATGGGCAGAAAACTTATACCGGTTGACCTCAAGCCTTGCGCTTTTTGCGGCAAGATCATGGAAAGAAAACAGTTCGGAGACCGATGGGAAGATAGGGCCGTGTACGGCAGGAGAAAGTACTGCGGATTTCTCTGCATGGCTAAGGCGATGGTCAAAGAAAAGAAATCCCGCGGGCAATGGCAGAAGCTTGCCCGGCGGTTCAAAAAGACCGCTTGTGAAAACTGCGGCACGACCATTGACCTTGAGATTCACCACAAAAACCGTGTTTGGTCCGACAACTCACCAGCCAATCTCGTTACACTTTGCTCGACCTGCCACATGCGGATTCACCATCAGAACGGAGACATCCCTGTGCCCCCAACAAAAACCCACTGCCTCCACGGACACCTTAAAACCGGAAGAACGAAGTCCGGTAGGCCCGTATGCCGAGTCTGCCAAAAGCGATGGGACTCCGAACGATCCCCCAAGTCGCCTCGGAAATCATCAAAGCCATGATTCAAGCGGAGGAACAATAATGATTTCCCCACCCCAACCCTCGCCCCAGGGACGCCGCGAGAACTGTGTCCTGCGGGGCCAGCCATCGGCGAGGCGAGGGGGTGGGGTGGATAATGGTAGAACATGCGTGGGATTAGCCGTGCTACAAACTGAAAAAATAATGCTTTTGCTATTGCGTTATGCGAATGCGCGTGCGATGCTCCACTCGCTTGAATGAAAAACCAATTATGAAACAACCGAAACCAAATATTCCTTTGCTTGTGACCACCGCCCATCGCGGCGTGTTCTTCGGCTACGGCCAACGCTCGGACGCACCTACCATTGATCTTGAGAAGGCCCGCATGTGTATTTATTGGTCATCCGACTTGCGTGGGGTGCTCGGGCTGGCGACTGCTGGTCCGTCCGGCAACTGCAAGATTGGACCCGCCGTCGAGCACATCACGCTGCGCGACGTGACTTCCGTTGTTGAATGCACGCCCGAAGCCGCTGCAAATTGGGAGAAAGGAATATGGTCGTAACGGCTAAAAACGGCTCCGGCTACGGCTCCGGCTCCGGCTCCGGCTCCGGCTCCGGCTACGGCTCCGGCTCCGGCTACGGCTACGGCTACGGCGACGGCTCCGGCTCCGGCTACGGCTCCGGCTCCGGCTACGGCGACGGCTCCGGCTACGGCTCCGGCTCCGGCTACGGCGACGGCTCCGGCTACGGCGACGGCTCCGGCTACGGCGACGGCTCCGGCTACGGCTCCGGCTACGGCTACGGCTACGGCGACGGCGACGGCTCCGGCTACGGCTACGGCTACGGCTACGGCGACGGCTCCGGCTCCGGCGACGGCTCCGGCTCCGGCTCCGGCTACGGCGACGGCGAAGATGCGGAGAATTATTTCCGTGCGTGCATTCAGCCCGACACCTACCCGCCTGAAGCGCAGATCGCGTTTTGGCGTTCGATGGCCGATGGCAGACCTGCAAACGGTGGGGTTGGTGAAGCCCGGACGGTTGGAATGGACGAAACCATTTCCGGGCCACTCAGAATTTGCACGCCGAACGCCCTGCACGCGACCACCGATCCCAAAAAACACAAAGGCGAACGCTGGTGGTTGGTGGCGCTCTATCCTCCAATCCAAACCCAAGACGACAAGATTGGCTCGCTGCGCCGCGTCATCCTGAAAGACCTTGGCAAGTGCCCGTTTTGATGAAATCCAAAGAATCAGTTTTAATCGCCGAGGAAATGCGCCGAGTTGCGCTCTGCCGTAGCAAGGACAGTTACAAGCGGGGAGCGAAGAAGGCATGGCAGACCCGGCTGGCCAATCTCGCGAAACGGAGGGCCAAATGACCACCGTCCAGGAAATCGCCTGCTCGTTCGCGTTCTGGCAGCCCGCGTGGGGTTCGTTTCCAGCGATGGACTTTTACAACCTGAAAGAGCCGATTCCAAGCCATCCAATGAACAGCACGGTATCGCGGCAGACGATTGAGAAAGCGGGATACGCCGTGCCCGAGGCTGAGGCCGCGAAGGCGCTGGAAGCGAGGAAGGCGTGAGAATGATTTTGACGAGTGGCATCCCGGAAGGACGGGAAGCTTTGGATGCGGAACGGTACTCCAATCCCCAGGCCAGTAGCGCGAACAGATACGGGGTCAAGGCCAGCGTTAGCGCCCCCGGGCTGACGGGTGAGTTCAAGAACCGTTCCAGCCGGTATCAAACCCAGCCCGCTCGTCATTCCAAATTCCCACAAACCGCGCAAGGAGCGGATTGCGAACGTTGGCCCATGAACCAACGGTGGATGGCTGGTAGCAATCCTAAACCTGCACCCAAAGGACTGGGTTGGCCGGGTTATGAGCCACTGATGAAAAACCCGGGACGGGCGGATAATGAGTGCCCCCGCAGCCCGATAGGGATACAGCCATCCACGATTTTACGCCAGCATAGTGTAAATGCATGCCAGGGGCTTGCCCCTGGAGGAGAGGGGGGAGATCCCTCGGCTGGCTTCAATACCCACAAAAAGCCGGGGCTGCTCAGCAACGGCGAAGTGCGGCAGGGACTAAGAGGGTTATCCGTACGCGGGGTTGATCGGTCCCGAACCAACGATCCGTTTGGCGGCGCACAGGAAGCGAGTCCGGCGATTCGAGGCATTAGCGTCGAGTCAAAGCACCGGAACGCCTGCACCGAAGCACCGTATAAAACCGCCTGCGTTCCTGCCGAAGATAGCCGCCAAGTGAGCAGCCCAAATGATTTCGCGGCACCCACCGCAGCCGTGGCCGAGTCCGCCCGCATCGGCCACGGCGATTTTTAACCGAATATGAAAGCAACCTATCTCAAAATCAAAAACATCGGCCTGATAGCCGACGTTACCATCCAACTCGACAAGCCGCTGATTCTGTTCTACGGCGAAATCCGCCAGGGCAAGACCACCATCCTCAAGGCCGTGCGCTGGGCGTTCGGCGGCAGCTTCCCGCAGGACATTATCCGTCACGGCGAGAAAGAGGCGTTCGTGGAGCTTGGATTCTCTGGCGGGCTCGTGCGCCGGGAGTGGTATCGCGCCAAGAATGGCGACACCAAGGCGCGAGACATTGACTTTGTGATCGGTGGCCGCCCGGCGAAAGAGCCGGTGACGGAATTGAAGAAATTCCTGAACCCGTTCTTGCTGGACCAGGACCACCTGCTTCGCATGGGCGAAACCGACCGCAAGAAATTCTTCACCGACCTTTTCGCGGTTGACACTACCGCGCTGGACACCGAGGCGTATAATCTCGACCGCGAGGCCAGCACGCTCCGGGTGGAGATCAAAGCCTACGGTGCGATTGATACCACGCCGGTTCAGAAGCCAGACGCGATGGCGCTCAAGGACAAGCTCAAAGCCATCAAGGACGGGCACGCCGAAAAGGTTAAAGGCTGGCGGCATGAGATCGAGAAGCTGAATACTGCCCACCGGGAAAAGGCGGGGCAGGCCAACAAGGATAATGAGGCTATCGCTGGCCACAATGCGACAGTCACCTCCAAACAGAACAAGCTTGGGGACACCGAATCATTCATCCTCAGCCTCAAGGCGCAACTGAAAGACGCCGAGGCTTCCCGTGATGCCTTGAAAAAGTGGCTTGCCGAAAACCCAAAGAAAGAATCAGCGGCAATCCCGCCCGCGCCAGACACTTCCGAATTGCAGGCGAAGATTGATGCCCAACCCGACACGGCGGACCTTGAGCGCCAGATTTCCGACGCCGGGGCCGCGCAAGTGCGATACGAGCAATATGAAGCCAACCTGAACCGCGCGAAGGAAAAGCAAGCCAAGGAAACCGCGCTCTCCGAGAAGGAGACTCGCCTGCGGGCCATCAAGGTTGAGAAGGCATCAAAACTCAAGACCGTTACCGACACCTGCGGGATTCCTGGGCTGGCATTCGATGACACCGGGGCCATCGTTTACGAGGGCACAACGGCCGGCATGTTGTCCACGTCGCAAATCATGCGGCTTTCGAGTCAGCTTTCGGCGATGTATCCCGAGGGTTTCGGGTTGGAATTGCTGGATCGCGGCGAATCCCTCGGCAAGTCCATCTTCCTCTTTGTCGAACAGGCCAAACGCGAGGAAAAGACCATCCTGGCAACCATCGTTGGCGAGAAGCCCGCAGCGGTGCCGGAAAACATTGGGGTGTTTGTGGTCGAACAAGGAGCGGTCAAAGCCGCCCCCGCCACCGAAGGGGGTGCGAAGTGAGCGAACAATCGTTGGAAGTGAGCCGTGCGCCCGAGTTGCCGGTTGCCAGGCCCGAACCGTCCCCCGGCGAGATGCTGCAAGCCGTGCTCTCAAAGGGCATCACTGGCGCCGATGTTGTGGCCGTCGAAAAGCTTGTCGGCCTTTACGAACGGATGGAGGAAAAGAAGGCAGAGAAAAGCTACGCCGCTGCCTTGGCCGCGCTCCAAAACGAGTGCCAGAACGTTATTGCCACCAAAGAGGTTGACGGCAAATTCCGTTACGCGCCATTTCTGGACATTTGGAACGCCGTCCGTCCCGCCGTCGCCCACAACCACTTCACCCTGCAATGGAGCCAGGAACACTTGGGGGACAAAATCCGGGTGACGCTCACATTGCAACACCTTAGCGGACACAAGCGGGATTTCTACTACGCCATGCGGTTGGGGTCCAATGCTCCCGGCACGCCCGCTGGCGCCCAGGCCCCGACGCTCGACTCCATTTCTGAGTCTAGGGCCAAGCGACGGCTGCTTATGGACGTGCTAAATATCGTCGTGGATGCGGTGACACCCGCCGAGGACGCGGGCGATGGCACGCTAGCCACCGAGGCGGAAACCGACGAGTTATTCAAGCGGCTGGTGGTGCTCGAACCCGAGGACCAGAAGCGGCACGAAAGCGAGCGGCGGTTTCTCGCGCTGGCCGGCGTCACAGCTTGGAAGGACATTCCCAAAATCGTCCTGCCGATTCTGCAACGGCTGATGGCTGAAAAGGAACGCGCGGCGGCAAGGAAGTCCAAAGCATGAAGATTCACCGGGAATTTCAGCAAAAGAGCTGGGCGTGGCTACAGGCTCGCGCCGGCAAGGTGACTGGCAGCGAAATGGGCAATTTGATTACCGACAAGCTGGCCATTCGTTCTTGGAAAACCCAAATGCCCCAAACTTATCTTCACCGCAAGCTCGCGGAGAAGTGGCGTGGCGAGCCCCTGCAATCCTTTCGAGGCAACCAACAGACCGACCAGGGGGTTATTTGGGAACAGAGCGCCCGCCGATTCTTTTCGTCCCTGCTCGAATCCGACATTGAGGAATTGGCCGGCATCGAAAGTGACGACGGTCATTTGTGGTGCTCCCCGGACGGCCTTATCTCAGGGAACACCGGCCTGGAAATCAAAGCTGGGAACGCCGATACCCAAGTGGGTTGGCTTCTGGCTGGCGGCATACCCGAGGAACACGTACTGCAGGTGCAATTTGGATTGTGGGTTAGCGGCTTTTCGCAATGGTGGTTTCTGGCGTGGTGCCAGGACTTGCCGCATATCGCAATCCCCGTCGAGCGCGATGATGCCATTGTTACCGTTATGGAGGAAGCGGTTGCGGAGTTCAATACGCGGCTGGACGAAGCCTGGAATCGCCTTGTTGAATTGAACGGGGGTCCGCCCCCGCCCAGGCGCCAACCGATTGCTGACTCCGGCCTAACCCGCGACACCGACCCGCACTCGCGGATGGTGTTCAAGGATGAACCGTATCCCGAGATCGTGCCATGACTGCTAAAGCCCTCGAAAAGATTCGCAAGTCTGGCGGTTGCGTCGTTTGGCTGAGCGGCCGTCACATGCCCGCCGCGTTCCTGTGCTCCATGCAATACTGGCGCGTAGCCGAGATGCTGCCGCATTTGAAGCCCTACAAACCGAAGCGCAACATTTTCCCCGCCGGAGGTCCGGTGAAATGCAGCAAAACGAAGTCAACCGGCGGCTGCACGCGCGGGGAGATAGATAACCAAACAACAAAACCGTATGCCGACATTTGAACGATGCCCCAAAGAGGTCGAGAAGATGGCCAAATCCATTCTCGAAGAATTCGACACCCACAAACCCGTGCTGGCCGCTGGCGTCACGATTGATTTCGTGTTCGCCCGCTGCGACCGGGATGAAAAGACGGACAAGCCGCTGAACGACGCGCTCACCAAGAACGGCGTCAAAGCCCTCGGCATCTGCCGCAAGATTCCCCTGAAAGACCGCGCCTTGGGTCGGGCTGATGCGGAGATCGCCCTGGATGGCGACTGGTGGGAGGGTGAAGCCAACGAGGACGAGCGCCGCGGGCTGCTCGATCACGAACTGCACCACATCGCCGTCAAGATCGACAAGCGTGGGCTAGTCCGAGACGACCTGGGTAGGCCCGTCCTGCAACTCCGCAAGCATGACGTGGAGGTTGGCTGGTTCAAGACCGTCGCCGCCCGTCACGGCAGAAGCAGCATGGAACGGATTCAGGCCGCGCGAATCATGTGCGACCACGGGCAGTATTTTTGGCCGGAAGTGGCTGGCGAGCTTCCGAGCGGCACCATCACCTTCGAGGGCGCCGGCAAAAAGGTGACGATGTCCGCGCAACGGTTCACAGAGATCGCCAAGGACATGAGCAAACCCAAACCCGCCGAAGCGCCAGCCGCATGACCCCTTCCCTCTCCGCTTCCAATCCGATGAACCTGCGCCCGATCACCTTGGAAGAAGCCAATCAGTTCGTGCTGAATTTCCATCGGCACAACCGCCCGACAGTCGGCGGCAGGTTCGCAATCGGGTTGGAGGATTCAGGTGAATTGTGCGGGGTGGCGATTGTCGGCAGGCCAATTGCCCGGCAGATTGAGCACCATTACACGGCTGAGGTTTTGCGGACCTGCACCAACCCCAAAGCGCCAAAGGGCGCGGTGAGCAAACTTTATGCGGCTTGCTGGCGGGCCTGGCGTGCGATGGGCGGGACGCGGCTTCTCACCTATACGCTAACCACCGAGAGCGGGGCATCATTGCGCGGAGCTGGCTGGAAGCGCATCGGTGAAGTGCCAGCATCTAAACCCGGTCAGGGATGGCAGTCCAGGGACAGAGAATGGCAGCCAATCATGGGCCAGCAAAAACTGCGATGGGAGATTGCATGAGAGCATACATGAAGGAACTGCTGAAACAGATCGAGGACGCCGAGGCCATGCACGGGCCGCCGTTCGACGCCGCCATGAAACGCATGTCCGGCGGCAAGCTCACCGCCGGGGCGAAGTGCGCATGGTGTTTCGAGGACGACATTGAGTTCTGGCGATCTGAGAAACAGGCGCCTCACCCCAAGGATTGGTTTTACAGCGGGTTCATTGTCCCGCTTCCAGACCATGACGGGCGCGGAGTGCTGCAACCAGACAGGTGCATCGTCTGTGTGATGGATTATCCGATTGAGAAGGAAAACCCGAGCGTTGACTGGGTGGCGCTCCTCTCGTTGCTTACTTCACCCGGCCTGTATCGCCTTCACGTCATGGAAACGATCCAAATCGCCCCGCTGCGTCCTTTTTGAAGTTATGACCGCTAAACCCGTTCAACTCTGTTACCGCATGTTCGGCATGAAGATCGAGCAACTGAGAACCGTGCTTGGATGGACCCAAGCCGATCTTGCCAAAAAGGTTTGTCTCACGCGCACGTCCATTGCCAACATCGAAGGCGGAAACCAGCGTATTCTCTTGCATGACGTTGAGAAATTCGCCGCCGCCTTCAACGTCAGCCCAAAGCAGTTGATGAAAGGCATTTGGACGTGACCCAACCCCGCAGCGACGATTGAGGGTATGAGTGAACCGATCCAGACTTTCGACGACTGCCGCTCGGAATGCTGCCAAGCGCCAATCCTCGGCCGCCCCCAACGCGTTTACGAACTGCGCCCGGGCGGGGTGTCGCATGATGAGACGCTGGCCGTGTGTTCGGCTTGCGGCCTGCGCGGGCCTGTTAAACACGAAACGAAGAGGGAGGAATGAAATCGAAAGTAGGTTCTGAGCTTGTAAGCCGAGAGTGGCACATCGAGGCCCATGCGCACGATGATGACGAAGGGCACTGGTGGCACATCGGAGACAATTTCAAGAAGCGGGATGACGCTGTTTGGTTTATGATCCGCGTTCTTCGCGCAAAGACAGAAATGAAGCGCACAAAGTTCCGGCTCGTGCGAATGGACACCACCAAGACGGTTGAGGAATCGGAATGAGGACCAAAACCCCAAACCTGTTCGACGTTCCAAAGGACCGCCCCACCGCAAAAGAGCGCATGGAAGCGTTCAAGGCCAAGCACGGCATTTGGACTTATCACAGCCCGCACATGAAGCGCAAGGAAATGCCCTGGGAAGCGTTGTGGCTGACCAAAGCGATTGAGGTTCTTGCCGGCTATGGAGTGAAGGCCACGGACCATCCGGTTGAAATCATCGCTGGCTATTCCCGACTGCTGGATGAAATGAATTTGCTGATCGAAGGCCAAACAGAGAGCACCGCCGTTGAGCGCCTTTGTGCGGTGAACAACATTCGATTTGATTTATGAGCTGGGAAACCGAAAGCACACCACACGTTAAAGGAAAATTCATTCTGGAACTGACACCAAAGCAAAAGAGGTTGGTGGAGGAAAAGATTGGTGAGATTCTGGCTGGAGACGACCCGCGCCACTTCTGCGTTGCCTTCCAACCATTCCGATTCTCCGGGGAGTTGAAAGTCGCCGTGCTGGAAAACGAGTTCGGCAATCGCCTACAGGCCAGAATCAAAACGGGAGAGGTTTAATGAGCGACGCCACGCTCCAAGAGCTTGAGAAGAAGCGCGACGACCTGACTGCCGCGAAACAGCAGGTGCAACGCGAATTGGAGGCGCTGAACGCCACACTTGCTGTCCGCCAGCCCGAGATGAAATTCAAGCTGTTGGGCAGACAGCGACACACTTTGGTTGTTCGGCTGGGGAAGGTCGAACTGGAATTGGCCGAGGTTAAACGGGCCATCAAGGAACTACGCCCGCAATTTACTTTGGATGATCGCAGCTTTTTTGCCAAGGCCGTCCGCGATGTGCGCGACAAATATCAGGATGTGGCGGCGGGTGAATTTGACCACGGGCCGTCCGAGCGCACGCTGGCCGCGCAATTTGTCCGCGATCTGAATCCCATCGTGCAGAAGTTGGTTCATCCATGAGCGGCCTACCCTCAACCGTTTCCGAGTCCACGCGACGGCGCAACCCGCATCTTTATCCACCGCCAGTGAAGATGGCGCTGCCGGCCAATGCCACACCAAAGAAGCGCATCCAGCAATCGCCAAAGCCGCTAATGAACGATTTGGAAGCCGAGTTCTACGCCCGCATCAAGGACCAATATCCCAACTACCCGCCCGTCCGAGTTCAAGCCAAACGCTATCGGCTTGCCAATGGGTTGACCTACACGCCGGATTTTTCCGCCTCAATCTGGCCGTATGACCCGGCGATTGCGGCGCAGAAATATGGCGAGCAACCGTTCCCGCCAAGAGAAACCGTCTGGGAGGTCAAAGGCGACTGGGCGACGGATGACGCGATTGCAAAAGTGAAGATGATGGCTGCGGCCTATCCCGAGATCGCTGTGTGGCTGGTCTGGAAAGTGAATGGGCTGTGGCAGGAACAGTTGGTGTTGCCATGAACATCTCCTTTGCTCTCACAACGCCCCAATTCCGAAGCCGCACCAAAGACGTTACCCGCCGTCTCGGTTGGCGAAAGGTCAAGCTGGGGCAAATCCTTAACGGCATTGAGAAAGGCCAAGGCTTAAAGAAGGGCGAGCACCCCGTTCACCTCGGCCAGATACGGGTTAAATCGGCGCGGCGCGAGGCGTTGAATCTAATCAGTAAAAACCTGGATTATGGTTTCAGAGAAACTGAGCGAGAGGGGTTTTCAGACCCACATCCATGTCATTGCCCAAGCGCATTCGTGGAAATGTTCTGTAAGCACAACGGTTGCACACCCGAAACCGAAATCACACGAATTGAATTTGAATATCTATGACCATGAACGACAGACCAAAAATCAGCCCCAAGACCGAATCCGACCTCCAGTACGATGGGGCGCTCGAAGTGATTGACAAGCAGCGGCAGGAGTTGGAGCAAACCAAAGCCGCTCTCGAAGCGGCGAATAGGGCGTGCGCGGAAAAGGATCATATTATAGACCACCTTGAATCCCTATTTGGGTATAGCGTTAATTTCCCAAAGTTCGACATAAACCACTCACGTTCTAAGGGCTGCGGCCTCGGCTACAAGTCGCCCGCCGAGTGGTCTGCGCTACAAGACAAAGTAGCGGCGTTGGAGCAGGCTAATGCGACGATGAGGGAAGCCCTGATACCCTTAGCTACCGTGTTCGACAAATCAGCATGCACCCCTCCACACAACGCAACCGTTAGCCTTTTAGTGCGGGTCAGTGAAATCCTTAAAGCGAAAGAAGCCCTCTCCACCCCCAACCCCGCCGCCTGGGTGCGGAAGGAGAAGCTAAACAGCAAGGCTCCGTCTGGGCAACACATGGTGAGTTGGGCCATTCTATACGAAGACCCCGATCACAAAGCTGAGCTTTTCACGGATGAAATTGCCGCCAGAAACGTTTTCGGTGAGCGCAAGCTATCATGGAGTTGTCACCTGTTTTGCTTGGCAGACCAACTCGCCGCCGCCAACGAAGATTACGAAGCCAGCCTCGCTTTAATCAGAAAACAGACGGAGCAGATCGCCGCTATCACAGCCGAGCGCGACCGAGCCGCCGATGAATGTGAACATTGGGTGCAAAAAGCGGCTAGGTTTACACAAGAGCGTGACGCGGCCAAGGCGAGGGCTGTGGAGGCAGAGGCGGCTCTTGCAACGTCTGGCGGACCTGGCTATCGGCCAAACAAGCAAGCCCTCGCCGAGTTGCTTTCAGAACCACTCGAATTTCTGGGCGAGTTAAAAGGCGCGTGGGACTGGAAGAAAGACGAGCCGCGAGCCGGGAACAAGGCTCAATACGATGCGCTGTGTAAGTGCATTGACCGCCTCCGGGCAGTCTTGGGGGTCAAGCCATGATTAAAACGTGCGAGCGATGCGGCGGGCTTTACGCCACCAAAAGTGGAGAGATGTTTGCTGGAACCCCATGCCAATGTGGGGTACCAAAAGGCGCTGAGTGTAAAGTATGCGGCGGAACTGGACGAGAGCCTCTTAAAGAGGACACCACGCCAAACCTGTGCATCCCGTATTATCCAGACTCCCCTTATTTGCAAATGGTGGTTTCTGAGTCGAAAGGAGACAAGCCATGACTCCGGAAGCACAACGAATAGCCATCGCGGAGTCGTGTGGGTGGAAATGTTGTGAGCCTAAGCCACAAGCAAAGAATAGTCCATACGCCCGCTGGGTTAACAAAGCAGACGACATTCGTGAGTTTCGTAATGTGCCCAACTACGGCAATAGCTTGGACGCGTTGAGAGAAGCGGTCAGGAAATTGACCGGAGATCAGCGAAGTGAGTTCTGTGAACAGTTAGTGGATGTCTTGAAGCGCGACTCAATGACAGCGGCTTACATTGACGACTTCGATATGTTAACCGCCACCGCCGAACAACAGGCCGAAGCCTTGCTTCGCACATTGGGACTTTGGGAGGACGGGCGATGAAATCGAATGTGCGTGCGCAATGGCACGGTAGTCAAAGGTGGTTTACTTGTGAGAGGCACGGTTGGGACTGCATGGGTTCTCCGTGCCCAAAGTGTAAGGGCGGAGACGCTCCGAGATACTGCATGAAACACGGCTGGTCTCACGCAACCAAGGGTTGCCCAATATGCGCTGGAAAAAAGGACTGGCGATGAAGGCCAAGGTGCATAAGCGCGACACCGCGCGCCTTCTCTTTCCTTTGACGAAGTGCGAGACTGCACGCGGGAAAGCATACCTTTTGGACCCATCCATGTCTGGCCGCTGGTCCCGTGTCACCTGCAAGGACTGCTTGAGGCACAGGCCGAGGGGGAAGAAATGACGGACAACACACCACAACTTTTGCAAGCGGTTGAATCCCTGTGCCGAGCCCTGCGACGAAACCACGATTGGAACCTCGTCAAAGATTCCTCCGGGGACTATCGAAAATCCGATCTGTGCAAAGTAACCGCCAACGCTCTAAAACACGCCCTGCAAGCCGTGCCGTCCTTGCGCGGCAATTACTCCTGGGATTCGCCCGCGTCGTCGGGGGCTAAACCTGATACGGAAATACCGTTGCGTTGTAAGCCAGCGAGTTCGGCGTGACGATGCGGGCAGGGGTTAACCCATCCATCGGCCCAACCACGTCCACCAGCCCACGGTCGAGAATCTTCTTCCCCTGCGGGTGAAGCGAGAGCGCACCCACCACCGAACACACCGGGGCGAGGTCATTCCAATCCGCGAGTTTCGACACCGCCCGGTTGGGCAGGTCCGCCAGCCACTTGCCTTTAGTCTCAGTCGCCAGCCAGTTGAAGAATCCATTGACGGCGCGGCCCGCGAGTGAGCCGGCCAGGGCATCGGTGAGGATCAAGCCCTCGCCATAAGGCAGGCCAATCAGTTTTCGGGCGTTGTCGGCCACCATCTGCCCCCGGCGCGGTGTCCAGTCCACGAACCGAAGCGCGAACACCTGCCGCGAATCGCACAGATAATCCGTCAGGCAGGATTCCACGACACCCTTCATCACGGCCTCAACGAGGGTGTCTTTGCCCGTGCAGACGCCGATGTGCGTGAACTCCAACGGCTCTCCGTTGCGCGAAAGCCAGCCGATGGCCTCGGAGACGAAGCTCGCATCCTCAGCGAAAGCCAGGATGTAGCCCGGCCCGTAGTTCCCAAGCCACGTTGGCCCGAGGGATTGCAGGGAGTGGAATTTCATCTACTAATCTGCTACTAATTGACAATAGAAGGCGGCGCACCGGCAGGGGGGGAAGATGCGCCGCCCCGAGCGTGTTGGTAGCCGCTCAGAACGTCACCCCACCCTCAGCCGAGAGCACCTGAGCCGAGGAGGGAAACCTTGCCGCCAACCCGACGCCGGCAAAGAAGTTGTGGCCGAGGGCCTTGAACACACGCACGCCAGCCTCACCAAAGAATCGGTCGCTCTTGGACGCGCTGCCCGCAAAGGCATACCCGCCGTGCAGGAATGCCGTCGCCCGAACGTCATGGAGGATGATGGAGAACCCCGCGCCGCCCTGCTCGCTCACCAGCAGACCCGCCACGCCGGAATTGCGCGTGATGGATTCCAGGCTGATGGCCGTGCTGGTCGCGCTGCCCGCCGCGGGCGTTGGCCGCCAGAGGTCGTAGCTCAAACCAATGTCGTTCACCAGCGGGTTGACGCCACCTTGGATTGAGGACGCCCCGGTCCAGACGGTGAAGTCTTTGGCCCCGAAGCAATCGTCGAGGTTGGTGTTGAAGCTGGTGAAGTAGCCAAGAACGTCACCGATGACGCCCCCGGACGAGACAGGAACAGCGTTGGTGCCGAACAGTTGGGCCTTCGCTGGCAGAGCGCACAGTGCGGCTAAGGATACGATTACGAACAGTTTTTTCATTCTTCCTTTCATTGGTTGTTGTTTGTGATCGGTGACGAGTATTCGTGATAGGGCTGGAATTGTCCAGACGAATCGTATTCGTGGGTGTCAACGCCCGGCCAGTGAACACACCCGCTAAAAAGCAGCGCGAGCAGGACAGCGCCGAAGATGATGGCCAACCCGGCGATGATGCAGATGACTTCTTTGCGGGTGATCATGCTTGTTTCCATTCCCCTTTGGTCAGGTAGCCGTGCCACTTGCAGCCGCTCGTCCTGAGCACGCTCGGCGTCAGCGTCGGGGCCTCTTTGTTTCCGTCCCAATGCCATATACTGCTACTGAACCCACGCCGAACCGGCAACGATCCCACGCTTCCACAGCCACACGGGCAGACGAACTGAATGCTGGCGATCTGGCCGTCGGTGCCCTCGGCGAAGTCGAACGAACCGGGCGCGAGGTCCTTGCGAAAAACCTCCTCGCCGCCAGTCCAGTCTGAGCCGTCGGCGTTCTTGCCGCCTGCGAGGATGCCTTGGACAAGAGTCGCCTTCATCAATCCCTCCACTCCAATCGGCCATTGCGTTTTCGTATCAACCGCAGCGAATATTTAATTGAGGGGCTAGTCTTTTTCTTCGGAACGCGGAGATCGGCGGTCTGCGGAGCGAGAACATCCTTAAGCGTCATATCGAGAAGTTCCTTTTGGCTGTGCATATCACAGCTTTGACGCTGGCTCCGGCGCGGGCGCAGGCTGTTTCGTGAGCAGGGCCGTGCCTTCGTCCTTGGTCATGCCCTCCTTGCGGCTGAGCGATTGCAGGGCGTCACCCGCTGAGATGCCCATGTAGAGCAAGGCTAAGCTTTCGAGCGCATCAGCAGTTAGGTCAATCTGCGGGCCGTAGTGCGCCGGCGCCCATGCCTTGGCGACGTGCTTGCCGCATTTGATGACGCCGAACACCAGCGCGGAGCCCGACGTGTGTTTATTTTGGAGGGCGAATTGAAGGAGGTTCATGGCTTGTGTGGGTGCAAAATGTATTCCGCCAGAGCAACTAACACACCGCCGACACCGGCAGATAGCGTGCTGAGCAGCCATGCCCGCCAGCGAGCCATTTGGGCGACGGTGGCAACAAGCCCGCCAGAGTTCTCCTTGCCGAACAGCACGCGCTCAATGACAGCCACACGCTGGATCAGGCCGGGAACATCAGGACCACCACCGTTCAGCAATCGGATGATCTCGTTCAGCTTCTCCGAATTATCACGCGATATTTCGACGGCGTTCTTGTTGTTCTGGTGTTCGTGTGGTTCGTTCATAAAGTATCTAAGCCATGCTCATGTATCGCCGCGACGGCTTGCCGTAGGACAGGTCAGACAGGTGTAGCAGCGTGTAGGTGCACGAACTATGCCTGATTCTCACAACCAGTCCGAGATTTTGAATCTTCTCGACAGCGTTCTCCATAATTAGCTGCGCCAAGGCCCGCCGCTTGCCGTCCTCCAAAATGGCTTCCGCTTCCTCTTTGGAGTGCTCAACTCTGAGACTCGACCCAGCCCATGCCAGTGACACGTCGCTGCGGTGGGGGGTGTGATCTATTGGATTCATGGGCCGTTGTAGTCTATCCACCGCTTCGGCGGGTTCATCCCCCCGATGGCGCGGTAGAATTGACCGAGGCCCGCGAGCGGCGGGTTGCTGATGGTGACGGTGGAATTTGTGACGCCCCAGTGGAGTTTGTTGGCGAGCGCCGATATGAACTCGATGTTTGTCCCCGTCTTGCTGCTGAATTGAAGAACGGGCGTGCCGGGATAGTGAATCGTATTCGACGGCAGGCTCTCGCGCTTGCTCACAGTGTCAACGGCGGTCACGGTCAGGCTCGTTCGGTTGGTGATGACGAGTGCGGCTTCGTTGGTGTGCGACGTAGCTGTGACGTTGGTCTTGCCGCCGCTCACCGCATAGATTCGATTGCTCGTGGCCAGCGGGTCCGTTGAGGGTGTCCACGCCAGCAAGACCGGAGGATTGGTCTTTGGCGGTGGCGGCACTAGCCCCATCGCCTGCATCGTCATGGCGTAGGCGTGCGGACCAGCCCGCTTTGCCGCGCCGATAGCCTGCACCTGACGCAAGCTTGTGATGTGGTTTGTCTGCGCCACGGCCGAGACGGTGAATAGGCAGAGCAAGATGGCGTGGAGCCGCGTCATTTAATGCCTCTCTTGAAGCGCAAGGAAGCGCCAAACCAAGTTGCCGTAAAATTGGTAGCCAGCCGCGCTGGCGTGTGGAGAGAAAGCGCCGCCCAATAACCCCCTGGAGGCAAACTGCGCGTTGTCTGGCATGGGCGTGTGCCCGTCAAAAAACACGAAGTTGGAATTGGTATAGGCAACAGCTCGCATTATCCCGATGTCTGCGAGGTTGTTCACTTCATCGCAAATCAGGCCAGTGTCGTTGGGGGGTAATGGCATGGCGTACGTCCCACACAGCACCACATCCGCGTTGGGTGTGTTCGTCCGGTAAAAGTCGCCCAGAATTTGTAGCCCGGGCACATAGTCCCCCACCGTCGTAATCTCATTGAACAGTATCAGCGTCGGGTTCCAAGACGCGTAGATCGGCGCTTTCACCGCTGTCCCCGGCTGATTTAACGCCGTAATCCCCTGCCCTTGGGCAGACTGTAGCCCTACCACCACCCCGTTGGTTATCGTGTTGTTGATCCAGACCAGCCCCACCAGAAAAATCGTCCCACTTTGCTCGTTTGACACCATGATGCTCATGGGTGATGGCGTAGTGTTTGTCCACCTGAACAGCGCCCCCGCGTGGCTCGCGCCAAAGGCGTTGTTGGTAATCATCCACGACAACCCGGACCCGTTATTGGTTCCAATAGCGAACTTGCCGGAAGCCGCCGTCGTGAGGTAGTCCACCTCAAAGACGTTGGCCGCAAAGCCGTTGTTGAGAGAGAAGGTCGCGGTTGAACCCGAGTTCGTAAGTTTGACGTATTGGCCAAACCAGTTCGCATCAACCCCGCTAGGCGACGCCCCACCGTTGCCATAACTCCCAGTCCCGACATAGGAGATTGGACAAACCGATACGCTTGGATACGCCGCCGCAGCGGTTATATATCCGGCCACCGGCAGGAAGTTCGTTAAATTGAAATAGACCTGGTCGAGCAGTCCTTGGGAGCTATTCGGCGAAAGTAATCCTCCTCCATCCAGTAACATCGTCACCACTTTGTGATTCTTGAGGGCGTAAAACGTGTTCGATGTCCCAAACCGGTTTAGGCCCGCGTAAGCCGCAAAGTTCCCCGACTCATAGTTTAGCAACGTGTTATTGTCGAAATTCGTCTCCGTGATTCCAAACTTGACCAGCCGTGACACCGGCAGGCTGCCCACCAAAATGTTTGTCCCCGAAAAACTCGTGGTCGGCTCACCGTTGATCATCCCCGCCAGGTTGCCATTCAATTCCACTGGCACCGAGGCCCCGATATGCACCGTCGTTGCGTTTGAAACCGACACCAGGTTTACGCCCTTTGTAATCACTGCGGAGAGGGCCGTCGGGCTGTCGTCGGAATTGGCGTTCTGGACGACTCCTATAAACTGACCAAAAAAGGAGGTGTCGCCAGTGCTGTTGGCGGCCACATAGTCGCAGTTCCCTTGGTCATGGTAGGTCCCATTGGTCAGCAGCGCCACGCCGTAACAACTCACACTTGCCGGGACCCACCCCCAGCTACCGTTGGTGTAGGTGTGCTGCGTTTGGCTCCAATAATAGGTTCCATTTCCCGCCGTCGCGTCAAAGGGGGCCGCGCCCGATTCGCCGATTGCTGGAATCCAGGAAGCCGTTAGGCCCGATACGAACAAGAGGTTCGTGTCCGCCACTGATGCCATCAGCGCCCCGGCATTGAGATTCGTCAGGCTCAATGCGTTGCCGGCGAAGGTGCCGGTGAAGGTGGGAAGGCCAGCGCCAAAGGCGCAGAGCGAAGCTGAGGCCAGAAGCGTGCAGAGTAGTTTTTTCATAGGCTGAGAGTCGTTCCAGAGAACACCCACTCGGAGTTGGTGTAGTACCAGACCTTGCCGGTGTCCAGGTCAACCGCGAAGGTCGCGCCGCCCGGAGTAGTGCCGGGCGCCGCCCCTCCATAGTTGCCCTGCATCCCGAACCCGCCCCCGGCGCTCGAAAGCTGGTTGAGCCGCATGAGGATCTTCGCCTCCAACACGCGCGGGGTGTCGTAAAGCGTCGGCGTCGTGCCTGAACCGAATTTAAATGCCATAATCGTCCTTTCTTAAATGTAAGCTCCGGTCGGGACCGGATTCGCACCGGATTGTTTTGTCCACGGGCCAACCGGGAAATTTGCGGGCGTGCAGGCGTAATACACGACTGCGAAGGCATCGTAGATTTCCCACAGGCCGTCTCCAGCGATGTAAATAATGGTGTAGCCAGTCCCCGTCCAAGTGTTGGCGTCCTGAAATGTGTAGTGCTGATTCACACCGGTCGTCCCCGCGCCAGTCAGCGAGATGGTGGTGGAGTTGGAAAGCGCATTCAGCGCCGTCAAGAGCTTCACCATGATCCGCCGCGTGGTGTCGTTCTGCTTGGGGTTGTTGGCGGGGTTAGACCCCGGCCACGCCTGGACCTGCGTCAGCATCTTGAGCCAACGCATCCGGCGGGTGTCGCCCAAAGACGGCGCTACTTGGACTGGCATAAGTATTCAAAGCGGGCGGCCGGGAGTCAAACCCAACCCCGATCAAATACTCCCGGCCAACCCTGTAAAAACGGGTTATCGCGTGTTGGGCCGCGCCAGGGGCAGTGGAGTGCGCGTCACCGCAATCGTAATGTCCGAAACGGTGGTGCCGGTGATGGTGTTGCTGGCCAGGGCGCCCGCCGTGGTGGTCCGGCTGATCTTCATCACCGGAGCACCCGTCAGGTTGCTCGAAGGCCAATAGGATGCCCCGAAGGGCAACCGGCGGAACGTGCTGCGCGATCTTTTTGTGCGTCGGAATACCATAGTGTTTATCCTTTCCCGCGGCTCGCCATGAGTTGGCCAATCAGCCCGTCATAGTTGCCGTGATCGTGTTCTTTCTTCTCGCTGGCCACTTCGCAATCATTCAGCGAAACAGCATCAAGGCTCACAGACGCCCCCTTTCTCTCGGGCGATTCATTCGCGCTGATGCCGACGAGCTTAAACTCAATATGGGCCGTAACGGTGTCCCCGATTTTGGCCCCGCACTCGTCGAGGAATTGCAAAGCCACATCGTCATAAAGGTTCAGGCTGGGATACATCGGGCCTTCCGGCATGGCCGGTTGCCCAACTGCCATGTCTTTCGATGGTTGTGCAAGATTCATAATCAGGCCCTCGCCCCCATCAGCCCGCCGATCATGCCGTCATAGGACGGCGGCGGGGACTTCTTGCCTTTGCCATCCTCGCCATCCTCGCCTTTCTCCTCGTAGCCCGGCATCTCGGCTTCCCCGAGCTTGGTCAGGCAAAGCTTGCCATCCTCGCCAATCCGAAACGAGCAAACCATGTCGAACTCGTCACCGGGCTTCTCCGCGCCTTCGGGGGGCTGAAACCCCTTGGGCGGAACGAAATCTACTGGCTCTGGCCGCTTGGCTTCCTCATCGGCCTTCTGCGCTGCGGCAGCCTCGGCTTCATCGTGGCCGGGCGGCTGGACAGTCTCGGGATCGGGAGCGAGTTGGGTGTCGGTGTCGCCGTTCATAATGGCATTATAGGTTGACTATTGTGATTCATCGCCGCCGGCACTCTGGAGCGGGGGTCGGACCCGAACCAGAGTATCAAATATAAGGCGGGCTAAACCGTCACGAGCAGGTTATCGTGTCCGCTGAACTACTGCATCTCACAAAAAGCCACATTCTGCCGAATTGCGGGAAAATCGGACGGACCGCATGGCGGTAGAACGCGAAATGGCGGCCAAGCTTGTGCGTCGGATCAGCCACACCCGCGCAGGAGGCAAATCCCAAGAGGGCATCGTTGCCGGTGATGAAGTCCCACTCGCCGAAATAATTCTGCGGGTGCCACTTCATGCCGGGAGCGGCGTTGATGGGCTTGAGCACTTCCTCGGTGCAAACCCACGGATGGAGCGAGATCGCGGCCTCGTAGGTGGCGATGGTCGGGTCAACCCAGGATGGATTGATGATGGCGGCCAGCCCCTTGGTCACGTCGTTGCTGTTGTTGCTATTGGCCCACACCGGGATGCGGACGTAGGTATTGCCGCCGTAGGCGACCTGGTAGGTGGTCCACGTCGCGCTGGAAACGTTGTTGGTCCAGGCGAGAGTGGCCAGAGCGCCGGCGATGGTGACGGCGACCGAGATCAGCACGTTGCCCGCGCTGTCCTTGGCAACGTTAACAGTATCGCCGTTCTTGGTCAGAGCCCAGCGGGGCGGGAAGGGCGTGATGATGTGCCGGAAGTTCTTGATCACCCGGCTAGCGCCCATGCGCTGAATGACGGGGTTGGTGTCGCCCCAGCCCTGGAAGGACTGGTTCAAGTCGCTGCGAAACTCGCTGTTATTGAGCAGGATGTCGCGGCTGGTTTCCAACCCGATGAGCAGCGGGAAGATCGGGCCGTCGGGTCCGAGAGTCAGCCACCCCTGGGTGTTTGGGTCGTAAGCGCCTTCCTGAATCAATGCCGAGGCGCCGGAATCGAGCATTTCCTGGGTGAGTTGCGAGGTTGGAGTGTTGGCCGCGCCCAAGGCCGACAGGTCGGGGCCGGTCGGGTTGGTGCTGTTCGGGCCATAGACGTTCAGGTTGGGCTGACCCCAGTTCATGGCAGAATTGCAGGCCATCTTGGGGACGAAGCGCATGTACCAGTTAGCCACGCGATTGGAGACCGAGCGGATGGAGCGCATCTCCATCGCCTTGAAATACTTCATCCAGAAGTCCTTCGAGTGCCAGTACATCACGAGGTCGTCCTGGCCGACGAGGGGGCCGACGAGCGGGAACCGCTCCGGCTTGTAGGTGTTTTCCTTGTGGCCGACGTTGACGGATTGGAAGTCCGTCGAGGCGTCCAGGGCGCCGTTGGGGTTGCCGCCGGAGATCGGCGCGATGTAGTTCCAGGGCTCCTCGTCCACATCAGCCTCGGAACGTTCGATGGTGAACACCGACCGGCCGTAGCCGGCGCCCTCGGGATAGGTCTCCTTCGGGACGATGTTCAGCCACGGGTCCATCCAGGAGCCGATGGTGTAAAGGGTTTCGCCAAGGTCTTCCACCTTGGCCCGCAAATCGTCAAAAGGTGTGCTGCAAGCTTGCTTGACAATGAAGGACATTCCAAGCGCAGCTAGGAGAAGTATCAAAATGTGCATAACTAAATCAGCGTGCTGTGTTGTTGTTCGGATTCGCCTTGGCCCACATAGGCGCAAGGGCATACCGAGTGCGTTATTGGAACTCCCTGTTTGAAGTCGGCCGGGCTGCCGCTGCCGTGCGTCCGAACTATCGGCGTTTATTGACGCTTAGACCATTGATGTCTGTTCTGGTCCCGAACAGTGAAAAACCTAAAACCCGAGCAAGAGGCAAGTCAACAGAAAACTTAATCTATTTTTTGCGGGGAGTAAGTGGCACCCAGAACAAGCCGAACGCCGCAACCGAAGCGCAGAGGAAAACCGCTGTTTCTGGTGTGGCGTTGATGTGTAGCGGCACCCAAATGACAGCGGAAAACACGATGGTCGCCACCACCATTGAGGCTTTTGCGAGCGGCCTTCTGAGGGATATGGCGATGATGAGGTTGCCGATGCCAAACAGGCACTTGATGGGGGCGAACCCCACAGCCAAGTCCCAAGTGGAGGCCATAATCACCACCGCCACAGCGTTAATTGCGAGCATCCCGGGCCAGCCCCACATTTTCATCAGGCGGTTGGATTCCAAGCGCAAGTCTGGCGAAGCAACGAGGGTGCCCCAGAGGTCCACCAAAGAGGCAGCAACGACTAAGGCGATCTGAGTGAAAAGGTGATTCACAAACGAAAACGCCCGCTGGGGAACCGAAACCCCAGCGGGCGCTGCGGGCAGGCGGTCAGGAGGCCGGAGAGGTAAGCCGGTGGATAAAGCCATCCCGAACCTGGCTGGGGGGTGTCCCGGGTTTGACGGGTGGTGGTTTGCCAGACCCGCCACCTTCCCGGCCGCCACCGGCGGGCAATCCCGGGTTGGCGGCGGTCAGGCGGGCCACCTGTTCCTTGAGCGTCTGATTCTCTTTGAGCAGTCGCAACCCCTGTTCGAGCGCCACCGGGTAGGCAGCCGCCTGGAAACAGGCGGACATCAAGTCTTGCGGCTTCATCCCCTCGCCGGTGAAATACCGCTTGGCCAGCGCGATCCGCTCCGGCACAGCCTTGTTCCACTCAGCGGCGCCTTCCTCGGTGTCGGGGCGAAGCTGGAACATCGGATCGCCCTTTTCGGCCGCCTGACGGGCCTTGATGGCGTCGGCAAAGGCGGTTTCGGCCTGCTGGCGGGCCTGCTCGCGTTTGCCCTCCGCGGTGGTTGTCTCAGCGGCTTGGCGTTCCTTGGCAGCCGCAACCTCTTTTTCGAGGGTTTCAGAGCGTTCCTGCGAGATGGCCTCCAGCGAATTCAGGACGGAGCCGAACCGGCTGGATTGGAGCGGGCTCAGGTCGGCAATCAGTTCCTCGATCTGCTGCGATTTGTAGGGCGAATCCGGCAGGGCCAGCACTTTGGCCGCCTGTTCAGCCTTGTCGGCGCCGACGATGTTCTTGGCTAGCGTCACCTGGGCATTGACCTTGTTGTCGAAGTACGCCTTGAACCTCGGGTGCTCGGCGACATTCAGCCGGCGGATGGTCTCCGTCAGTTGCTCGATCTCCTGGTTGGCGGCTTCAAGCGCAGCTTTCTCGGCCTTGCTGGTGCCCTCGGCGGCAGTCTCGGCGGCTTTGCGGGCTTCGGCAAGCTGGGTTTCGAGGGTTTTGACCCTGCCATCATATTCGGCGAGCTTCGGCTCGTATTCGGCCTTGATGCCAGCCTTGGCTTCCGCCCACTCCTTGGCGCTGCGCGGTGGCTGTTTATCGAAGTCCCGGGCGGCAGGTGTGGGGGGTGTGGCTGGCTTCGGGGGTGTGACGGGTGCCGCGGTGGGCGGTGTCGCGGGCGGCTCTGCCGGCGGGGCTGGTGGAGGCGGCTCGGCGGGGGGCGTCTTTGGCTGTGCGGGTGGCGTGGTGGGTGCCGCTGGGGTGATATTACGGTCCATCCAACTGCTGATGATGTCGCGCGTGCTACCGGCGCCAGCGGGCGGGGCGGCGGCAGGAGCTTCGGCGGGGGCCAATACTTTGGTCAGGTGATTGTGTAACATAAGATTACTCAGCGGGTTCGTAGGTTGCGGCGAAAATGTCGGGCTTGCAGGGGTAGAATTCGCCCTTCACCCCCCTAATGATCCAATCGTTTGGAATGGCCAGCATTTCGCCCTCCATTGTTCTGATGGCGAGCGCACCGCCGGGGGCTTCTGTGACAATCGAGTTTCCCTCTGGCGGCATGTTTTGATGCGCCCAAGCGATAATGTCGATCTGGTTTCCGTTCAACTGAACGGCCTCAATAACGACTGGTTTCTTTCGGAATTTTGGCATAACTCAGGGTAGTTTGTGGACTAACGTGGCTGGTTGCGGCCGTGGTTTATTTTTGGGATCTGGCAGGAAATCGGTTTCCATCGGCTCGAACGTCTCGGCGGTCTCCGGCTTGTCGGCGACATACACGCCAAGAAGCTGGAAATCGGCCAGTGCGTTGGAGTAGCCCTCGCATTGGGCTTGAAGGATAGCGCGGGTTTGCAAGTCGGGAAAGCTGTCGAGCGAGAAGTTGCCTTGGTGGGTGTTGCGCAAGGCATCGAGCATCATCTTGGTTTCGGGCGCAGCCAACACCTGCTGGGCCTTCTTCACCATGTCGGGGATTCTACGCCATTCCTGCACGCGCATGGAGCAGGCATCCCGGTATTCCACCCGGATCTCAACCGGCTGTGGCGGGGACTTGCGGAACAACACTTTTAATTTTCTAAGCAACTCACGCACTTTAAGCCTCCTTATCGGGTTCTGGCAATACCTTAGCCTCAACCGTCACCTTGCCTTCCTGGGTGATGACGCGGAACTCCCCAATGATTTGCTCGTCCCGCATGAGGCGGCTGAAATTGGGATGTTCCTCAAGGCGGATTTTGTTGGTCCTGAGATAGTGCTGCAACCGGCGGCGGTCCTTTACCTTTTTGCTGTCGGCGAGGTTGAACACATGCGGGGGCAGGGCGTGGAACATCGCCTTGCGCAGCCAATGGCCTTTGGCGGACTGAATGGCTTGGGCCTTCTCTTGCAGGCGTTTCTCGAATTCGGACGGCAGACGGTTGAAGCCATCTCGGTTGAAAACAAAGCGTGCGCTCATCCCTCTGTTCCCTCCATCCCGCCGATAATCGTTCGGGGCTTTGCTCGTTGCGGCGGCCATACCGGCTTCACCGGCGGCGGGACAATCTTCTCCGCGACCAGCGCAAACGAGTAGGCGTTGCCCGGGAACGGCCAAAGCTCGAAGATGACTTTGGCCTCGCGCGGGAGTTTGGCTTTCACGAATTCGAGCGAGAAGTCGGGATGCTTGTGCGCCCGGTTGGGTTCCCCGCCGTAAACCCGGCAATGTTCAAGGTAGGCTTTCTGGTCGGGCAGGAACATGACGAGCTTGCCGCCGATCTTGAGCACCCTCAGCCACTCGCGGAGAATCAAGGTGGTGTCGGTGAAATCCTCGAGTACGTGTGAACTGTAGCAGAAATCCAACGACTCATTCCTGAACCACACCAGATTGGCGGCGTCCCCGATCAGGTTGGTCGGCCATTCGTTGTCCTCGATTCGGCGGTGTGGGTGCCCGGGTGCTCGGTCGAGCGTCATCGCCCAGTCCACGATTGGCTGGCCACCGCCGAAGCCTAAATCCACGCCTGTCCCCGTACAGAACGGGGCCAGCTTTTCCCTTGCCGATTCGGTTTCTGTGCTCATAAGACAGTTAGTTCCATCCCGGTTTCATCTATCAGGTAATCATACCCGATCTGGTTGAAGTGATTGGTGGGGTCAAGCTGTTTGTATTTGTCCACGCGGGCCTGACGCAGTTCGGGCGTGCTCATGCCGTAGTGAAGAAGCTGGCACTCGGTCTCCATCGTTTTGCCGTGGGGCAGGCATTGGGCGTGCAGTCTGGCCGTGGCGTTGCCCTGCCAGTGAACGAATCCGCCCAGGAGCGGGTTGCGATGGACAACCACCTTGCGCTTGCGCCCCCAGATGCCGTCCGAGCGGTATTGAAGCGGGTTGGCCGACCAAACCTCGCGCACGCGATAGCTGATAAGGTCGCAGCCCTTGTGAACGGCAACTTCAATTTGCTGATGCAGCCCATCGCGGGTGATTGATGGTTCGAGCAATTCGTCATCGTCCAAGAGCAATACCCAATCGCAGCCGTGCGCGGCGGCGCGGGCCAGGAGCGTCAGGTGGTTGGTCCAGTCGTTCCATTCCTCGTTCTTGCGAGCCAGCCGAGCAATTTCATCCGGCAACCCGCTGGACCATTCCACGTTGTCGGCCAGGACGATGACGGCATCGCACAGGGCGACAAGCTGGTTCAGGCTGCCGAAGTCCGGCTTGCTCTCGCGGCCAATGGGCATGAGTCCAGCAATCTTCATGGCTTCACCTTTTGGTAGTCGTAGGGCGTATCCCGCCATGTCCCCTCGTAATAATGGGCCGCGCAAGTCTCAGGAAACCGCTGCGTCGGTGGTTCACCGCGGAAGGGGAAGAACGGGAAGAACACCCTCGGGTTCTCGACGAGCGGGAATTTCGGCTCAAACCGCTGGTATTCGCGGCTGAGAAAGCCCGTGCTCAGCCGGTGAGTCATTGTCTCTCGATGGTGCGTCTCATACGACTCGGGCGCGTGTTCGATGACGGCCTTGATGAACGGGTGACGAGGCACCGCGGCGAGAATTGTATCGGCAATCCAGCCGGGGATGTGCTCGTCCTCACGGGCGAGCATGATGTCCCGGCCCTCAAGGTGCTGCTCGATGTTCCTGAAACACTCGAAATCGCAATGCAGATAAACCCCGCCGTAGATGTAAAGAAGTTCGTACTGCAGGAGCAAAAACTTGGCATCGGTTTCCGGCGCGGCGTCGAACAGTTTTTGGTTGATCAGCGGGTAGGGCAGATTGTCGGCGTTCCAGAAATACACCTGCCAGCCGTTGTGATGGCGAAGCCACGACACCATGTACTCGGCGAACCTCGGCGGGAATAGCCTTGGCCCAAGGCCAAGCCAGCACCAGTGAAATATCTTCGGGATTCTCACAGCAACTCCATCACCGCATTTCTCCACTCGCGGGCGTAGCGGGAGATTCCAAACCGCGCAACGGCATCCTGCCTGGCCCAATAGGCTATGCCCGCCCCAAAGTCATGGTCGGACAGCACGCGGCGAACGCCGGCAAACCAGTCCTGCTCCGAGGTTGCGACGTAGGCGTTCCATTCGTGGATGAACAGGTCGGCCATGTTCTCCGACTGGAAGGTGACAATCGGCAGCCCCACCAGCATGGCCTCGATGGTGCTCATCGTCACCAGCCGCGAGGGGTTCAGGTAGGCCCGATGCGAGCGGTAGATGCTCAGCAGGTCAGTGAATGATTGCGGCTTAATGCGGTGGTAAGGCTGGGCGGGCACATTGTTGCCATCCCCGCAGAGGGTAATCTGATTCGACAGGTCGGACGGCATGTCCAGAATCAGCTTTGCCCCCTTCTCCAACCGCGCGGGCAGGTTGTAGCCGACCATCAAAGCGCGATCCCCGCAGTAGCGATTCCAACCGCTCCACAGGTCCACATCAAAGCCGTGCTCGATGACGCGGGCCAGCGTGTCGGGCATCTGCCAGCGGCGGCGGGCCTCAACTGAGTGAAACACATAGCGGTCCACCAGCGGGCGCCAATCTCTGCCGGGGATGACGGCGGGCCGCATCACGCACTCCATGAAGATCAGGGGTAGGCGGTAGATTTTGAAGGCTTCCAAGGATTGCTCGTTGGTTGCAATGGCCACATCCCAATCGCGTTCCTCGACATCCTCGGGCGTCAAGACCGAGAGATTGGCCGGCTTGGGGCGGGTCGTTTCATCCCACCAACCGCCGAGGTTGTCCCCGACAATCGCCATGCGGTCGAACACCTGGCAGAGATTGAATATCTCCCCGCCGTGATGGGCTGCGATGAGGGCTTTCATGGGCGGACATGGGCCAGCCAAGCGCCCCAACCATTCAGGGCGGCGGTCTGCCGGCCGTGAAAGCCGAATTGACCCGTATAGACAACGTTCTCAGCCGAGAAGCGTCTGGCAATACTCTCGGGCGCGAACCGCATCCCCTCACGTTCGAGCCAAGGTCGGATGCTCCGGCATATCCATCGGTCGCTGCTGGCCAATCCGGGGTCGTTCTTATGTTCATACGCGGCATCGGATACCAACTCGCAGAACTTGCGGCTTCTGAGGGAGAAACCGCCGTTCCCGACATTGTTAGCCTCCGTGCATGGCGGCCATCCCGAATCGTGATGATCGCACCAGGGGGCACCGATGTAGGAGTATTTCAGCCAGCCGTCATCCCATGCGTCGGGATTCAGCACCGCCGAGTCCCACTCTTGTAGGAGAAGATGGCTCGTCCTCACATGCTTGTGCAGTTCGGTGAGGATGCTCCACTCGTAGCCAAGCGTAGTCGCGTGCGAGCCTGGGATGTTCTGGAAATGCTTATCGTCGTGCGAGTGCCGAACAATCTGCAACCCCGGCGGCGGCTTGGGCACCGGCTGGTCGGTGAGCAGCTTGGCCTCGGCAAACTTCACCCACTTCATGCTTTGGGCCATCACGTCAGCCGTGCGTTGCGGCTTGAACGTGTCAATCGAGATCAGGGTGACTTGGGGGAGATGAAGCATGGTTATGGCTGCGGTTCAAGGCACAGCCTCCGCATTTTGCCGCCGAGGCTTTCGCGGCTTTGTTTCCAAATCGTTTCCATCTTCTGCTTGGCCTTCCCCCAACAGTGGACGGTAGCCATCTTCACGGGCTGCTCGTAGCGAAACCAGTAGGGGATGCCGTCGGCAAACACGATGTCCCGGTGGCCCTCGAATTGGGAGGCTCCGGGGAGCATCAGGTAAAGCGAGTGGCAGATGTTCCATTCGTGAAACCAGCCCTCAAGCATCGGCTGGCCCAACCGCTCAAGCTGCGGGTTAATCACGTTGCCATCCGAAACCATGCGCGGGTCTTGCGATGCCTGAACCTCGCGGCGGGCCTTGAAAACCTCCATGTAATAGTCGGCAATCACGCGGGCACCCTCGCGGGTGATGAACCGCGCCCCGGTCGGTCGGGCAGTCGCCAGCGTCAGTTTCGAGCGCACCTGCTCGAGTACCGGCGACAGATTGGCGAACAGCAGAACGTCGCTGTCCATGACGAACACCAACTCTTTGCCGTTCTTCTCCATCCAGTCAGCCAGCAGGAACCATTGCTCGAAACACCATCGCTCGAACGGCAACCCGTTGTTGCTGGTGTGCCGGTAATGCTTGCGGAACTCGTCAACGGCGGCGCAGGGAAACTCGTCAACGACAGCCACGCCATGCCCGGTCGCAGCCGCCGATTCAATGGCCCATTTCATGCCGGGGAATGATTTACCGAACGTGCGCGTGCTTTGCATGATGACGACTTCGACGCTCATACAGGAAGTGGGATGCCGAGGCAGCGGCACTCCTGCACAATGAAGTCCAGGGCGGCTTTATCCTTGATGCCGTGAATGGCGCGGGCGCCGTGTTGCAGGGCGTCCAGCAACAAGCCGGCGGTGGGTGAGAATAATGGCTGAATTGTGCCCTCGCCATATCCTGGGGGCGAGAAGGGCAACACCGGCACACCCGCAACCTGACAGATAGCGGCCATGAAGCGGTCTCCCGCCCCTTCCTCCATTATCGTGGGATAGCGGTCGGTGATTTCCAGCAGGCGCAACACGCTGGCGCGGTCCACCGTCCAGGGCACCAGCGGGTAGCGGGGCGCCATGAATCGTGAGGGTTCGGTGTTCGGCATGAGCACCCCCGTCAGCCCGTTGGGAAACTCAATGCGCTTTTGCAGCAGCAGCGAGTCATACTCGAAGATCGCCGCGTGCGAATGCCCGCTTTTGGCAAACCAATGCAGGACCGCCTTAATCTTGTTGATGGCATCAGCCCCGGAGTGGCAGCTTGGCCCGTAGGTGAATTGCTGGTGCCGGGTCTCAACTGGGGCATCCGAGGATTGGGCAACCACGACAGGCAGGCCGTGCCATTCCCAAAACGGCAGGTGCCGGTCAAAGGTTTCCTGCGCGGCCTTGTGCGGGAGGATGATGACGATGGGGTTCATGGTAGCCACTCCTCAAATTGCTCAATCGGGTCGTCCTGATTCATAAAGGTCTCGCGCTCGAACATGCAGTCCCGGCCGCCGTGCCAGCTTTCCTGATACACCCGCTGGCCCATTGCCAGGGCGAGCGAGCAGGGAAAGCTCTGGTTCGCGGCTACGGCCTTCCCGCCGGCAATCACCCGCGCCATTTCAAGAAAGTCGTAAACCCGATAGTAGGACACCCTCCCGAATTGCCGAACAAACTCCCGGTATTCATCTTCCAACCCGACGAAAAGCATTTCCCGCCCGTATCGCTTCACCAGCTCGCGCCACGGGAAGTCCTTGGCCTGATAGCGAAAGCTGCGGTGAACGATGATCTTGCCCGTCCAAATCGGCTCGCCAGCCTCCAGCCACGGTTCATCCTGTTTCATCAGGTGGCGCACGCCCGCGGCGTAACAGTGCATCTCGCAGAGGTTGTGAATGCGCTCGTTCTGGCGCAGCGTCCAGTTGTTCCAATGGTCGCGGAACTTATTCAGGTCATACTGGACGGCCTTGCCGGGATACTTCGGAGTAAATGACACCGAGCGCAGATACCGCTGAGCCTCCAACAGCGGGAGCGCCATGTCGAATTGCTCGCGGGTGATGGGCACCATGCAAGGCATCGTCCCGTTTTGCTGCGGGCCGAGGACGAGTTCACCCCCGCCGTGCAGCTTGATGGCGTACAGCCCGTAGATGATGTCCCCGAGGTTGCCGGAATGGTAGTAGGATGACCCCCGCCGGAGCAGGGCTCGCACGGGCTTAATCATCATCGCCCGAACCGCTTGCAGGAAGTTGGGGTCGAACGCATACGAAACGGTGTTGCGCTTCTCGCGCAGGCGGGTGATCAGGGTGTCATCTTTACAGGCATGGAAGATCACAGCCCGCTTATCAATCCGGCGAACATCGGCCTGACTTGGAAAAGTCCATGTTTCATTCGTCACCCGGTTGCCGCGCTCATGGTGCATTAGGTGGGTTGGATGCGTGTGCCGCAACGTCATGTGCGGGCGCGTGCAATCCCACGGAAGCTGCTCGGCGACTAGAATGTAGTGGTTGTACTTGGCGATGTCTGGTGGGTAGATCGCGCAACCGGTCAGGTGGTTCTCCTTTTTGGTCGCGCTCATCCACGGATAGATGACGCCCATGAATGGCTTCTTCGCCCAATAATACTCGGTCTCCAAAGCCGTCAGCCAGCCGGGAGAAAGTGGCACGCAATCGGGCTCGCACCAGTAAAACGCTTCGTCATAATTCTCTTTGACGTAAATCGCCGCCACCCGAAACAGCTTGTTGCACGCCCTCGGCCAGCCGCCTTCCTCGACGCGGGTCTGCTTGATGGCCGTCACCCGCCCGAACGTCTGCTTGGCAATGCGCGTGGCCTCGTCAATTTCCTCCTGCGGGACTTGCGAGGAAGCGACGAGCAGCGCCTTGTGCTGCGGCATCTTTGGGTCAAGCTCGACGATCCACCGTAGAAGCTCTTGGGCTTGGTGGAAATCTTTGTGACAAAAGGCGATGACTACGAGCAAGGACGCTCCCCTTTCTGCTCAGCAATCGAAACATCAAACATCCACCCGCGATGTCGCATCAGCTCGTCCATCGTGAGGTCGCGGTCTATCGCGCCCGGAAAGTAATCGCGCACCGCGTCTGCGATCCGCTTCCTGTCCAAGTCGTATTGCTTCATCAGTTCCGGGGTGACCGGATTGCCCTTGAAAGACTTCACCCGATAGGTGCGTTGCTCAAAGGCGACGATCATAATCCAATCGCCTTTCGGTACGCCGCAATTTCCTGCTCCGTCCACGGCCTCAACCCCGCTTCCTTGAGCGAGAGCGACGGATGCGAAATCCCCATGTCCTTGGCCACCGCCGTCAGCTTGAAGTTGGCCTTCTCACGAAGCTGTTTGAGTTCCGCCCCGGTGCTCACGCGGTCTATCGCGCGGCCAGTGCCTTTGCAGGCGGGACAGGGTTTATCTGACATAGACCAAGCGTTACGCTATTGTAACGCCTGAGTCAACGGCTTTTTGAAGATTTTTTACGGCCAGGTTTGGCCGAAGGGACGACGGCGGCTGGCCTGAGTGCGGGACTTCGCGCTGCGGGCGGGCTGGCGGGGTGCCTTGCCGTGAGAGTGGGACATGGGGGCTGGTCCGTGCTTGGCCCCGGCGTGCTGGCTGACGGGGCGGCGCGGCCACGGAAGATTCCAGGCCCCAAACGTTTTCCTGGCAAGTGTGTCCGCCTGTCGGTCAATGCTTGCTTGGTTTTGCGCGGTGACGGCTCGATCTTTCTCGTTTTGGTCATTCATATCAATCCCATTTGCTGATTCGTTCTGGCAAATTCACCAAAGTAGGCTAATGCCGCTGCGTCATAAGCGCGAGCGGCATCTTTAGGAGATACGAATCTTCCAAGGTAGAACATTCGGTCCCCTCTGGAAATCTGAGCCTCCCATTTGCCAGACCGGAATCGCACCCCCTTATATCCAGACGCGTTATTTTTGTGCAGGGCCATGTTCCCGTTGTTTTGAACATAATCGCAACGCCGGAGGTTGCTCCGCTGATTGTTCAATCCGTTGCCATCCTTATGATCACACCGCTCTCCTCGTTGGAGGCCGAGAATTACACGGTGCATGTCTATGTTCCCTACCCTCCTGGGGTTTTCTGGCCCACGTTGTTTGCGGCGGCAGGCGTAGAACGTGTTCCAAGATGGCCTGGCGCACCAGCTCCATTGGATTAGCCATTCATAATCTTCGTCATCAACTAAGGCGACCAAGCCTCTCGTTAGTGGAATCTCTTTCATTGGGAATAAAGAGCACCCGCCGCCGAGCGTTCAAACACGCAAGAACTGAAGAAGTCCCCGCCGTTCGGCAACGGATGCTTAAAGGTTGCTGTGTGTCCATCGGGTTTGAATCCGACGCAAGAACACTACGGCACCAAATGCCAGGAGTCAATCATTCTCCATTGCCAGCAAGGACTTCCTCTGGCTCCGGCACTTCGGTATCGGTGAAATTGATGCCCGTTTCCTCAGCCTCGTTGATTTCCGCCACTAAATCGCGCACGGCATCCAGCGAGATTTCCACCGGCTGGCCCTTGAGCATGTCCGCGACTTCCATCAGGTGGTCGGCGGCCTCCTGCACGGTGTTGCCGACGCCGTTGATGGAGCCGATGCAGGCGGTGTGGAAGTGGTTGCGCGGGAAATGCAGGACATCGCCCGCCAGCATGGCCTCGCGAGGGTTCAGCCACGGCCAGAGCTTGTCCTCCACGCGGATGGAGCGCCAATCGCGGAAGCCATCGGCATGGTCCATCAGGCATTCGATGACAACTTTGCAGGCGGGTTCGATTTCAATGCTTTCGCCCGCACCGGCGGCGTAAAGGAGTTGCGGAAGATTGCCGTAAGCCTGTAGCTGGCAGGAGCCGGATGGGAACCCCAACCGGGTGGTGATGTCGGTAAGGACGTTTTCGGTTTTGGTCTTGCGCTGCTCGGTGCTGAGGAAATTGCTGTAGCGGTATTTGGCGAGCGTCGGCAAGAGCGGTTCGAGGACCGAAGTGATTTGCGGGTCAAGGTCGGCATACGGACGGATGAACGAGCAGTAGGCTTGGTTCTTTTTTTCGACTCCGATGAGCGCATGGGATGGCGCTTGGCCGTTGACGATGAGGAAGTCCCCGCCATCTTCGATGTCGGTCTTGATCTCGTCCTCGACCATGAAATCAATGAGTTCCTTGAACGGCCCGAATTTCACCGCCAGCTTGTCGAGCAGCCCGTTGTCTTGCTCCCATGACCGCCATTTTCGAGTCTCAAAATCCGCTCTCCAGCGGTCAATCTTCAAGAACTTATTCTCCAACGGAGCAAGGTGCTGCGTCAGCCGGGAGATGCCTTTGATCGTGATGTATTCCGGCACGTCCATCCCGAGCTTGGATTGCAGTTTGCGGAAGCGGCTGCGATAGAGTTCAAGTTCCTGGCCTTCCTTGGAGCCAACAACCCGGTGCCCGAGGGATTCGAGGTAAACCTGTGCGCCGATGTGGCCGGTGTCGGGGAAGACGAAGAGCGAGATTTCCTCGAACTTGTCTCCCCGGGCCATCCTCAACCAAAAGTCGTTGCAGCGGTGGATTCCAAGATCAGCAAAACCGTCACCCCATTGTTCCTCAACGCTCTGATGGTCCTCATCGAAGGGCGTGTGGTAGAGCACGCGGCCAAAGCCGTCGGGATTGATGGCCTGGGACAAGTGGAGGGCGAGATTGAAGAACAATCCACTGTCCACGATCAAAACCTTCTTGTCGCTCAGTTCGCTCATGCTGGTCCGTCGGTAAATCTTGGGCTGTTCCAAAGAGCAGCCGCATCCGTCGCGTTAGCAGCCTCGACCATCCGGCAACCGTATTGCCCGCACGCGATTGTCACGTCGCCGGTCACGCTGCTTCTCACGGGGTTGGCCTTCGCCCCACAACAAGGGCAGGTGCGCAAACGAATCTCCGTCGGCCACCAATGGCCTTGCGCCTCGGCAGGGCGAGGGTCGGAGTATTCATGGACAAAATAGCGGTCGTAATCATCGGCGTAATGGCGCTGGGCGAATTCTTCTTTCAGGTCGTTAGCCGGGTTTGGATTCTGTTGGGTGATCGGGTTCACATGATTTTTCAACCACGCGGTCGTATTCGGGCCATGATATTCCCATCGCTGCGGCCAGCAGGCGCTCGATGTTCTCGGCAAAGACGTGCTCTTTGTTGTAAGGCGCGCGCGGATCATGGCCGGGCTCCTCATCGTCGGCGTGCTTGCCGGCCGTCCGCTCAGCTTCCCACATGTGATCAAAGGCCAGAATCTCAGGCTCGGACAGCCCGCGGCGGCGTGTCAGGTGTTCCTCGATGCGTTCGTGCATCTCGATCAGGAATTCCATGTCCTCGTTACCAAGGCTGTTGACACGAACCTGCAATGTCCCGTCCGGTTCGAGCCAGTAATCGCCGCAAGTGGTGTACCTTTGCTCGACGTATGGAATGGTCTTTTTGACGACGTTCATTCAGGAAGGCTTTCTACCGGAGCGCGGAGCACATCGGCAAGTTGTGGGCACTGGGGCGGGTCGGCCTCTTGTGATTCTTCCACTTGCGGCTGAGAATCGGTGTCATCTTCGGCTGGGCCTTCGGGCATAGGGCTTAGTTTTGGAAAGCCTGCATTCTGTTTTGGCGGCGAATCGTGCTCGCGGTACTGGCGTCCGCAAGAGCCATATTTTGTCGCGTCCTCGCAAGTTGGGTTTGCAAGTGGACCCTGGCCTTGGCCTGCTTGATCGCAATGTCCGAACGCGCTTTCGCCGCCGCCAATGCCTGATCACTCATCGCCGCCTGCGTCTTTTGCTGTTGGGCCTGCTGCTGCTTCTGCATTTTGGCCACGGTCTGCCTAAGCTTGTCGGTGAAGCTCGAAACCTTTTTGAGTTGGGCCAACAGAACCTTGAAGATTTGCTTTCGCATCGGGTCTTGGGCGAACCGGCGCAGGTGCGCCAGCACAGCCGGGCCGGCCAGTTGCAGGAACGCCAACACCTGCATGGGGTTGCCGCCCTGCTGTAGCGATTGAAGCGCCTGAGTCGCGGCTTGCAGGATGCCCGCCGCAAACTTCACCGGGTTCTGCTCGCTGGTAATCGGCGGGGCCATTCCCTGGCGCATCATGCTGATTGCCTGAGCGAGCATCCAATCCTGCTCGTCAGCCATCTTCTTGGCCTGCTTAGACGGGTTGTAGCGTTCGACTGACGCCGCGCCAGCCGTGGCGGCGATTCGGTCGTTCAGCCAGTTATTCCTGCCTTCTTCTGGCAGGCTGGCGACATCGGGGCGCATGGCCTCCAATGCCTCACGGCGCAGGAATGGATTGCCCTCGCCAACGACGCGCACGGCGTTGACGGCTTCAATGCGACCAAAGCACTCGCGGGGGACACCTTTCTTCACGCACGCCTCCTGAAAGGCTTTGGCGCGGGCATGGGTGGAGTTCGGGTTGCACAGCCGCCGGACGATCTCGAAATACAGGACATCAAGCTGCTGGTAATAGCGGTTGATGCCCGTGCGGTTGAGGGCGCTTTCCTTCGAGGCTTCCAGCATGACCTCCTTGGCGGTCGCCGGATTGCCCGGCATATCCATCCGGGCGGTCTGGCGGTAATTCGACAGGTTGGAGCGCATGAGTTCGCTGCTGGTGCGGAACATCGCCAGCCCGTCCTGCATCAGCCCGGCAATCGGATTCTGCACGACATCAGTCCCCGCCGGAATCTTGCCCCAGTCCCCGAAGGTGGTGAGCGTGAACTTCTCCGAGGATGACGCCGATCCGAACTTGAAGAAAATCTTGGGCGCAAACGCCTTGTCCATCAGGTTGCACAACAGGCGATTCTCATAGACCATCGCCCCGTACATCTTCACCCCCAGGCCGGTGACGGTGTAGTGCCAGCCGCCGTTGCCGCGGTCAAAATACATCGGATGCACGCATTCGGTGAAGGAGTTGTAACGCTCGAAGTGGAAGAACAGGTACTTGGGCTCGGCATTGGCCATGCCGTCGCGCTGGACAATCGCGTGTGTGATCTTCCCGCTGAATTCCTTCCAGAACACATGGGCCAGCGGCACGATCTTGCTCTCGTCCACGAAATTGAGGGAATTCTGCTTGTACTGGTCCTGAAAGAATTCCCGGTCCCACGCGCGGGTGGATGGCTGCTGAATGTCCATCGCGTTGGCGATCACCCGCTGGGTGTAATCAATATCCCAGCCTCGGCTCACGGCGGCTTCTTCATCGCGGATGAAGGCATAGACCTCAGGCGGGTAGTAATCCACGTCAATCGAACAAACCTCCCAGCGGCGGACGGTGGCGGGCGTGCGCTCGGGAACCTTGAGATCGCCGTCGTGAAGGGAGCGTGGGAACGGGTTGTCGTTGTCCTCGAACATGAACGGCCCACGCCCGTGCAGCACCATCTCGTTCTGGCTTTGCTGCTGCTCGAAGTCCCAATCTAGGGTTGGGTCTTTGAACTGCGCCTCGGCTTCGGCGGACATGATGCGCGACCACGCATCGCGTTCCTCGGGCTTGCCGTGGCCAGTGCGGATGGACACCACGCCGGGGGCCTCGTGGGCCAGGTCGTAGTAGGCGCCAACGCCGGATTCGACGGTGCTCCGGCCAGTCCCCCAGTTGACATTGCACGCTTCGGCGCGACCGGCGGCACGCAGGGCCGAATGGCGATAGGGCGGGTTGCCGTCGATCAGGCCGCGGACGGCTGCTCTTTTCTTGCTGCGCTCAATGTCGTTGGTGGTAAGCCGAATCACGAATTCCTGCACATCGTTCGCCGTGGCAAACCGCGTGGCGGGGACAGACCCAGTACTCGAGATTGTGTCTAACGCGCCGGTAGGCTGATTTGGGGCACTCATGCTTTCAGGATGCCATATAACTATGGCTATACGCCTTCCTTGGCTCTCTGGTCAAGGATTTCTGCTGGCGGTCCCGAAAGAGGCTTACGCCGGGGGCGCTGGTGCCGGAGCCGGGGCTGGCGGCGCGACGGCAGCATTCAACGCTGCGGTCTGCGCGTCCACGCCCTGCTGGAATTGCAGGACTTGCGCATCCGGGGTGGAGTTAGCGGCGGCGTTGGTGATGGCGGCAGTCGCGGCGGTGACAGCGGCTGTCAGGTTGGTGAGCGAGGTATTCAGTTGGGCGACGGGGATCATATTGCTTGCGATGTTCGATAACAGGTCGTTCTGCTGCCTCAGTAGCCCGATGATTTCGGCCAGCTCTCGCCGGACGTGATCATGGTGCTGTGAGGCGTTCACGGGCACAGCCTAACACGCGATTGGACGCTTGACAAATTGCGTTAGCTTCGATTATTCTGCGCCTCGCAATGAGTTGGGATATTGGTTCACCGGCTGGTCGGGCTGAGGTCCGAGCCAGCCGGTTGTTTTTATGATTCAGAATCTCGTCTGTTCCGTCCCACGCAAGAAAGTCCTGCCGAAAGTTCCACACGCACACGTCCAGCAACACCCGTTGCATGACAGCGCGTTTTTGCTCTACCCGATTGAGAAGCACCAGTTCGTGGTGGACCCGATGGATGATTACAGATGCAAGCGTTGCCACCGGCCAAGGTGCCTTCACCTGACGCCTGATTAACGGGCGGGTGCGGCGGGCACTTGCTGGCGTAACCACGGAATTCCGGTTTCGAGCGTTTGGCCAATGGTCTCTGGCTTGCGCTTTGTCCCTTGGTCCTGCCACTCGGCGGCCTTCTGGACGGCGGCGGGGATGAGGACGGACTTCGCCTGATCTTGCAACCAGCGGGCGCGGGTATAGGGGTTGCGCAGCTTCTCGATCTCCAATTCCTCTCGGATGAACGGCACTTGTTCGACCAGTCCCCATGCGGCGGCCATCACGCCCGCAGCGAGCCCCTGCGGTTCGGTGTCCTTCTTGCGGAGATAAGATTCTGACACCCGCCGAACAGTCGCCCCAATCTGCGCGGTTTCGAGCAAGGGATTGTGCAGGAGCCAACTCGGGACATCGTGGCCATAAACGCGGATTGATCCGGCGGGCACGTCACCTTTCTCGCGCTTCTTCCCCGGCTGATAGTAGCCGCCAACCACATTCGGATTGAAATAGCCCAGCAGGAGGACGGCTGCGCCCAGCGATCCCTTCTTCAACTCGCGCATGATGAGGTCGGCCTGTTCGGGCTTGAGATTCTCGATGCCACGTGAGTAGGCGGCCATCAGCCGCACCGGGGCGCTCGCCAACCCGCCGACGTATTGCATGGTCTCGCCCACGATGTTCAAGGGCACCCGGACAATCGGCAGGGCCACACGGCCAGCTGTTGACCACGCCTTGCTGCCTGGGGTGGCGTGCCCAGTGGTCTTGTCAATCTTCTGCGAGAGAAAGGCCGACACCTTGGAGGCGATGAAGTTGTCTTGCAGGAAGATCGCCGCATTGGCCGCCTTGTAGGCTTCGACGGCAATCCGGGTTTTGACAAACTCATCGTTGGGGTCCAACCCCTGCTTGGCGTAGAACTCGCCCAACCTTTGGACGGCCCGCTCGAACGCCGCGCGTTTCACCGGGGCCTTGAGCATCCCGTGAATCCTTCCAGGGAGCGCCAGCATCCGGCTGCCAAATTCGTATTCTCCGGTGTAGGACTCGGCGGCCTTGCCGTAGAGCACATCTAGGTCGGTATGGCCTTTGCGGATCACATCGTAGGCGTCCTTCATGCCTTTGGTGAACGCCGCGCCGTATCCGGTCATCTCGGCTTTGAGATTCAGGCCGGCACCTTCCAGGGGCGCCTTCTCGGCCACGCCAGTTACGCCGGGTAAGCGCCGATAGGCCGTGCCGGCCAGATCCTCCAAGGGCAAGGTCGCCAGCCGTTGCAGGCCCGCCGAAATCAGCTTGGGCAGCACGACAGGCGAGGAAAGGACACCAAAGCGACGGTATTTGGTGGCCATATCTGCCGCCTTCTCCCAATTCGTGCGATTCTTGAGCCGGTCGGCCAGCAGGGCCTCGCGGAACCGCTTCTTCACCCGCTCGGCGGCGGCCTTGAGGCGCATGGCATCGGCGTCCAGTTCGAGGGTCCGGCGTGGGCGCGGGTCGAATTCCTTGTCGGCCAGCCGTTGCTCGTAATCCTTGATGCGGTTGGCCAGCGTGGTTTTCATCGTGTCCAACGCGGACTTGAGTTGAGTCTCCGGGTCTTGGACGGGCACCTGGAACCGGAACTTCGCATCGTTCACCCGCTTGATTAGCTGGCGCTCGGCCTCGGTGGGGGTTCGGCGCTCGACGCCCGATTTGGCGGGCGGCACGCCTTTGGCCATGTCCTCCAGCTTGGCCAGTTGTTGGAGTTCACCCTTCATCCCGCGCAGGGCGACCGTGATTTGGTCCTTGGTCAGCGTTTTGTAATCGCCGTAGCCTGAGAAGGCGTCCATGACTTCCCGGCGGGTGATGTTTGGGTCGGCCCCTTGCATGACTTCATGCAGGGCATCCACCATCGCCTCACGCTCGGTGATGCCGTTGGCGTAGAGCAGGCGGGCAAGCTGTTGAAGCATGAACGGAATCTTCTCCTTCTGCTTCCTGTCCATCTTGTCTTTGATGGCCTTGCCAACGGCTTCCTTGGCCTCGGGCACGCTCATACCCCGGATGGCGGTCTTAACCGGCTCAGGCTTGCCGGCGGTCGCGGTGTTCAGCAATTCCTCGGCTTTGGCCCGGACTTCATCCAGGTGGGGGCGGACCCATTCGCCGACATCGGCAATCATCTTCGCCCCCCACTCGGCGGCGTCCACGATCTTGTGGGCAAGGTGGCTGGCACCAATCTCGGCCAGGTCGAGCAACACCGTGGGGTCAACCCCGGCGGTGGTGCGGCCCATGCGGGCGCGAATTCGTTCACGCGCGGCATCAGCCTTCTTGTCCAGAGTGGAGACAATCTTGCGGGCGGCCTCGAGTACCTTGGGGTGAATGTCCAACCCTTTGGCGGACTCAGCCATCGCCCGCTTCATGGCCTCCTCGCGCAGCCGGTTCTCAGATTGAGTTCGGTAATCCTCGAAAGCCTTTTGCGCCCGCTCGATCTCGCCATGCAGGCGGGCGATCTCCGCGTTCTCGCCGTCGGTTAGAGGACGGCCGCCAACCGCCGCCCGCTTGTCCAGCATCATCTTGGCCAGCGTGAAATCCTCGTAGGCCATCATCTTGCGGGCATTCAGGCCGCGCCCGGTCTCGGTGCCGACTTGCTTGCCGATGTCGTAAAGCTCCTGGAGTTTGTCCGAGAGGTTGGCCACACGGATTTTCTCCGTTTCGGCGGCTTCGGTGCGGCCTTCGTCATGGGCGAGGGCTAGATCGCGGGTGGCCTTGCCGTATTCGTTTTGGAGGTCAACTTGGCGATGGAGCAACAGCGCATCCTCGGTGTCGTTCAAGGCTCGTGGCTTGGCCTTGAGGTCTGCAATCAGCCGGTCCTGGGTGTCGGGGTCGTGATCAATCATCGCCATCGCCCGGTCCCAGACTTCGCCAAAACTGCGCTTGAGCGGTTGGATGGCTGGCGGCAAGCCGCGCGTGGCCCGCTCCTGATCAACCGTCGCGTTCTTGATGCTGGTCGGTGTGCGGGGCGATTGCTCAAATTCCTGCGGGATGGCGCCGCCCATGCCGGGGCCGACAGCGGCGGGTTCTGGTGGCGGGGCTTCCGTCGTTATGGATTCCTCGGGAGGATGTTGCAAGTCAACCCCAGTATCAGGTTGCGCCATGCGAACATTCCTCGCCGCCAGATCAGCCGTCTTTTCGATCTTTCGCTTGGCAATTTCCAAGACTGGCGCGTACTTCTTTTTGTCCGCATCGCTCAGTTTGGAAACCACCGCATCTAAATCGGCTTGAGTTGGGTCAGGGTTTTCGTGCAGTTCACGAACCAAAGATTCAGAATCCATCGCTTCGGATTCTGGTTCGAGTGCAGCCTTTTCCTTCGCCGCCTGTTGCTCGAAAGATTCGGCGTTCCTCTCGAATTCGGCCAGCCGTTTTTGATTCTCTTCCAGCCGCGATTGCAGGTCCGCAAGTTCCTGTTTGTGCCGCGCCGTCTTGCGCTTCACCTTCTCAATCTTGGCAATGGCATCCCGAAAGCTCTGTGCGCCCTCTCGGTAGGTGGCAGCAGAGTCCCTTGCTTTCTCGGCCTTCGTTTCCAAAACACCGGCTTTTGTCCTCGGATACAACTCGCCGATGAGAGCGTCTGCCGCCTGTATCTGCGAATTCCATTCCTCCCGGCCAGCGGAATCTCGCGGTGGTTCCTGGGATTGCAGAGCGTTTTTCTGGCGCACTGCCGTTTGATACGCGGCCTCGGGACTGCCGTAGGCTTTGACGATTTTATCCGCCTGCTCGGACAACTTGCCTTCGCCTCCTGACGGAACCGGCTTGGTGGATTGCGAAGTCGTTTTTATCCTCGCCGCCCGGTCGCGTAATTCAAGCAACTCAGGACCGCTCCGAACAACCGTAAACTCTCCGTCGTTGGGGATGCTGATGGTAGCTTTGCCTTTCCCAACAGCACCAGCGGCGGCAATCACGCGGCGGGCATCCTCAAGGCTGTCCTCCTTGCTCGAGTACCAAGCCTTGCCTCTGCCTGGACCGCCAGAAACCGTCACCTTGAATTTGCCATCTTCTTCGACAATATCGCCGTAAGCCGTGCCCGCGACATAACGACCATCACCCCGGTCCACCAACGGAGTTTCCTTTTCAGATTCCTTGATGACAGAATCAATCTCATCTTCGAGGGCGTCAACAATCCCCTCTTTGGCTTGGCGGGCTTTCTTTGCGCCTTGTTTGGCGGCGATCTTGGAAACCGTTTCGGCGGCCTTCGCGGCGGCAGCGGGACTGGAGCTTTCAACGGCGGGCTTGGCCGTCGGAGCCTCCGACGGCTGCGCGATGGTCTTGGTTGGGGGGGCGGGTTGTGGCTTTGAACTTAGTTCGCCTTCTGGCAAATCAATGCCTTGTCGCGCAAGGAAGGCGTTGACCTTTGAGCCGATGTTTTTGAAAAACTCAACCTTGTCGCCCTGCGAACTGGACTCCCTCGTCGTGTATCGGTCCAGATATTTCGCAATGTCCGACTTGGTTTTGCCAAGCTCTTTGAGGCGTCGAGCCGCGATGACCGCGCTAATGAACCTGTCGCTATTCGGTTTTTCTTCAACTCCACGTTCAACCGCTGACACAAGCGCAGAGGCAAGCAGGTCGGGATCGGTTTCCTCGGCAATTTCCGCTGGATTGAGCCGCCGGTCGGTCTCCCATGATTTCCAGGGTCCGGCGCGTTGGTTGAATGGCCCATCGAAGAACGCTTCTAGCCTCTTGCGCTGATTGGGGCTGAGGGTTTTTTCAAAGCGAGTTGTCTCGCCTTCCCGCATCAAAAGCTCTTGAAGCCTCTTGGCCTGCTCTGCGGTGATGCCGATTTGCTCTTGGTAAAGCTGGCGCTCTTCCTCAAGGCGCTTCTTTCGGAACTTGAGAATATCAGCAATCGAATTGAACGACTCGGGTTCAGGTGCTTGGACGATATTGGTTTTTGGAGCAGCCTCCGCACCCTTTGCCCCCTTCGCCTTCTCGGGTTCGGTGGGTGGTGCCGGTTCGGCGCTGGCGGGTGCCGTGGGTGCAGGCTTCTCAGCAGGCTTCTCCACCTTCTCCAACTCGTAATCCACCGGCAAGAGCTTGCTCGAAATCAAATCCTCGCTGTGCAGGCGGCGGTCCTTGTCGAAGGGCTTACCAGTCTCCTTCTCGTAGATCGCCTTGGCTTGTTCGCTGTCGGCGGGGATGAAGGTGTTATCCGGCAGCAGGTAGCCGCGCAGATGCTCGTTGTCATCAGGGATGGACTCGCCCTTGCCGCGAGCCTCACCGATGGCCTCGGAGTGCGTGCGTCCGGTGTAATAGCCGCCCGGCGCATTGATGGCGGGGCGCAGCGGCGGGACAGCCGCTACATCCGGTTTCGCGGGTGCTTCGGGTTCGGGTGCTTTCGCGCCCCCTTCACGCCCTCTTTCATCATCTTTCGTGACTGCGCCTTCGACGGGCACTTCCCGTGCGCCTTCTCCGGGTGCGTTGCGCACAGGGCGAAGAAGTTGTGGGCTTTCTGGCTGTACGGCATTTGGACCTTTCTCTGGTTGCGGCTTGGGTGCAATCGCTTGTTCCGCCAACGCGGCGGCGGTCGCGGGCGCCCCGGCCTGTTTGGTTTGTTGAACGGCGGCGGCCACGCCCGAGGGCATCATCTGGCCGATAACTTGGCGGTCAATGTGCTTCTCGATCTCGTCGAGATACACGGGGTTGCGGACCATCTGGTGCATGGCCTCGGCAGCCCGCTGCAAATCGGTTTGGCTGGCCTGAGTGTGGCTTTGGACTTTGGAGAGCAAGCCCGGAGCTTCCATCAGCAGCCACGCGCTGTTGGCCGTCACGTTCTCCACCAGCATCTTCTTGCGCTCGTCGGGTGCGGCGGCGATGTACTTGGGCAGGTCCACGCCCGCCATGAAAAGCTGCATCCCGCCCTGAGAAGCCAATGCCTCGACGGACTTCTGCACGATTGGTCGGCTGGCCGATGTGATGCCACGGTCAATGGCCTCGACCAAGAGCTTGCTCGCGCCCGCCTTGGCTATCGCGCCGGATTCTGGGATGGCTGCGCCAATGGCCCCGGCGGTGATGGCCTGCCCAACATCGGCGCCTTCATCCAACGCCTGTGCGGTGCTCAGCGTGCCAAACGCCAGCGGCATCGGGACGCCCGCCGATTGCATGGCCATTGCCCCGGCAATCATCGGCGTGGACTTGGCCATGCCCTCGATGCCCTTGACGAAAGCATTCTGAGCGCCCGGCGTCGAGGTTTCCTCGCCCGCATGGGCAATGGCTTCCAGCGGGTTCTGGCCGAATTCGGCTTTCTTCACCGCTTCCTCGGCGGTTGTGCCAGCCCCGCGCAAGAGCTTGCCGACGGCGCCAATGAAATCGAACGCCCGCGCGATATTCTCGCCGTAACTGAGGGCCTTGAGTTCCGCCTTGGTTTCCAAGCCGGCCAACCCGGAGGATGCGCGTTCAGCCTCCTCCTTGCCCTTCAACCGCGCAACCGCCCGCTGTGATGCTGGGTCGTACTGGAGACGCGAGATCGAGCGAAAAGGTTCGGTGGATTCGTAAACCTGCTCGGCCCCGCCCATCAACTTGGCCTGCGCCTCTCTGACCTTGGGCGAAGCAAAGATTTCAGCGGCGTCCTCCTCGGTTGGCGGCTGGTCCCCGCTGACAACCAGCGTCGTGCCGGTGTCGTTGTCGGTGATCTTGTAGCGGGGCATTACAGACCCTCAATCGTGAATTTCTTGCCGCTGGTGGTTGGCACCGTGGCGGTCCCAGGCGGTGCGCTCGGCTGCTCGGCATCCGATTTCAACCACGCAGGCTTGGCTGTGCCCGCATACTTCTGATAGGTGAATTTGAGCAGTTTCACGGCGGCATCGGCTATCAGCTTGGGGTCAACCCGCCCGTCGCTGCCTTTCAGTTCCGCGTCGTTGGATTTCTCAAGGTCGCGCTTCACTGCGTCCAGATGGCGGCTGATAAACGCTTCCTCGGAACCGGCGGACTTCAACTCGCTTTTCAGCTTCTCAAGGTCCACGCGGTCAGTGAACCGCTTGGCCTCGCGCTCAAACCATTGGTCCTGGCGCGTTTCCTGATTCTCGCGCTGGCGGGCGGCGACGTTCTGGACTTCCTTGAATGTCGGGCCATAGCGCCCTTGAGACTCCTGCCACACCATGTCAGGATTGTTCGGCCGCTTGCGGGCGGTCTCAATCGCCTTCTGCGTGGCGTCCGTTAGCTTGTCCAGCACATCCTGGCTCGGGGTCTTGCCGATGAAGCCTTGGAACTGCCCGGCGGCGGCGGGGTCCAGGCTGGAAAGGTATTCCACGCGGGACTTGAAGTCCGAAGCGGCGGCCTTGGCGACACCCATGCGGCTAACCGCCGTCTCCATTGTCTGAACCATCTGGCGGCCTCGGTTGCTCTCAACAATCGGAGGCGGTGTTGCGGGGTCATCCTTGAGTTTGTCCCGCCAGTCTTTGAGGGTGTTCATGTCTCGCAGCCACGCCGCGCTTTCGTTCTTGGAGTCGTTCAACTGCATCCAGGTGGATTCGAGATTGGCCACGCCGTTGAGGGTCGCAACCTGTGCTTGAGTGGCTTTGATCTTCCACATCGGGTCGGCCATGTTCGCCCGGCCTTCGTTGAAGGCTTTGGAGAATCGGCTAAAGAACCCGCCGCCAGCGGGGGCATCTTCCGGTTGCTGGCCGGCTTCGTCTTGGACGGCGTTGGGCGCAGAGCCGCCGCCTGAGCCGGTCGCTGCCTTTATGAGCGATGCTCCAGCTAATCCCAGGATTGACGGGATTGTCGAGGTATCCACGCGGCGGGATGTCAGAGAGGACAGCCACGCCGGGGGTTGAACTTCAAAGGGATCGGATGCCATAATTATCCTATAGCAACATGCCAAGCAGACCGCCAATTCCTCCACCACCCCCACCTCCGCCATCGGAGCCGCTGGTGTTGAGTAGTCCGCCGCTCAAACCGCCAAGGAAGCTTGAAGCCATGTCCCACGTCCCCTGCACGCGCGGGTCGGGCATCGCGTGAACCTGGGCTTGCAGCCACTTATCTTCCCACGACATGTTGCGCTCCTGGGTGTCAAACGTCGCCTCTTGCGCGGGGCTGATGAACATGCTCGCTGCGTTGATCATCCCCGGTGCGTAGATTTTATCCACCGCCCCCATCCAGCCTTCCAACGAGGAAAGCCCTTGCTGGGTCAGTTCCAAGCTGGTCAGCCCGAGGTCGCGGGCAACCAAGTCGCCAGCCGCCCCGCTCCCGGCATAGCCGCCGCCCAAGGCTTTAGCGGCTGCGCTGCGCGTCACCGCCCCGCTCACGTCCGCCGGGATTTCACCTTTGAGCATGGACTCAATGTTCGCCCCCGCCTCGGCGCCCATTCCCGGCACGTTGATGCCCACCGCCGACAGCATTTGATTCATCTGCTGCTCACTGAAAAGGTTGGCGCTGCTGGTGAGTGCCTCTGCCGCCGGGAGATTCGCCTGATTGTTGGCGATGGATTTGCCCTGCTCTTTGCCGAGGTCGAGCGATGTCCATTTTGGGACGGATGGTTTTTCGCCGAATAGCCGTGAGAAAAAGTCTGCCATAAAGTTCCTAAATGAGAGTTGGGACGATTTCGGTCTGTCCGATGTTGCTCCCCTTGACTTCAAACGACGGGACTTCGCCGTCGCCGGTGTGGTGTTGAAGCTGTTCTTCCAAAAGCTGAACAGCGCCCAGGACCATTGACCCGTCCTTGTTCTTGCCGCCATTCCACAACAGGTTTGCTTCAACCCACTGATGTTGCTCCTCGGCAATCAAGGCCAGTCCGCCCAACCGCAGGGCTCCGATGTTGTCAACGACAAGGTAATCGGTCGGGTTGGCCACCGGATGAAACGCCTTCTTGCCGATGAGTTCCACCGACGGCGTTTGGCCGGGCAGGAACGGCAGAAGATACCGCTTCCATGAAGGGCTGGCGTCCCAATACTGGTACTGGCCTAATAACGTGCCGGTCACACCCCCGATGTAGAGCCACCATTGGCCGCTCATTCCGGCGGGCGGTTGGACGCCTGTCACTTGGCTGAATTGGTTCACAGTGTTGGTGCCCGCCCCTTGCGCGAGGGCTACGAGTTCACCGTCCTGCCAGACGCCGCCAACCTGTGTGCGAATCCAATTCTTGTTGGTGTCCAGCCCGAGAATCAGCACCTTGGCCCCAACATCGGCGGCCACGTCGCATTTGACGGTCAGGATACCCGGCGTTGTGATGTCGGCAATCACGGGGTAGTTGCCGCGGTAAATGCACTCGCCGCCCGAGTAGTATTGCAGCGGTTGGCCGGCGGGCGGTGTGAGCGTGCCTGCCCCATTGCCGTTGAATTCATACCACAACCCGCGCACGCGCAGCGGGACATTGGATTGCGCTACCTTCTCAATGGTGTCAATCTCCGGCGGGAGTGTCAGGAAATTCGAGGAAAGCGCCACCGTGTAACACCCGTAGGTGCCCCAATACTTGCCCTTATGCAGCAACCGCTCAGAGACAAGGTTTACGATGTCAACAGCGCGACTATCGGTGGGCGGAATGTTCCAAGCCTCGCATAACCTTGCGGGGGCCGACAGGGCGTAACCTAAAGTGCGTCGTTGCATAAATCAGCCAACAAGAAAAACTCTCGCCGTGCGCTTGGCAAAAATTACACCCTTATAGTTCGGGAGGTTGTTGTGAGAAACAACCGCCGCCGGGGTTGCCCCATTCCCGCCGGCAATCGTGATTGGGTATCCCGCCGATTGGTTGGCCGCGCTCATTGCCCCAGTGTCACCCGCAGCAACTTGAACCTGCGTAGCCAGCGTGTCGGCCCCGAATCCGCCTACGGAAGCGTTGTCCCAGCCGTGGCATTCGTCAGTTGTGCTCGGATGGAACCCCATCCTGGCCCCGTGCGTATGGGGCGGCATTTGGGATTGAGTTAGCGCCACCCGCTCCTCGCCGCCAACATCCCCGACGGCAATGCTTTTTGCTGAGGTTTGGTCGTAGGCCGTTGGATTCAGCCCAGCCCCAATCGGGACTTTGAAAACGTTCACGCCGTTGGCCCCGGCGTTCGGATCGCTGGGCTCACCGGAACCAAACGCTGTGTCGCGCACCCACATGGCGCCGGTGGTTGAAGTCGGTGGTGTGGTAATCGGGTTGCTGCCATCTCCGCCGTCGAAACTCCACAGATCGGAATCACTCCCTGCCCAGATTATCCTCTGCTGGCTGCTGGGAGGAACCGGATGCGGGCGAACCCACGCCCCGCTGCCGAACGTGAACAGCCCAACCAGATTGCCAGAGCTATCGGTTTTGATCCACGGCTTGTCCTGATCGTCCACGCTGGGCGTGGTAGGCCCGAGGTTGAACGTGCTGTAGTTGCCGGGCAGGTAGGCGATTAACAGCGCAACGATGTCGTTCAGGAACGTCTGCGGGGATGAGGGATAACAGTAACCGGGAGCTAGGTTGCCGTTGGTGATTTGGATCAAAGCGTTCTGCATAATCTAAGGATACATCAATGTTGGGTTACTGACACGACATCCATTTGCAAGAACTGCCCGCCATCGGTGGTGGCTCCCTGCGAGTTGTAGTACGGGTCTTGCACGATAGCCGGGTTCAGCGGCGGGTCGGTGTCGGCGGGCGTGAGCACCCAATGATAGTAGGGAACGGGTCCGGGGTTTAGCACCGAATTCTGGAACAGAGAGAAGCCGACCGGGAACGGGCCTGCCATCGAGGTCACTATCGGAACCCCGGCGGGCGGCGTGCCGACAAAACCGTTATCCACCTGCACGCCATCTCCCGGCAGCGGATAGCCCGAGATGGCTTGCAACGTCAGCGAAGCCCCCACCGGAACCGCCGGAATGGTGATCTGATAATCCACCCCGCCGATGGTTTTGAGCTGCGAGCCGCTGGGGCTGTCCCAGTTGTTCAGGTAGTAACTGGCGTTGTAGGCGGGATTGGCGCAAGTGATTTTCAGCAAGTAAACGTTGTAGGTGGAGGCTCCGGGCGTGGCGTTGAGCAGGCACAGGTTTTGGGTTGCGCCCGCAACGCAGACGCCCGAAGTGTTGGGTTGGAGAGTGCCCCCGGTGTAATCGGAGTTGAGTTCGACGATGCCCCTGATCCTGAGAGTCAGATCGTAGGTCTGACCGGCGGTGCCGACCAGCGTGGTGGTGCTCGAAACATTCTCCGCGCAGAAGCAGCCCCCGATGTAGAGATACTGCTTGCACGGCAATAGCCACACCAACCCGCTGAGCTGGCCGGGAATCGGCGGTGGCGCAACGCCCATGAAGGGGTCGGGGTCGCAGCAAATGTTGTCGGTGTTCATCGGCTAATGCTGAACGACGGAAACCACGTCCACCTGGAGCCATTGACCCCCAAACGGTTGATTCACCACTGGGTTGATCGGTGGGTCGCCCGGCCCGGGGGTGATCGTGATGGGGTTGCCCAAGTGGTCAATGTTCTTGATCTCGTTCTGGTCGCCCCCGGAATTGGCGTTGAGCAGGAATTTCGATCCCGCCGGTACATTAAGAACGGTGAACGTGTAATCCACGGCCTTGCAATAGCTATGGTTGGACACCTGCCCGGAATCCCAGTTGTTCAGATAGTAGGTGAGGGCGAACGAGGGGCTCGCCGAACTGATAGCCAGGCTGTAGATATTGTATGGGTCGGCTGGCTGCGGCGTGCCCCCTAGGTTCAAGTTGTTGTTGGTCCCGCCAATGACGGTCCCGCCGACGTAATCCTTCAACTCCACCACACCGCGGATTCTCAGCGTGATGTCGTAATACACACCGGCGGCACCTTCGAGCTTGGCGCTGGTGCTGTAATTGTCGGCGCAAACACAGCTTGTGCTGGAAGCGTCAGAGAGGCACGGCAAGAGCCACAACAGGCCGTCAAGTTGGGCTTGCGGCGTGCAGGATAACCCCGCCTTAGCCTTGGCCACCGCCGCGGCATACGCCTGGGCGTCGGCGTCATCCTGCGAGCAATAAGAGGTGTATGTCCCGGCGGCAATCGTCGCGGTGTTTGACCCGGTGGCTGGCGGCGTGCAGGAGACTGTAACGGTTTGCTCGGCGTTCTTGAACAGCGCGGCGGGGCGCAGCGCGTTGTTGTCCTCCGGCTGGTCCACGCAGTAGATGCGGAACTGCTTGAGTTCGCCGTAGCCGTTGAATTCCAGGCGAGGTTGAAACTGGTAGCCCGTCCGCCACTTCCGGTTGTTGCTCGATGAATCGAAGTCATCCGCCGGGCGCGGGAACTTGATGGGGCTGCGCTGTTCATCCCGCAGATTGAGCGGCCCCGTGCAGTCGGCGGGATTGCACGTCTGGTTGGGAGAGCACACCCCAGAGTTTGCCCAGGGCCGCCAACAGGGGTTCTGGTCGGATCGGTACTTGAGGTTGTAGGTGAGCGTGCCCGAGATGTCCTGCAATACCATGCGTGCGGATTCCAGGGCCTTGAACCTGTCGGAGTCCCCGCAGTTGTAACTCGGAAAATCCAGCGTCCAGGGAATGGCATCCGTCTCGTTGTCGAATTTCAGATCGGGAATGATTTCCCAAAGCTCAATCTGATTACTGTCGTTGAGCGTGTAGGCAAAGCAGCGGTCATTGTTGTTAACCGTCCCCACCACCGTCTGAAATATGCGTTCCTTCGCCCAAATCCCTTCCCAGCACGGCGGGTTCTTGCCGCGCAGGCTCGAAAGTTCGTTGAAGTCAATCACCGCCAGCCCGCGAAACCAGACGCCCCGGATGCTCTGCACGGGTGAGACCGTCATCAGCAGGCGGTTGTCGAACAGCACCGCCGAACCGTGCTCAAGAAGCTGGGTGGTGTCGTAGGCGAGGATGCTATTGACCTCGTTGGACATCGGGGAATTGCCCCATCGCTCGCGGAATTCCCGGCGGGCCATCATGTAGCTGCGAATGCCGTCCAGCGCGCGATACCAGATGTCGGTGTTGATCAGGATGGTCGAATCCTGGCCCAGCGGCCCCTTGATCGGGTTGGCCGTTTGCAGGGCGTTGGACAGGTTCTTCCAGGTTGTGCGGTCGAACGGCAGGTTGACGGTGAACACCATGTTGGGCTGGCCGATGATCACCGGCCCCTGACCAAGCTGGGTGTCCTCCATCGCCACCCCGCGCATTGCCAGAATCGGGCCGACGTTGCTCGGCGCTCCAAACACCCGCGCCACAAAATCCCCGCCTTCGTTCAGGTAATTGTTGTCGCTGAATTGCAGCAGGTCGTAGGTGGTGCCGCTGTTTTCAAACACCAGGTTGCCCGCCCGGTAGCTCTGGCGGTCGGGGAGGGCCACCAACAGACGCCCCATCGCGTAGCACATGACGTTGCCCACCGGAACCTCCGAGGCGGCGGGGTTGGCCCGGCGCGAGGTTGAGCCATCGAAGATTATGGCCGCCGATTGGTTGTCCTGATAAATCGCGTATTGCTCGGCCTGGCACCACCAGCCCATTTGCAGCCGCCCGGAGTTGCGGCCTGTCGCGGGCGTGATCTCCGACACCGACCACTTGTCGATCTGGATGGCGAATTGGCGGCCGCCCTGGGAGGAAAGCAGCGAGGAGGAAAACGCGCCGTTGTAGAAGGACGCCCGCTGGAACAGCCCGGTCTGGAAATTGCGGGCGACCGCCACCGAGTTGAACACCAGGATGGCCGGCGTGTGGATGATGTTCCCCGCCTGCGCGGCGGTCAGGTTTTGGAGCGTGACTTGCGTGGGGGAATCTATCGAAAGCAGGTTCAGGGCGTAAGGTCCAACCGACACCGAGGGCGAGTTGATGTCAATGTCCGCCGTGCTGGCGACCGACACCGACACCCCGGCGTTGACCGGCGGGATGGCAAACGGTGCGGTAATCGCTGTCGTGGAGAGGAAGGTAAGCGGGCGTTTGATCCAGCCGGAGCGCGGACGTGCCCGCCCGCCGCGAACGGTAGCATTCGAGGCGGCGGCCAGCATGTCGCGCGGCAACAAGTCTGGAGGCGTGTTTTGGTCGATCCCGCCTGCAAAATCCAAATTGCCATCCGTCAGGAAGGGTCTATTGTCGGCTTGTTTCACAGCGCATTGGCCATTCAGCGTTGCTATAAGCCAATGTTGGCCTTATTGTCCAATAAAATCGCGTTACTGAAACGTATGCCGCAAGTCCCGCCAATCGTAGGAACGCCCGACCAGATTGATGTTTTCAAAATCGGCACCAGCACCCACCGTGTCCAGATCAACCCCGCCTTGATGGCGATGATCCAATCTCTCACCGAAAGGGTGAATCAAGTAGCCGCTTCGCAGTCCTCGACTTCCAAAGGGGCGGCGAGTCCGTCCATCGTCACCGGTCAGGTGCCGCTGTCTCAGGGTGTCGCCAACGGCTCGGTGTCCAATCTCGGGCTTCCTTCCGCTCCGCGCGCAATTACAGCCTGGGTGTCCGGTCCCGACCCAGGACTGGCCATTACCGCGCACATCACCGCCGGCAGCGCGACCACCAACGGGTTCCTCTACAATTTGAGCGCCCAGCCGGATTCGGACGGCTATTACCTGAGCTACATCGCCGTACTATGAAGAAGAAGGTTCTCATCGGGTTTTTGGTCATGCTTGGCTTGGCGATTCCCGCGCTGGTCAGAACGCCGCTGTTCCAGTCGTTTCTCCAATCGAACATGGATGGCGCCGGGTATTCCATCACCAACCTTTCGTCGGTATGGGCCACCAACTTCTTTGACGCCGCGACGGGCATTGAGTTGACCAACGAGTTCGTCTCGCCCTCGACGGCCACCAATATCGCGGCTCAACAGGCCCGGTTCGCCACCAACGGGATGCTTTCTGCCGTGCAGGTGACTAATGCGGCCATCCAACAAGCGAGCTACACCACCAATGGTATCTTCGCCACGATCACCAATGCCGCAATCCAGCAGGCCGCTTACGTCACGAATGCTTTGTTGAGCGCCACCCAGACTACCAATGCTGCGGCGCAACAAGCGAATTGGGCCACGAATGGAATTCTCTCAGCGCAGCAGGTGACGAATGCGGCCTCACAACAAGCCCAATATGCGACTAACGGACTGGCCATAATCGCGGGCAGCAATATTACCGTGACAACCAACGGTGCTGGCAGTTTCACCATTGCCTCGACGGCATCAGGAGGAGCGACAGGGGCGATCACCAATAATTCAACGCAGGGCACGGTAAACCTGCAAGGGCCGGTGAACAGCACCAACGGCGTGTATCAAGGCACTACCACGCTCGCTTTTACCAGAGGCACAAACGTCATCGTTGACTTTTCAACCGGAACGAGATTTAAGTTGTTGCTCACCACCAATGCATGGCTGATCCCGTCGAATATCAACTCGGTTTTGGACTCCGACTTCGTCCTCAAGACCTTCATGGCCAGCCCCGGACTGTTTACGGTTGGTCTTGGGACCAATACGCTTGGGCAGAGGTTCACCATTCCCGGTGGGGTTTCTTTCACGGCAACCACGAACGTTGGCGCGGCAGACCTTTACACCATGATGGCCGACTACACGGGCACCAACACCTGCATTGTGTTGGCCCCCAACTTCAAATGAGGGCCTTGCTATTTTGCACCCTGCTGATTTGCGCATCGGCTTCGGCTCAGATTGCGCTTTGGAATAAGACGCAACGGGCGATTGTGCCGCAAGGGTTGGTTGGCTACTGGACGCTGGATGTGGCGGATTGCCAGAATGGCAAGGTATGGGATTCAAGCGGGACGGCAACGGGCGCGTTCACAGTCGCAGTTCCAACCCAAACAAATGGCGTGGTTGGTCAAGGCATGTTTTTCAACGGAACACAGTATGTGGATACCACGACTTCATCGAACGCTTGGTATAACTTCAAGACCGGGACTGTGTGTTTGTGGTGCAAGGAACGGGATACAGGCGGCGAAACCATTCCGTGGTCGGCCTCGTCCACCAGCGGCACCAGCACTGAAATTTTTATCGAGGAAGATTGGCGGTCGGGAAATAAGTTTTGGAACATCTGTTGCCGGTATAACGGGACAACTGAGTGGCAATATACGATCTACATTCCGGGGGGCTACGCCAGCAACAACTGGGTTCACATCGCCATCGCCCAAAATGGGGTTGCGCCGACGTTTTTTACGAATGGGGTTCTGTCAACGATGACAGGAACAACTACCACGGCCCCGTCATATTGGCTGAGCAACATTTTGTACTCAGCAAACTCCAAGCCCGCGAATACGATTTCTATTGGAGTGCTGCGTCGAAGCACGGGGTTGGTCAGTCAATACGCGGGGGCGGTGGATGATGTGCGGGTTTACAACTACGCGCTTTCGGCAGCGCAGATCGCCAGCATTTACAAGGCGGGACACTGAGCATGGCCTCCAAAGCCCCGCCATTGCCTGAGCCGCTGACCGAAGCCGATTTCTTCGCCTACCGCCACGCCTACGCCAATCGCTTCAAAGGCCCGGTCCCGCGCCTGGAAATGTTCCGGCGCATCGCCGACACGCTGATGCCCAACTGGTTTGAGTGGCACCCGTGGACCAACCGGATGGTGGAAGCCCTGGGCCGCTACAGGTGGGAGGCATGGTCAGGGTGTTCGGGAAGCTCTAAAACGTGGAACAGCGCCAATTACGCCTGCTTGTGGTGGCTGATGGCGCCAGAGGAATCCTCCGTTATCTTCTGCTCCACGACGATGAAGATGCTGCGGCGCCGCGCCTGGGCGTACATCCAGAAATTCGAGCAGCGGTTCTCCGAGCGCATGGGCATGAAGGTTGGCAACTTTGTGGACTCCCGCACCGTCTGGCAATGCCAGCAGGGGGACGACCTGCACGCGATGTTTTGCGTGGCCGTCGGTGAGGGGGATGCCAACAAGATTGCGGCCAACATCCAGGGCATTCACACCCGCCGGCAGTTGGTGATCATTGACGAGGCCGAGGCGGTGCCCAGCGCGATCTGGAAAGCCTGCGCCAACCTCTACTCCTACCCGATCAACGCCGGTGGCGAATTCATCCTTCTGGCCATCGCCAACGCCCGCTCGCGCCTGAGCCAGTTTGGGCGCTTCTGCGAGCCCGCTAACGGCTGGAATTCCGTCAGCATTGACACCGACGAGTGGGAGACCAAGCCGCAGTTGGACGGCACGCCCGGGCACGTCCTGCGCTTTGACTTCCGCAAGACCCCCAACATCACGGAGGGCCGCACGGTCTCGCATCACCTGCCGACCAAGCAGCACGTCGAGATGACGCTCAAGGCACTGGCCGCGCGCGGCGCCGAGAATGACCCAGAGCATTGGGCGTACAACCTGAGCTTCCCCGTCCCGGAGGGCTTTGCCAAAACAGTGTTCACCGAGACGCTGTTCGACAAATACGACGCCTACGGCAAGCTCACCTTCACCGGCAACCGCTTCATGATCATCGGCACGCTCGATCCCGCCTACACCGGCGACCGCCCGGCCCTGCGATTCGGGGCCTTCGGGGAAATCGAAACTGGCAAGATGGGCATTGAATCCATGCCGCCCATCGTCCTCTACACCGACACCACCAGCAAAGACCCGATTCGCTACCAACTTGTTCGGCAGGTGCGCCAGCATTGCGCCAACGTCATGTGGCGCGGCCAGAAATACGAGTGCAAGCCGGAGAATTTCGGGTTTGATGCCTCGGGCGACGGCGGGATCTGCGATATTGCCATCCAGGAATGGAGCCCGGAGATCATCAAAATCCAGTACGGGGGTTCTGCCAGCGACGAGCCGTGCTCGCATGAGGACCGGCGCCCCGCCAGCGAGGTCTATAAAAACAAGCGGGCGGAAATGTATTACCGCACCCGCAGCGCCATCGAGTCCAGCCAGATGAAGGGCTTGGATAAGGACACGGCCGCCGAGCTTTCCACCCTCGAGTACTCGGACACCCGGCCTGATGGCAGCATCAAGCCGATCACGCTGATGGACAAGAAGGAGTATCGGGTGAAGTTCAACAAGTCGCCGGACTTGGCTGACTGCTTCGTCCAACTCATCGAGGTCGCGCGCCTGCGCGGGTTCTCCCTCACCGCCCGCGGCAACACCATCCAAACGCTGGTCGAGGCGGACAAGGAGGCGCAAGTCGCCCAGGCCGTTTACGAAACCGCCGACACCGCCGCACCATCGGAAATCATCGAGGGCGTCGAGGACATGGTGGAGGAGGTCTGGTGAAACTCATCGTTCGCTCGCCGGGCCAACTTCCATACGGCGGAAAATATTCACTGAACCTCCCCGAGCTTGGCATCGTCGGCTGGGGCCAGAATTACTTCGATCTCAAGGAACGCGTGGAAGCCTGGCGCCACGCCAACGGCTGGCCTGTCGGGCTGGGCTTTGACGAGGAATTGCAGGCGGCGGTCTGCCGCGATTACCCCGCCGAATGCACCATCGAACTGCCGCCCGCCCTTCCCGCCCCGCAGAAAATCGGCTGGGGGGACGTGATGCGCGGGACGGTGATGATGGCCAAGAACAAGCTCGCGGGCTCGCCCACGGTCTCCGACGAGGAAGCCAACCGCCGGGCCGAAATCTGCGCGCGGTGCATCCTGCGATCCGATTACACCAGCCCGTGCCCACTGTGCAAAGACCTGGAGAATTTGGCGGTCTCAATGGTGGGGGCACGCACCACCAAGTTTGACGGCCGCCTGCAACGCAAGGCGTGCGCGATATGTCATTGCTTCCTCGGTGCCAGCGTGTGGGTTGATCTCGATCTCCAATGGTCCGTCCTGTCCGACGAGCAGAAGGAACAGTTCTGGGTGGCCCATCGGGAGATCGGCTGCTGGAAGTGCCCCACCACCTAAAACACTTATTGCATAATAGGTGTTGACAGGGGATTGGCTTGGTGTAGGCTTTTTTCATGAACGAACCAATCCACATCATCAGCCTCGGCGCTGGCGTGCAGAGCAGCACAATGGCCCTGATGGCTGCCGCTGGCGAGATAACGCCGATGCCGGTTGCGGCGATATTCGCGGATACCCAGGCTGAACCAAAGTCCGTTTACACGTGGCTGGACTGGCTGGAAAAGCAGTTGCCGTTTCCGGTGCGCCGAGTGACGGCGGGCAGCTTGGTTGATGACGCCTTGAGGATTCGTGAGCGCAAAGACAAAACCGGATTCTGGTCTCCGTCTGCGATTCCCCACTACTCAATCAACGCCGATGGCAGTGACGGTCACGGGCCGCGCCAATGCACTCACGATTTCAAACTGCTTCCACTGGGCCGCGAGACGCGCAAGGTCCTGTTGGAACACGGCGCAAAAGAATGCGTCACATGGATTGGAATTTCTATTGATGAAGCTGCCCGAATGAAAGAAAGCCGTGTGCGGCATATCGTTCACCGGTGGCCGCTGGTTGATCTCTGCATCAAACGTTCGGATTGTCTTGCGTGGATGGCTGAGCGCGGGTTCCCCAAGCCTCCGAGAAGCGCGTGTGTGTTCTGCCCCTACCACTCAGACCGTGAGTGGCGGCGACTAAAAACCGAGGAGCCGGCCGAGTTTGACTATGCTGTGAAGTTTGAGCGGGATTATCAAGCGGTGAAAAAGACAACACTGTGCGACAAGAACGTTCAATTTTTCCTTCACTCGAAACGCGTTCCTCTAGACCAAGTGGACTTTTCCACCGAAGAAGAGCGCGGCCAACTCAACATGTTCAATAACGAGTGCGAGGGGATGTGTGGGGTATGACAAAAGCACATTCCTACCTCCGGGTCTCCGGCAAGGGCCAGGTTGACGGTGACGGCTTTCCCCGCCAGCGCGCGGTTATCGAAGCCTACTGCCAGGCCCACAACATCATTATCGAGCGCGAGTTCGTGGAGCAGGGCGTATCGGGCACCCTCGATGCCTTCGACCGGCCGGCCCTCACCGACCTGATGGTGGCGATCAAGGCCAACGGGGTGCGCCTGGTGCTGGTCGAACGCGCCGACCGGCTGGCCCGCGACCTGATGATCTCCGAGATCCTGCTCTCGGAGTTCCGCAAGCTGGGCGTGAAGGTGATTGCCGCCGACAGCGACACCGACTTGAGCGTGGAGGACAAAGACCCCACCCGCACGCTCGTCCGCCAGATGTTGGGCGCCATCGCGCAGTTCGAGAAATCCTGCATCGTGCAGAAGCTCCGCGCCGCCCGCGCGCGCGCGCGCCGGGACAACGGGCGGTGCGAGGGGAGAAAGCCTTACGGGAGCAAGCCCGGGGAGCATGGGGTGTTTGATTACATGAAAGAACTGCGCGCGGAAGGCAAGTCGTTCAAAGCCATCGCCCAAATCCTGAACGAGAAGAACATCCCCACCCGCGTTCGAGACGCGGCGTGGCACCCGACTACGCTGGCCAGGATTTTGGGGAGGGGTTAGCCGTCCCGCTGGCAAACTTCGATCACAGCCGATCCTTCTTTCAGTATCACGCGGATAAGGTCCGGCGGATTGGCGTTGGTGCGCTCGAAACCCACGTTCTTGCCGATGGTCTTGCGGATCACCCACCGGCCAATGATCGATACGTTGGCTGGCGGCGGCGCTGGCATGTGCATTTTTTCTTCCCCATTTGAGGAGGCAAAAGTGCGTACGGTCTTGGATTTCTGCCCCAGCGCCTGCCACTCTGCATTCCCCTCACCATGCTTGGGAATCCACAGGCGCGCCTGTTCCTCCACCGACCGCACCGACCGCTCGCCCAACGCGCGTTTCAGTTCCAGCCGGCTCATCTCGCGCACCGTCTTTTTCGAGACGACAGGCTTGCCGTTGGCTACCCGAACCACGACATCAATCGGCTGGCTGCACAGCCGCGCCTGTTCGTCGTAGGGGTATCCCATAAGCCGGCGGACCGGCATCGCCGGGGAGATCAAAAGCTGCGGATGAAGCTGTTTTCTGCCGATTCGCTCGATGGTTTCGAGCATGTCCACCGTCAGCAGCGGCTCGCGCTGGATAATCTTGCGGTACACCCCAGGATCGTCCTTGCGCATTTCCACCAACAACCCGCCCGCGGCCTGCCAGCATTTAATGCCCTCGCGGAGCATTATCAGGAAGGTCTCGACGGCTTCGGCTCCGAGTTTGACCAGGGCGTTAACGGTTTTGGCTGGCAAGTTGGCTGGTTGCATAAAACATTCTGAATGCTCTGCGGGATCGGAAGGCTTGAATCTCGGCCCGCTTTCGTTCAATGGTTTCGGGCGTGATCGGGCGCCCTTGTTGTCTGAGTTGCTGCACGGCGTAATGATTGGGAATCCTCGACACCCGGCGCTTCTGATAGCGGATAACCCTCTCCAGGTTTCGCGCCTTCCATCTGTAGGTGTACTCAGCCCAGTATCGGCCCCTGTGCGGGTCTCTGGGATGCTTGCGCCGCCAGCGCCGGCTGCTGTAACGGCGGATCACCCGAATTCTCGCCTTGAGTTCCAGCGGGCTGAACACGCTCTCAAGCCTGCCGTTGTCAGGATTGCGTTGAGTAGTGGCGGGGTTCACGAACAATCCGGCTGTTTCTGCCATTTGACGATGGCAAACCTTCGGGATTGCGCAATCGGCCCCTCGGCGTTGCAGTGCATACAGTGAACCCAAAAGCAAAACTCCACGTCGTCATCGCCGCGTACCGTCAGGTCCGCACTGCCGCAGAATGGGCAGGGAAGCATGGATTGCCCTTCGGTTTCAAACTCAGTCGGGGCGTTTGCTTTATCCCGGTTGCGCTCAGCGATTAACTCAAGGGTGAGCTGACTCATACTCTGGAATCCGATTAGACTCCGATCTGATTCTCTCTACCAAGCAAATCCGGCGCGCCCAACTCCTTGCGCTCCATCACCGATACCAGCGTCCAGCCGCGCCATTGGTGTCCGGCCTTGCCGTCTGTGCGCTGGAGGTTGTTGAAGCCCCCGACCGCCCGCTGCCAGAGCGCCAGCTTGGACATCGGGCGCTCATCCGGCAGGAATCGGTGTTCGTTGGCCCGGCACCACGATTGCAGGTTGTCGAATTCGTGAATGACACCCCGCGGATCCCGGATGATCCAGTGAAGCGCCTTGTGATGGTCGGGCCGGTCTCTGGCGTCTCGCCCAAACCCATGCGTGCCCGTCAGGGCCTTTGCGATGGACTGCCGGCGTCTGGCTTCGGCTTCCGGCGGCAGGTCTGTCGGCCGCAGTAGTCCTTTTAAGGATGCCAGACGATGTTCTTCAGAGAGTTTTCGCCCGGTGAGCGCCTTCGAGATGGCCGCGCGCGTTTCTTCCGGCACGGGCCGCCCACGCCGTGGCGCGCACCGTTTCTCCACCAACTCGCGGGTCTGGTGGCGCATGGTTGAAAACTTGGATTCATCCTTCCAGGCAGACTTCAAGCCGCGCGACTGGTTCTGCGACCATTCGGGCGAGTGCTTCTTGCCGCGGAACTGGTGCCCGCGCACGTATCGCCGAGGACGCCCATGGTTGTCGGGTCCAAGTTCCGTCTGACAGCCGCAGAGGCATAGGGTTTTCACACCCCAACTGTGCCACGCCGTTACAGCATTGCAACCCGAAAGTTGTTGCCAACCCCCGCCCGGTGGGCTTATGGGTTGGGCAATGATGGATTGCGAGTCCAGTTGTCATACAGGATTTCGGACCCGGCAGGCAACCCGGAGCCCGGAAGTTGACGGCACCAAAACGTCTTCTGCCCCCATTGCTCGCAACGGTGGGGGCTTTTCTTTTCTATGAGCCGCGGCGGCGCCATCGGAACACCCTGCACGCTCCACCGAGTTCCGGCAAAGTGGTTCCGACCCCGCCCCCGTGACAAATACCGCGCCAAGCTTATGCGCCGGCAGATCGCCAGAGATGCCCTCCCCGGCAACTCCCAATACATCATTTTCTCGAAGTCCACGCCCGATAACCGCATTCTCGCGCAGCCGCCGATGGTAATCGACGGACACCAGATACCTCCCTCTGGTCCGGGCCTGACCGCCCGGGCTCCACTCGTAGCGTCAAACGAGAGTAGGCCCCAACGTGGTGTTGGCCAGCCGAACAGTCCAGCGCGAGACGCGACTGCGGTGTTTCCGACCGGGACAGCCCAGCCCTGTTTGGCCAACGGCAGCACGTAAAGGCCAGTCGCCCGGCAGGCATTACCGCCCCCGGCAGGCTCTGAGGCAACCGCCAGCAGTTGGACGATCTCCAACCGGCGCCGCAGACCCATTTGGACTTCCTGTGCCTAGACAAAACCAGCCCAATCCATACTCAACTTCAACTCGGTTCCAGTCTCAGGTTTGGTGAATCGCCAACCCGGAAACTTCCCAAAAACCCAGGATTTCAAAAGGCACCCCTTGCGCTCGACGCGGGTGCCGAAAGGGGGCCGCCGGGGTCCTCGTCCGGGTCCTGGGCCGCGAAAAGAATTCTTACCGCCGGCCAGGCGCCGGGAGCCACCGTCGCGGCCGGCTCGTGACAGGATGGCTCAGCCCGGAAGTGTGACACGCACGATTTCTGTAGAAATGGTGTGCGGTTTAGTCCTGCCCCTCGCGGATGGGCGGAACCTGGATCGGCTCGGGCGCGGGGGCTGGCGGTGGAAGCTGCGCTGGTGCTGGGGCCGGCGTGACCACGGCTTGGATCGGGCGGGCGAACATCCCGGCAGACCATGCGCCCGCGGGTGCGAGTTGCTGCGGAGGCTTCGTCGGGCCGGGATCGGAGATGCCGAGCAGCTTGCGCTGACGGTCGAGGAGCACGTCCAGGGACTTCAGGAGCTGCGCGCGGTGATGGGGCTCAAGCGCCGTCCGGCCGCAGTGGGGGCAGGTGCCGGCGTCATCCGATAAAACGGCGCGGGTGCGTGCTATCTGCTCCTTCACGAGCCTCATTTGCACTCGGATTGCGGTTTCTGCCGTTGTTGGGGAATCTGGCGTCTGCGCTTCCCGTGCGGCTTTGCGCAGTTCGGCTTTAAGCCGGCGGCTTTTGACGGAGGCGAGGCCGCCAAGCTTCGAGAACTGGTGTCCGGGTTGGAAGGGGCGGCCGCGCGGTTTGGGCTTTGGGGCGGCTGGTGGGGCTGGCGCCGGGGTTGCGGCAGTGACCATGCCTCACGTTGACTCTCGCCGCGGTTGCCGTCAAGCCCTGATTTTGTGTCAACCTGGTTGCCGGTGGAGGTTGACGGTTACAAAGCAGCAACGATGCCAATCGGGCCGGAGAGCGTGAAATAAATCCTGATGAAAAGAGCGAAAGTTGTTGCAATGCTGTAACGGCTGGCCGATGCTCTACTTGTGATTCGGCATATTGAAACAGTTTTCCCCGCGGCTGGCGCCTCTCTGGCGCGTGTTGCGCCGGCCGAATCACACGCTGGCCGCGGGGATTTTTCTACAGGATCGACGATGAAAAACGACAAGCATATAGGCGGTTCAGTGGTTCGGAAGAATGCGACCCACAAAGGCATGTGGGACATTATGGAAACCAGGGCTGGAATGCTCACCGGCAAGGCCAGCTTCACCGGCACCATGAAAGAAGTTCGGGCTGCTATCCGTCTCGGAAATCGGCTGGCTCGCTAACCCTCCATCACTATGACGACAAAACACACTCCCGGGCCGTGGACATTGGCCGGGAAAGTTAATCACGAGACCCACCCAAAGATGGCCGATTGGCGACAGGACGTGCTTGGGCCGCCAGATGCGAGCCGCGGCGATTCCTGTCTGGTCGTGGCGACGATCATGAATCGGGATTGCCCGCGGGGCGAAGCCAATGCCCGCCTAATCGCCGCGGCGCCCGAGCTGATCGGCTTACTGAGCGACGCGGCGAAGATGTTGGACCATCTCACCGGCCAGAACCTTGAAGCCTATGCGCGGGCATTTGCGGCTCTGGCTGTCAAAGCCGTGAAGAAAGCGGGGGCAGCATGACACCACTCGAAGCTCTAAATCTCTTGACTGACGTGCAGCAAGACTATGCCGCGATGGTCCGGGAGTTGAACCGACACAAGAAACTCGCGAACCCGGTTGATCCGTGGTCGCTGCCACTAATGGAACGCATGACCAAGGCTCGGTGCGATCTTGCAATGGCTGCTGGCTGCAACTTCGTGCGCAACCCGGAGAGAGCCATCCAGAAAGCGAGGGGGCAATGAGCAAGTGGGACATTCTGCCGAGCGATCACCCAACGGTGATTCGTAGGCTTGTGAAAGAGTTAAACCATCGGCCCGCCGGGTTCTACTTCAACGGCGGACGATTCAATCAGGCTCGCTTTCACAAGGGCCGGTTGGAAATCCGCATGGGGCATGACCACTGGACTGTGGCCGGTTTTGAATCAGTGTTCGGTGATGGCAACGGCGGCACGATTTGCGCGTCTCGCACCCGCTGCGGCTACTGATATGAATGAAGCCTTTACGCTTGTTACCGTTTCAGTGCGGATTAGCTGCGATGGACGCGGGCTGACCAAAGCCGAGATTAAAGCCAAGTGCGCGAAGCTGGCAAAGGTCGCTGTGGGCCGTTCTCGCACGCGATATGCAAGCGCCGTATGTGAGGATATGGAGGAGATAACTGACAACAGGCCGCAACGGCGCTAGATGTTCAGACACCACGGGGACAAGCGCCCCGTGAGGTCTGGACAGAAACCAGAGCCCGGCGACGGGTAAAACAACAACCGGGGCGAGAACCAGCCCCACAACGAAAGAAATAAAACGGTATGAAAATGAGCAAACGAGCAGAATCCGCACTCCTTAACACCTATCGCGTAATCGCGGCCAATCAACCGGCCTTGCATGGCCTGGTGCAGTTCGCCGCGCAGAACCCCGGCCTTGACGCCCGAAACTACGTGACGGCTCACAGCCACGACGCGGACGGCTGGCGGGCTTATCGGCAGGAGGCCCGCGCCATCAATCAGGATTGGCAGCACTTCAAGACCGCGCTGGCGATTGCGGCCCAAGAGGGCGTTACGGACAAGGAAATCATCGAGGCCGCGCCACGGGCGTACAGTGGGCGGCTGACTTGGATCAGCAAGGACTTTTTGCGCGAGAAGCACGGTTTGAATGCGGATTATACCCCTCGCTGGGATTACACGCCCGGCCAATACTTCCCCACTGAATACCGCAAGGCGGCTTGCGCTGTCCTTGAAGCGGCAACGCGGGCGATCCGGCAGTCCCGGCCGCCAACGGTTGCCAACGTCGAAACCATCGCGCAGCTAAAGGCGCTGAACGAGAAGAACGGCGGGTGCTGGTTCGGGGCGTCTGAAATGCGCTTCTTTGGAACCCGGATTGAAAGCGGGATCATTCGCGGGCGATTCTTCATCACCAGCGAGCAGCGAGAGAGCGACACCCCGCGCAAGTTCAGTGTTCGGTCTTTCGATGCCCAAGGCGACGTTGACACCGTGGGCGAGTTCCACGCCTACGGCACCAAGGACGAGGCTATCGCCGCCATCCCAACCGAGGAGCCCGTAGCCGCCTAAAGCGCCGTCCTCCGCTGTCTGGCCCTGGCAATGTCGGGGCCAGCAAGCGGCGGATGCCGCGAAACAACAGGATTGAATATGCGCAACGTAAACAGAATAGACTGGATTGAAAGCTATCGGCGTGCGCGCCGCGTCGCTTGGGAGAAGCTCTGCGGCTCCCGCCCGGGCACGGGTGGTTACGCCCTGCCCTATGAAGACCCGAGGCACGATACGCACGCCCGGATCATGGCCAAACTGATTAGCGGCGTGCGGCGTGCCATTGACCGCGCCAATGCCAAGGCCGCCTAACCCACACCGGAGAAAGCTATGAGCAACCACAATGGAGAAACCCCAGCCTTTCCCCAGCCAATGGCCGCCATGCCGGACGGCACGATGTATGTGACTGCCGAAAAGCATTGCGACTGGGCCGGCCTATCGAAGCGCGAGGAGTTCGCCAAGGCGGCGCTAATCGGCATCCTGGCCGGCAGGTCCGAGGACTTTTCAGAAGTGCTTTGCGCCAAGTCCGCCATCGAGTGCGCCGACGCGCTTCTGGCCGCGCTGGCCCAACACCCCAACAATCAGGGTTGACATGCTCCCGCGATGGAATAGGTTGGCGGTGCGATGCAGTTTGACGGAAAAATCTCCTCGCTCCTTGGCGCAATTTGGGCGCAAAGCCCGAACTGCATCGCAGCCTTGGGGCGAGGTTTTTTCGTTTATGCCGGACTCGAAAACCCAAAGCGCCTATAAGCGGTACCTGCGTTCTGCCCATTGGAAAAAGCTGCGTTCTGAAAAACTAAAGGCTTGCGGCGAGCGGTGCAATCGCTGCGGTTCTGCGGAGGAGATAAACGTCCACCATCTGCGCTATCGGCTATGGTTTGACTGCACCCAAGACGATTTAGAAGTCCTATGCCATGAGTGCCATGCGGCAGAGCATGGACGAAGAACGCCACGCCCGAAGAAGCGGGCCGGGTTGAAACTGGCCATAGCCTACGCGGACTCCGCGCCGCCCAATCGGTTTATGAATAAGCCGCTTAGTCGGCTGCTGAATGGCTGTCTGTTTCTTCAACGGTTCAACGGTCGGCGCCCGTTCTATTTGAGCGTAAGGGCGGCGGGCAAGATCGCGGGACTCGATAACCCATTTCATGCCGCCGCCTATCTCCGAGAGCTGCAGCGGATCAAGTGGCTGACGCTTATCCGAAAAGGCGCATCCGAGGGCAGACAGGCCAGCGTATGGAAGATCCAAAAACCACAATGAACGCTTTTAGACGGTTGTGCGGCAACGAATCTATTGCGGTGACTGCCCCGCACCGGCCATGTGGAACCGGCAGCGCAGCCTCCACTCCAGAGCGCGAACCTGGGGAATGTAATCACAGTGGGCAAAGCGCGGGCGATAGCGACCGTGCAGCCGTCTAATCCATCTCCAATGAAATCCAACCGTGAAATCCTGGGCGAGTGGGTTGCGCATCGGCAGGACATTCTCCTGGCCGTGGTGCGGGCCGCTCAGCGCAGCTTCAACTACCGGATGGACCTTGCCGATCCGTGGCTCAAAGGCGCGTGGCAGTCCTGGCAAGCCGAGTGCGCGGCCATTGATGAGCTTTACGGGTTCCACACGATTTACTTCGACATCTGACCCATGAAAGCCCCAAAACCCAATATGACCGACCGCGAGCGGATTCTAACCCACCTTGCTTGCGAGGCGGCAAGTGCGACCATCCTCGGAGGCATCGGAGATTTGCGCGAGCGAAAACCGCAGTGGCGACCGTCGGAGCCGGGTGAGCCGATGGCGGGACAACTCGTCAGAGCGTCAACATCCTGGTGGCGGTTGGACCAATACGCGATTGCGTGGTGTGTCGGGCGCGGTGATCCTGGCGCGAAGTATAACGAACGCGACACACCAAAAATCCGGGCGATAGGCGAAGAATACTGGATTTGGTTTTTCAACGAGTCCTTCGACATCTACAACGGGGACACCAGCAGCCCGGTGTTTTTTGAGGGCTGGCACCGCGAGTATTTTGACAAGGTTCTGCGGGCAATGCCTAAAGCCGGGGATGGCTGGCGCTACAGGTTCGGCGGGATAAAGCTCAACGGCACCGCGGCGACTCTGACCGTGCGCCCGCACATCTGGTTTGCCAAGGAGGTTCACGGCGATAAGGGCGACGAGCCGTTCACCATCGAGTTGCCAATGTCCAAGAATGTCCGCCAGCGGGAACTTGTTGAAAGCCTGAAAGCTGGCGGGTTCGGAACGAAGTGGAATAAACCATTAACGAAAGGAACAGAATGAACACTGAACCGTATCCACCCATGCCCAACATCCCGCCGATAACCACCCGGCTTAATCCACCGCCACATTTGGTGATCGAACCGAAGGGCGAGCGGCCATCAAACGATGCTCACCCACGGGCTGCTGAGATTGACGCAGCTATTCACGCCGGGGCGCTGCTTCACCCAGCCTGCCGTCGCATCGAGATTGCCGAGGCCGTGATGTTCTCCGAGCCCGTCAGAGTCGAGACGAGCCGGGAGCGGGCGCTGGAACTGGCCTGCCTGCAAGCCTGGAACGCTCTGGAATTGGGCTATCAGCACATGGCTAAGGCCGTGCTGCGACGGGCGTTGAAGGGGGAATTGTGAGCAGGCGATATAGGCATTACTCGTGCCGATACTGGCGGAACGAGGATAAGGGGAGGGAGTTTTTTCGCATACCGCTTGTTTGGCATCGAGTGACCAGAACCGAGTTTCCGCTCGGATCAACCCCGTCGCAAACCCATGTCCTGCTGATTACGGATGTGATGGGTTGTGGCCATATCGTCGCAAGTCCTATGGTGGCAAAGCGGGGGTCTCCGTATCGCGGACACGCCAAGCGGTGGGAGCGGTTTTGCGACGACCTATACGCCTGTTGGTGGGCTTATTTGCCTTGCGCCCTTCCTCCGCGGTTCCCGTATAAAAAATTGTATGCCGAGGCGGAGCTTGCTATCGGATACAGACGATGGAAAATCCACGAAAGCGCCGTCATGGATGAAGTTTCCGAGACGCGTCAATAACTATGAACCCCACCCCAGCCCTAATCCAATCCGGCGCCCATCGCCGTCGCCTGGCCGAAGCCTGGAAGCTTTACGAGGTCATAGACTGGTCCAAGTCCAACACCCAGATCGCCCGCGAGTTGCTGCTGTCCAGGCCGGCGGTGAGCAGGGCGAGGAAACGGAGGAGATTATGAGCGAACCCCAATGGCCAACCGTGCCGGCAATGACTGGGCTCGGCGGTGACATAAACCAGCAATGGCATGTTGCGATTAACGAATACGTGCTGCCTCTCAACAAGCCCGGAGGGCGCCCGAAGTGGGACGAAACTCGCTTCATGTACGACGCCAAGACCGACAGCCAAGAGGTTCCGCGATTGGCCTACCTGTTCAAGCAAGAGCGGACTGGAAAACTCCGCAAGGTGCACCAGCAATGCAGCCATAGCCGCCCCGAGGCCGTGCCGGATAATCACCTAACTTGCTGCCTCGGTGTGAAGTGTTCGGAGTGCCCGCACCTGAAAGGACTGGACGCCGCTAAAGTGTCGCCAGAAATGCGCGACTGGTTCAAAGCTTGGACGCGTGCAACCCACATCATCTCCAAGGGCGGAGACATGGCCGGTGAGGGCTACATTCTCACCGTTGACGACCGCATGTATTGGGACACAGTTTACAGCCATCTTGCGGCCAATCCAGATGAACTATGACTTCCGCCGCCCCGTTCGCGCCTAGTGCGTGCCCCTCGATGTGCGGGGGGCAACACCGATCCTGTCGGGCGGGGCGGCGATTCTCTCTGGAAATGAACCGGAAATGAGTTGGAAATGAACCCAAAACCAATTCCCCTTTGACATGCCCGTGAGTCGCCCAAAAAATATGTTGACGGGGTGGGGTGAAGGCCCTATGGTGGGGGCGTGAAGTTGCATCGTAGAAAATCCAATGCTGCCGCCGGTTGCCGTTCCCGCCTGGGATGCGACTTCACAAGGCTGGCGGTAGCATTGGCTTTTTTAAGGCAACCTTGTGAATGGCTACGCCAAAGTATTTGCATCCCTTTTCGACGGCTCACTCCGGGGCCAGTCCGATGAAATCCTAGTTTTCGTTTACCTGCTCTGCAACGCCACGGCCACCGGCGCCTCGGAGGTCCATCGGGATAAGATTTCAGACGACACCGGCCTTAGCCGCGCCCGGGTGAACCGCGCCATATCCGCCCTGGAGGCAGCGGACCCGGAATCCAGAACCCCCGACGAAGAAGGCCGAAGGATCGTGCCTCTGGATGGCCGCGGATGGGGTTGGAGGATAGTTAACCATAAGAAATACAGGGAGTTATGCGGGGATGGTAGGTATGCGGCGCTGGCTGCTAAAAGAATGCAAAAACTCAGGGAGAAGCAGTCCGTTACGCAACGTTACGCAACAGACGTAACGGTTGCGCAACAACATGCTTCTGCCTCTGCTTCTGCATCTGTAACGGAAGGGGGAGTGGGGGAAACCCGTTGGGCGGAAATACCAGACTGGTTGACGTTCTGGGAATATTGCCGCCAGATTGGCCTTGGCGCCGAATGGTGGGCCAAGGACAAGTTCCTTGCAGCCTGCCAAGGGAATTGGGAGAAGCAAAGGAACTGGAAGGCGTATGTCACCAGGATAAAGGTCTGGTGGGAGGAGGCTGGCAGGCCATTTAATCCTCCGAAGCCCAAAGGGTTCGAGCGCCAAGAGCCGTCACCCAAACCCGTCAACCGCGAGGTCTTTGAGTGCGCGGGCTATAAGTGGGACAGGAACGGTCCAGGCCCGCAAGCCTCAGACTTCCCGCGCTCGCGCTCGCCCCAAGCCGATGCGGATTGCTTCCGAGCCGAATGGGACAAATGGCTAAAGGCCACAGCATAAGAAAAGGAGACGATGCGTGAGCTACACCTATTTGCAGGAGCAGGGGGAGGAATCCTCGGCGGAATGCTTCTCGGACATACCTGCGTTTGTGCTGTCGAGATCGAGCCTTATCGCAGACAAGTCCTCCTGCAACGGCAACGAGACGGCATTATGCCAAGGTTCCCAATCTGGGATGACGTGCGAACATTCGACGGAAAGCCGTGGCGAGGACTCGTTGACGTTGTGTGTGGCGGGTTCCCTTGTCAGGACATCAGCCAAAGCGGAAGTAGAACCGGAATTAACGGACCCAAAAGTGGACTTTGGAAACAAATGGCACGAGTCATTTGCGAAGTTAGACCCGCAATCGTGTTCGTGGAAAATTCGGCAGCTCTTTCTGTTCGAGGGCTTGGAACAGTCCTTGGAGATTTGGCCCAAATGGGGTTTGATGCAAAGTGGGGAGTGTTGGGAGCTTCCGATGCCATCTGGCTTGAGGGAATACCGGCTTACGATCATGAGCGTCTTAGAATCTTCATCAAGGCCACCCACCCCACTCGTTTCCGGGAATTACAACAGGAAGGGCGCATCAAAGACAAGCGGGGACGGACTAGCAACGGCTTTGAGGAAGTTGGGGCGCCTTCCAACCCCAACAGCCAGCGACAACAAAGTAATGAAAGCACCCGAGAAGTTCAAGCGAACGAAAACGGGAATGCTTCGCCATTTGAATCCGCACGGAGAAGAATCACAATGCCGCCTGCAACAAGTGATAACAGTGACGGATGGTGGTCCAATGAACCCGGAGTGGGTAGAATGGTTAATGGGATGGCCAATCGGAATGACCGCATTGCAGCCATTGGAGACGGACAAGTTCCAGCAGTGGTTAAGCTCGCATGGGAAACATTGAGCCGATGAGCGACCGCCTTCCCCCGCACTCCGAGGCTGACGAAAACGCCGTCATGGCTGCCATCCTGCTTGATTACAAAGTCGCGCTCCCAATGGTCCGGGCGGAACTACCACAAGGCCAGGACAGCTTCTACGTGGTCCAGAACCAGAACCTTTACCGATTCGTGATGGAGATGGACGCCGCGGGCAAAGCCATAGACCCGGCAACCGTGGCTGGCTGGCTCAAGCCCGAGCAAATGGAGTCGGTTGGGGGGATCGCCCGACTTGCCGGCCTGCCCGACCATATCGGCAGCATCCTGAACCTTCAGACCCACTTGGAAGCCGTTCGGGCCAAGCATCGGCTGCGCTCGATGATTCGGGTGTGCTTGGATGCCACGGCCAAGGCATACGAGGCCAACGGCGCCGGGGATGACGTGCTGGCTGAATTTGAGGCCGACGTGATGGCGATCCGCAATTCCACCGAGGGCGCGGGCGGATTCTCCGACGTGTGCGAGATTGCGCGTGCGCTCGTGGACGACTACCAAGCGGCGTGCGACGGCGATCTTCCGATGGGGGTTGAAACCGGCTTCATTGATCTTGACCGCACCGAGGGCGGGATGTTCCCCCAGGAAATGATTGTGCTGGCGGGGTTACGGAGCAGCGGCAAAACCTCGCTCGCCTTCAACATCGCCGTGAACTGCGTCCGGCGCGGGGATAAGGCGGGGATAATCTCCCTCGAAACCTCAGCCAAGAAAGCCGTTCACCGGATGCTTTCCTCCATCGGCCAATACGACGGGAGTGAGCTGCTTCGCGGGCGAGTGATGCAAGGCACCGAAGAAAAATG